>Ga0209045_1001823_pt1 | contig 17343 bp, 16 predicted proteins | sample SaaInlLV_10m_DNA_4_FD_184664 | JGI IMG/M metagenome (GOLD analysis project Ga0209045, IMG submission 184664) | Marine microbial communities from expanding oxygen minimum zones in the Saanich Inlet - Saanich Inlet SI072_LV_200m_DNA (SPAdes) (version 2) | ecosystem: Environmental > Aquatic >...
TCTGCTGGACTTAAAGTCCAGCTTAATAACCATGGGCCCAGGGGGATTGCCACCAACTGATACCGGTTGACAGCTAATGTCTGCTGGACTTAAAGTCCAGCTTAATAACCATGGGCCCAGGGGGATTGCCACCAACTGATACCGGTTGACAGCTAATGTCTGCTGGACTTAAAGTCCAGCTTAATAACCATGGGCCCAGGGGGATTGCCACCAACTGATACCGGTTGACAGCTAATGTCTGCTGGACTTAAAGTCCAGCTTAATAACCATGGGCCCAGGGGGATTCGAACCCTCGACATCTCGCTTACCTCTGAAAACAAAGTTTGATGAGGTTTTGAAAACTATGTTTTCAATAAGAGGCGAGCGCTCTGACCAGACTGAGCTATGAGCCCTTTTATATTGTGGGCTTGACGAACATAGTGAGAAAACCCACTTTGCGTATCAAATGAGCGTAACCATTTGCCATGGCTAAGCTATGAGCCCGTTAATACGTCTGCAAAAAATTAATAGGACTTAAAAATGTTTTGAAAGAAAATTATTAGGAAAAAAGCTTTCGCTAGAATAAAAAAAAACAATGAATAAAAAAAATTGCATCAAAAAAATAAAAAGAATTTTTTTTATTACCAATAAACTCAATAAAGAGTTATTTGGAAAATAAAAAAAAAGATGAAACCATGCAGAGAATATAAAGTGAGTATAAGCGGTTAGTGACAGCGTGCTGAACGTCTCGTTACCTTGACGCTTACACACCTGTTCTATCAAACCCATCTTTTTTGGGAGCTCATGATATCTCTTTTCGAGACGGGCTTCGAGCTTAGATGCTTTCAGCTCTTATCCCTTGGCGCGTAGCTGCCCGGCATGCCTTATCAGACAACCGGTGGACCAGAGGCGCCGAACCCTTGTTCCTCTCGTACTAAAAGATCCTTCCTCTCAGACATCAAACAATTCCAGTAGATATTAAACAAACTGTCTCACAACGTTCTGAACCCAGCTCACGATCCCTTTTAATGGGTGAACACCCCCACCCTTGGCGGCTTCTGCACCGCCAGGATAGGAAGAGCCGACATCGATGTAGCAAGCCCCGCCGTCGATATGAGCTCTTGGGCGGGACAACTCTGTTATCCCCGGAGTAACTTTTCTGTCATTCCCGACCCCCATCAAGGAGGTTCGAGAGTTCGCTAGACCAAACTTTCGTTGTTGGATTTTGTATAGTTGAAAATCCAATCAGGCTAGCTTTTGCTCTTGCACTCTACATCCGATTTCTGACCGGATTGAGCTAACCATAGGGCCCTGTTGATATCTTTTCAACAGGGTGCCACCCCAGCCAAACTGTCCACCAATAGCGGTCCTCTTTCGAGTGAGCGGCGTAAGTTTTAAAGGATGGTATTTCAATGATGTCTACACGTAAACTAGCGCCTACGCTTTAGCAACTCCCATCTATGCTACACATCAAAACTCACGTCACAACTACAGGCTACAGTAAAGTTTCGCGGGGTCTTCACTTCCCACTGGAATTCTCTGGCCTTTGCACCAGACAGAGTGTTCGGTGGCTTTTAACTGGGGACAGTGGAGATCTCGTTGCACCACTCATGCGGGCCGTCAATTAAACGGCAAGGCATTTCGCTACCTTAAGAGAGTTATAGTTACTCCCGCCGTTTGCCAGATCTTCACTCCCTTGAAAAGGAGATTAAATTACTGGTACTGGGCAGGTGTCACGTTCTATTCACATCTTTGCAGACTAGCAGAACGTTAAGTTTTTGTTAAACAGTCGGACCTCCCGAGTCATTGCACCCTGCAATCGCACAAATACATGCACAACCGCAGGGACCCCTTAAACCGAAGCTACGGGGCTATTTTGCCGAATTCCCTCAATTAAATTTAACCTTCACACCTGAGGCTTCTCACCTAGGGGCACCTGTGCTGGTTCTGGGTACGAATACTAAAGGTTTATTTATTATCCCTTTTCACGGTCTCCAGGCATCAACCAAATTTTCTATACAGAAAACTATTCTGAGCGCGATCAAGTTCTCATCATTACGATACTCCCTTGATATTACTTCATTAACATATTAGACAAAATATGTTGGTCTAGCCAGAAGAGTCAGGATTATAACTTGCGTTGCCGCACATACTAAAGTAATACAGGAATATTAACCTGTTTCCCTTTCCCATTACTCCAATTAGGAGATTGGTTAGGATCGATTACCCCTTGACTGATTTGCATTGTCAAGGAACCCTTGCCCTTTCGGCGGTACTGATTCTCGCAGTACTATGTTCCTACTACCGCCAGGATTCTCATTCCAAGTTGGTCCACATATCTTTTCAAACATGCTTCTACCCAACCAGGATGCCTGCCTACCACACTTCTTTCGAAGGTCTATAGTATCGGCGACTAATTTAGTCCCGTCCATTTTCGAGGCTACTAACCTTGACAAGTAAGCTGTTACGCACTTATTATAGGGTGGCTGCTTCTAAGCCAACCTCCTTGCTGTCTGAGGCTAATAACACTCTTCACCCTTTAACACTTAATTAGCACTTAAGGGCCTTAACTATAGTTTGGGTTGTTCCCCTTTCGGTAATGAGGTTTACCCCACATTACCTGTTTCCCGATGTCTACAATACAATGAAATTCGGAGTTGGACAAAGAACCGAGGAATTTCTCCCCCTAAATCCTAAATCCGTAGCTCTACCTTCATTGCCATCTCGATCGAGGCTTGACTACGGCCAATTTTGGCAGGAACCTGCTATCGCCGGGTTCGATTGGCTTTTCACCCCTTGCCCAAGTTCAGAGGAACGCTTGTTCACAGAACCCCTTCAGGCCTCCACCCCTTCTTAGGGGGGCTTCACCTTGACCTGGGTAAGATCACCCGGCTTCAGATCGTATCCCTATGACTCAAAGGCACTATTCACACCTTGTCCCTTGTAAACTGCGGACTTTTGGTTTCCCTGCGGGTCCTCCCTTAAAAGGATTACCCTCGCCATAAAAATACACTCCCTGGCACGTTATTCGAAACGCACGGTACAACTCCTAAGAGCCGTACCTCACTGTAACTATTAGGTTTCAGGCGCTTTTAACTCCCTGTTACGGGTTCTTTTCAACTTTCCCTCACGGTACTCGTACGCTATCGGACTCATTTTGTATTTAAGGTTGGAAGTTGATGCCTCCCAAATTCCCGCCTAATATCCAATAGACGGTACTCTGGATACTGCTAAATTCCTTTTTTACTTGCTTTAAGGGACTATCACCCTCTATGGTTCAACTTTCCAGAAGTATTCAAGTCACAAAAAAGGAGGTAAAAGCAGTCCAAACACGTCATCTCCGTTACATTACTGCAAAGGATCTGTTTGCCTTATACTGTTTTCACTCGCCGTTACTAACAGCATCTCGATTGATTTCTTTTCCTGCAGGTACTAAGACGCTTCAATTCCCTGCGTATTGCCATCCTTACGGATTTATTAGTGAAGTCACATTCAGGAACCTCAGGTTCAACGGTTGCATGCACCTAGCCTGAGAATATCGTAGCTTGCCACGCCCTTCATCACCAATATGAGCCTAGTCATCCACCTAATAGTATAATTACACTCTATCTATGCATGGTTTCATCGATAACTATGATTATGAATTTGTCAACATTCTTAGGTCAAAAACTTAAGTTTGTTGAACATGAACAGAAATTTGCATTTCTGACATTTGGTCGGACGAATTGTCCTCGCTATCTATACCTACAGATTAACAGGTTTCAATTGCTAAGCTGGTTTTCATTAATTGAATAATGATCTTGATTATTTGTGATTGTTTAAGATTGTTTTCAACCTTAAACTTGTTTTGTGAATATAAAGTGGACTCGTCGGGACTTTCACCGATCCAAGCAAGTACTGGAATCGGAATTGAACCCGAGGCCTCCGCCTTGCAAGGGCGGCGCTCTAGCCAGACTGAGCTACGAGCCCATTTATGATAAGTTGTATTGAAATTTTAAAAATTTCCAATACAATTATGAAAATAAAAAGGTATTTGGTTTTTGCGCAAACATTGCGTTGTTAATTTTTTATCTTCTAGAAGAAAATAAAAAGGAGGTGATCCAGCCGCAGGTTCCCCTACGGCTACCTTGTGACGACTTAGCCCACCTCACTGATCCCAGATTCATCCTAATTAATAGACTAGGGTTCATCTAGAACCTGCTCGGTTGGCTTGACGGGCGGTGTGTACAAGGAGCAGGGACATATTCACCGGACGATGCTAACGTCTGGTTACTAGGGATTCCAACGTCATGTGGCTGAGTTACAAGCCACAATCTGGACTGAGACATGGTTTAGAGGTTTAGCTTCTCCTTTCGGAGTTGCATCCCATTGTCCATACCATTGTTGCGCGCGTGTAGCCCAGAGGATTCGGGGCATACAGACCTACCGTTGCCTGCACCTTCCTCCTTGTTTCCAAGGCAGTTCCTACAATGTGCTCAATCCATCTAAAGATGTTGGTAGCAATTGTAGGTACAGGTCTCGCTCGTTGCCTGACTTAACAGGACACTTCACAGCACGAGCTGACGGCGGCCATGCACCACCTCTCGGCTTGTCTAGTAAGACCTTCAATCTGACTTTCATCCTGCCGTCGCCTCTGGTGAGATTCTCCGTGTTGATTTGGATTAAACCGCACGCCGCACCCCTTGTTGTGCTCCCCCGCCAATTCCTTTAAGTTTCAGTCTTGCGACCGTACTACCCAGGCGGTGAGTTTATCGCCTTCGCTACGACACTGCGTATTCTCGTAGAATACGCAACACCTAACTCACAGCGTTTACGGCTGGGACTACTCGGGTATCTAATCCGGATCGCTCCCCCAGCTTTCATCTCTCACCGTCAGACCCGTTCTAGTTAGACGCCTTCGCCACAGGTGGTCTACAAAGGATTATAGCATTTTACCGCTACCCAGTGCATACCTCTAACTCCTCCCGGTCTCAAGATCAGCAGTCTCTCCTGCACGCCATAAGGTTAAGCCCCATGATTTCACAAAAGATTTACTAATCCGGCTACAGATGCTTTAGGCCCAATAATACTGGTCCCCACTCGTGGCGCTGGTGTTACCGCGGCTGCTGGCACCAGTCTTGCCCACCACTTATTCTCCGAGCTATTTACACTCGGCAAAAGCCCATGCATTGCATGAGCACTTAGAGTTCCCTTATCACACTTTCGTGTATTGTAAAGTTTTCGCGCTTGCTATACTCCGTAGAGTCAGGACCCTTATCTCAGTGTCCTCCTCGAGGCTACCACTTTCATGGCCCCTACCGATCGTCGGCTTGGTGGGCCATTACCCCACCAACAACCTAATCGGCCGCCGTCTCATCCTTAGGCAAAATCTTTCAGAGAAAGTACATTCCAGTATCAATCTCATATCAAGTATTAGACTCAGTTTCCCAAGATTATCCTTGACCTAAGGGTAGATTAACGACGTGTTACGGAACTTTCCGCCGGTATCTTACGATCCCCTGACTAGCTTAGCTAAATCGAACTCTAATAGCAGCGACCTCCCGCAGGATCAACGGGTATTGTTTTTGGATAGAATTGTTACTTGCCGCTCTATCCGGCACATAATCCTGATTATTATTTGCTGTAGTACGTTCTTAAGGTTAATTGTGCGTTAATAGTTCGCATACATAACCAAATACCTTCTTCATACAAGATTAAAAAATCCTGTATACATTTATGAACAGAATGTTGGAGCTGATATTTCTTGGAATAATTTCTCGTATATAAACCTTATTATTTCTGAGCTCTTTTTCTCTTTTCTTTCTTCATTCGTTTTCTCTGCCATTTCCAACGCATTTGGCGCTTTTTCTTCCATCGTCTTGAGCTTCTTTTCATTTACATACCTTCCAAAAAGTATTCTAGAGGAAAAATCAGGGCTTTTTAAACCTTTGTATTTTATTGAGGAAAACAATAGACATTTGTATACTAGATTTGTTTTTTAACTTTATAAACATAAAATTACACATAAAAACACATTAATTTAATTGAAATTAAACATTAATAAAGAAAAAATTATTTCTTGTTTTTTTCTAAAATTTTGGTCTCTCTCCATCTTTTCATTTCTTCTTCAATTGTTAATTTTTCACCTGAAAAAATCCAAGGTTTTCGCCGTTTAAACTTTTCAAAGTATGTTTCTATGACTTCTTTCAAAGAAAAATACCCATATTCTTCAGCAATTACTATTAAAAATAATAAATCTCCAATTGAATCTCCAATTTCTTCTTTTAGATTTTCAACATCCTGATTTTTTAAAGCTTCATTAAGCTCATTAATCTCACTTTTTAATTCTGCAAATCTAAATTCCATAGTATTTTTAGCAGACCAAGCAGAATTTTTTCTATCAATTTTCAACATTTCATATACATCTTTAAGCATTTCAGTCATGAGAGTTTAATAGCGTGAGTATTATAAATAATTTATTATTAATATCAAACATAAATAATAAATAAGAATATAATTCTCTAACTTAACTAAAAATGAGAAAACTATTGATTTTTACAATATTAATTGTTATTCTAACTACTTTTGTAATAGCAGGGTCTGGGACTGGTGTTGATTCAATATTAGAATCAGTTGGATTAGAAAAACCTAGTGAATGGAACTCATGGAATGAACAACAAAAACATACGTTTTTACAAAATAAAGGAATTTACCCAAAAGATGGAAGAAAATACAAAGGAGACGCAGATATATCTGGCTTTTTTGATTATTTAGGTGTAGAAAAACCAAAAAATTGGGAACAATTAAACTTTGAAGAAAAACAAGAATTTGTAAAAAATGCAAATACAAAAAAAACAAAAGTCAATTGGTTTTATCTACCAAAAATATATAGTATTATTTCAAGTTCTTTAGCTCTATTTTTGATCATATCTAGTTTTTTTAAAAGAAAAAATAAAATAAAATCAATTGCCAGAAATCTTATTTATTATATCCTACCACTGATTTTAATAACTCTAGGAATTATTTTTCCAGAAAATTCATATTTCAAAGAATTAGGTGAATGGGCAGAAAGGCTATTAGTTTTTTTACTTTTATCTAAACCAATTTCAAAAATTTTTTCAAATCCATTATTTACTAGAGTTGTTGGATATAGAAGAGAATTAGGTGTTGCTAGTTTTTGGTTTTTTTTAATTCACTCAGCAGGTCTTTTTATTACTAAAAGTCTGACAATTTTAGAGATGTTTAAAACACCTTATTTGTTTTGGGGAAGTATAAGTGGTATAGGCATGATAATTTTAGGAATTACATCAAATAACCTTTCTATGAAATTATTCAGTAAAAACTGGAAAAAAATTCAATATTTAGCATATCCTGTTTTATTTGCTGCACTTGCTCATTCAAGTTTAATAGGAAATGGAAATTTAAACAAATTCTATTTAATTGGTGGAATTTATTCTATCCTTAAATTAATGGAATGGAATAATATTCAATTTAGAAATTAATTCTTCAAATTATTTTATTAATAAATATAAAAAAATATGCCCCCGCCGGGATTCGAACCCGGGTCGCAGCCTCGAAAGGGCTGCATGATTGGCCGGACTACACCACAGGGGCGATATATGTCTAGGATTTAGACAGTGTTTATAAAATTTGCTGTAATTTTATTTGATTTTATAATTATTAAGTGTTTCGTGACAGTCCCAATACCAAGGACAAACACTGATACCTCTTTTTACTGAATAAGTAAAAATAGTTGGTAAATTTGATAGAGGTGTTTGAGTTTCCCTTCTACAATATCCATAAAACACCGAATTTGAAAATTCATTAGCTAAATAAGAATCTTCAAACAAATGAATAAGTGCATATCTTTTTGCAATATCTTCAGCAGAATGTTTATGCAATAATCGTGAGTGTTTCTTACACATACCAATTAATAATTTTTTTAAATGTTTATTTTTATTCCAGATTGTCTCTGTTTGTTTTTTTGCTTTAATAAAATTAGAATTTTTTTTATCCTCATAATCTAAATTAAATTTGATATTCCATTTTTTATAAAGATCAGAAAGTTTAATTATTCTGATTCCTCTAGCATCTGTTAATTTTTTAATACTATTATAATATTTATTAATTTCTTGATCTGTAATTCCATTAAAATACTTTCCATGAATATCACAAAATAACAAATTAACTCTTGTTTTAATTTTCTCTTTAACTAACAAATCTTTTGTTTCTTTTAATTTATCTAAAGCTAGTTTTTCAACTTCATCTGCTATTTGTTTTTTAGAATCTTTTTCTGCTCCCCAATAATAAGTTATTTGAAATCTTTTATTATATTTCAAAGAATTTCCGAGAATTTCTCTTAATTTAACATCATTAATAATAGCTCCTGCTCCTGCTCTTTTAATATCCCTCCTAGTCAAAATATCATAAGCTCTTTGAAATTTCTGATTCAATTTTTTGTCTGCAGCATCAAAATAAGTTTTTTTCTCTTTTTCTTTCTCTTTTTTAAAAATATTTTTTGATAAATTTATTAAATTTTGAATTATATGTTCATCCTTATTTACAATTATTTTAATTGTATCATCTACTAAATATAAATCATTTAGAAATTCAGAGAATCTAATTTTTCTCATATCTTTAGTTTTTCCATATAGTTTATTGAACAATTCAACTGTTCTTAACCCATAGTATATTTCAACAACTGCAGAAGGATATATGAAAAGTAATCTTGATGAATCCAAAATCTTTCCCATAATTATTCTTATTGGAGAATTTTCATAAATTTTAGTTGCCCAAATATCAACCGCAGTCGTACCTAAACAAAAATAATACGCTTTAGCATTAATATTATTAAGATCATTAATATAATCATGCTCTCTAGTAGGATGAGCCAAACCGTAATATGAATGACCAAAATGATGATAAATATTCCTTTCCTTTAATGGAAGGTTCTTCATTCTTTCAGTAAGAATTTTTCTCATATTAAAATATAAATCATCAAATTCTTTTCTTGTTCTTAGAGTTAATTTAACTGATTCTTTATTTTTTTCATCAAATATTTCTTCATAATTTAATTCTTCAGTTATAGGTTTACTTGATATTTCAAACCTTGAAACAAATCTCTTTAAAGATTCCACCCATTTTTGAGAAATCATATAAGTTTTATCTGTTCTAACTTCCAAAATTTCTTGATCTACCATTTGCTTCAAAGTTTTATGAATTGCTTGATAAGTGACATTTAGAGCATAATGTTTTTTTAAAATAGAATTAATTTTCTTGGTATTAATACTTGGATTAGACGCTAGTATATTTATTATTTTGTCCCTTGTTGTTGAGCTTTCTTCGCTAAAAATAGGTAACATAAAAAAAGTTATAAATAAATGATTTTTAAACTTTCTGGTTGTTTTTCTAATTTTCGTCCAAATACTGATTTTTAATTTCTCGACGGTGTTACGCTATAATGACAAAAAATATTCGATAATTATTTCTTGTTTTGTCGACGACAAAATCTAATTATTGTGATTAAGCATAGAAAAGTTTATAAATAGTAAATTCCGTAAATGTAATCATTCGGGGGTGTAACTTGGTTGCACCATCTAAATCACATGTCAAGAACCACATGTAATGATGGTTCCTGATCACACCAGTGTTCATTTGTCAAAGACAAAAGAATACTAAGTGTATAAAAAGAGGTATGTAAAGATGAAAGTCAATAAAGAATTATTATCCAAAACAACAATAGAAGCAGTAGGAGAAGATGCAATCGAAATAGTTATGTATCTAAAAGGCAAAGAAAATATTTCTGAATTCACTGTCGCTCAAGACTTAAAAGTTGATATTCACTTTGTAAGAAATGTCCTTTATAGATTAAATAATTTACATTTAGCAACTTATATGAGAAAAAAAGATAGAATTAAAGGATGGTATATTAGTTACTGGACTTTAAATCCTAAAAGATTTGTAGAACTAAGTGAAAAATTACAAGTTGAAAGACTTGTTACATTAAAAGAAAAGTTAAAAAATGAACAAGAATATAGAGATGGTCTTTATATTTGTCCAAGCTTATGTACTAGAATGAACTTTGAATCAGCAATGGAAATTAATTATAAATGTCCTGAATGTGGAAGAATACTAAATCCACAAGATAATAAAAGGACAATTGAACACTTAAAAACCATGATTGCTGAAATGGAAGCTAGTGCTTAATTTTTTTTTATATCTTTTTCTCCAAATCTATACTTTAAATCTTCTTGATCTTTGTCTTTCATTTCTTTAAAATATTCCGATCTTATAAAACGACTATCCTCAAAAATACAATGACCAACATCTCCTACATAAACTAAACCATCATTCCCTAAAATAATATTTTCAGCATGATCTAAATCTATTCTTGCAATTCCATTTTTATGAAATAAATTCACAAGACTCGAAAGTCTATCTTGATTTATTTGATCTGTGATTAATTCTCCTCTTTTTAAAGATCTTCCAGGAATATACTGTCTTGCAATTAATTTAAGCAAGTTATCCTCAGAAACTTGATGAACAGCACCAAATAAATCTGATGATTCTATAGGAATTTCATGATATGCTAAAACTCTTGCTAATGCATCATGTTCAACTTTATCAGAAACCATTTTTTCTGTTATTACTTGAGAAGTAGCTAGAGTCCATGGATCAGTACCATGTGTAAACCTATTTTTCATCCCAAGTCTTAAAACTACAGAAATATTATCGCCCATAGTTGCTTTGTATATTTCATTTGAGGCAGGATCTAATCTAGAAATGTTACTATAACCAAGTTTACCTAATTTATCCTCAAAATAAATTAATGACATTAGTAAAAGATTTTTAATTCATTATTTAAATGTTACTACTGTTTAGTTGTTTCTAATTATTCCTAACACCAAATCTCTTTTTTCATCCATTAACTCCTTAGTATCTGCTTCTAAATTAAGCCTTAAATAAGGCTCAGTATTACTAGGTCTAACATTAAACCACCAATCAGTATATTCAACAGTAACACCATCTAAATAACTTACATTTCCATCACTAAATTTTTCTGCTAGTTCTTTCATCTTGCCAGATTTATCTTCAACTTTAGAATTAATCTCTCCAGTATGTGAATACACTTTTAATGGTTCTACTAGTTCTGAAAGTGGTTTATTTTCTTCTGTCATTATTTGAAGAATTTTTAAAATAACAAAAAATGGTGCTTCAGCATAATGTTCTTCTTGATAGTAAAAATGTGAAGAAAGTTCACCTGCAAAATAAATATCTTGTTCTCTCATTTGTTTTTTAACTAATGAATGACCTACTGGACATCTACCTGTTTTTCCGCCATTATCCTTAATAACTTTCCCCACAATTCGTGAACATCTAACATCATAAAGAATTGTTTTGCCTTTATGTTCTTTTAACATTTCTTTAGCTACTAATGCAATAACATAATCTGAAGGTACTATTTGTCCTTTTTCATCAACAAAACTACATCTATCAGAATCACCATCAAAAGCTATTCCAATATCACATTTTTTCTCAATAACTATTTTTTTTAGATCTTCAACATTTTCTTCTTTTAATGGATTAGCTTCATGATTAGGAAAATTCCCATCTAAAACTGGATACATGTGAATCAAATCACAATCAAGTTTATCAAAAAATACTGCTGCTATAGGTCCTGCCATTCCGTTCGCAGTATCAATTGCAATATTGAATTTTTTTAATTTAGTTAAATCCATATAATTAGTTATATGTTCTAAATAAGGATCAAAAACATTAAAATCTGCAACAATTCCTTTTTTTTCAGGTAATTCACTAGGAAGATCTTTAATCATCTCTTCAATTTCATAAATCCCTGTTTCTCCACCAATAGGAATAGAATCTTCCCTGACCATTTTTAATCCATTATATTTAGGTGGATTATGACTAGCTGTAATTACTATTCCTCCATCATGTTTAAACTTCCAAACAGAAAAATACATCATAGGAGTTGATACTAAACCAATATCTAAAACATCACATCCTTGATCAGTGACTCCTCTAACTAAAGCTTCAAATAATTTAGGTGAAGATATTCTACAATCTCTTCCAATTGTTATTTTTTTAGTTTTAAATTTTAATACATATGCTCTTCCAATTCTATAAACAATATCTTCATTAATTGTTTCACCATAAATTCCTCTAATATCGTAAGCTTTGAATATTCCTCCCATTTTAAATTAAATTCCTCTCCATTCTTTTATTGCTGTTTCATATCTTTCATGAGTTCCTGTATCAAACCATTGACCTGAAAAAATATACCCATATAACTTCTTTTTTCCTGCTAACTGAGGAAAAATATCTTTTTCATACATTGAAAAACCATTAGGAATTAAATCGATAGCCTCAGGTTCCCAAATTGAAAGCCCTGAATTAATTAATTTTGAAGGTGCTTCTTCAAGCTTAGGTTTTTCAACAAATTCTAAAATTTTGCTTCCTTCTAATTTTGCTACTCCGTAAGCTGATGGATCTGTAACTGTTGTTAATGCTGCAGTAACAAGTGCTTTATGCTTTTTATGAAATAAAAACATTTCTTCTAGATCTATATCTTTAAGTTCATCTCCATTTGTAACTAAAAAAGTTTCATTTAAGTGTTTTGCAGCAAGTTTTATTGCTCCTGCACTTCCTAGTGGTTCATCTTCTTTTACATATGTAATTTTAACTCCATATTTGGAACCATCTCCATAATAATCCATAATTTTTTGAGCTTTATATCCAATTGAAAATATAAATTCAGTAATATCATATTTTTTAAATAATTCAATCAAATGTTCAGGAACTGTTTTTCCTTGAACTGGAAGAAGAGCCTTAGGCATTTCATAAGTAATAGGTCTAAGTCTAGTTCCTTTTCCACCAAGTAATAATATTGCTTTTTTTGGATGATTTTTCCCTAAAACTCTATGAAGTAATACTTCAATTGCATGACTTCTATTTTTAATTTTTTTACCATCAATTTTATTGTCCAATAGGTTTAATGTATCAGAATCAAGTGTTATAGTTATTCTCTCTTTCATTTTAAGTTTTCAAAGAGATAACTACTTTAAAAATTTTGCGAAAGTATGATAACGTATGATAATTAAAAATTAAGAAGGAACACATTCACCGTGTCTACAAATTCCAGGACATTCATAAAATTCAGTTTTATGATTTCCATTTCCATTAGGATCATAATTAATATCGTTTCTACAATATCTTTCAGCTAAAATTGGAGATTCTTCAACATCATGTCCTCCAACTAGTTTTGCTTCTTCAATAGTTTTTGCACTAATACAATAATCACTTGGATACATTTCATGAATATCATCAATTATTGATCCTTGCATTTCATAATTTTTTCCACCATCGCTATCTACACAAGAAACTTTTTCATTTAATCTACATGCACCATCTGTGCAACCTCTTGGACATTTATAAAATTCAAACTCAACCCTTTTGTCTTCATTACAAAAAGTTTCTTTTAAATTATCACCATCTGCGTTTTTTGTTAAACATTCATCTACATAAATTTCAAATTCCTCATCTGATCTAGGAAGAAGTCCATAAGCTGTTCCTTTAACCATATAATCTTTTCCTTTGTCTGAATCTGTGCAAGTAGTTTTTGCAAAAAATAAATAATAGCTAGTCACAGATAATAATACAACTAATACAATAATTACAATCCCTATGATTACTGAACCTTTTTTTGATTTCATAGTATTTTTTAGCTAAACTGGACTATAAATATTTTTTGTTCTAAGAAATCTTTATATACATGAATAATAAATATTATTTTGTGAGGTGATTAATATTAAATTACATTCAAAAAACGTCAAAGTTCCTGCAGATGTACCTAAGTCAATGAAAAAACATTATGTTAAAAGCTTTTTAACTGCAACTAAATATACTGGTAATTTAATGCTTTTTGCAGGAGATCAACGATTAGAACATTTAAATGAAGATTTTGTTGGAAAAGGAATTAGCACAGAAGATGCAGATCCCGAACATTTTTTTAAAATAGCAAGTAAAGCAAAAATTGGAGTTTTTGCAGCTCAACATGGTTTAATTTCTAGATATGGAAATGACTACAAAAAAGTACCATATTTAGTTAAAATTAATTCAAGATCTAAATTAGTTCCAGGTGAACCACTTTCACAATCATTAGTTGACTTTGAAGATGTTTTAGTGTTAAAAGAAAATGGACTTAATATTGTTGGAATTGGGTACACTCTTTATTTAGGAAGTGAATTTGAACAAGCAATGCTTAGTGAGGCAGGAAGGCTAATTACTTGGGCACACCAAAATGGAATGATTGCAGTATTATGGATTTATCCAAGGGGAAGATCTGTAAAAAAACCTAAACATCCTAAATTAATAGCTGGTGCATGTGGTGTAGCTGTATCACTTGGTGCAGATTTTGTTAAAGTAACCTACCCTGAAGCAAAAAATCCTGCTGTTGCATTTAAAGAAGCTACAACTGCAGCAGGAAGAACAGGTGTAATAGCATCAGGCGGATCACCTAAATCTGTTAAAAAATTTTTAAAAGATACACATGATCAAATCCATATTAGTGGAGCAAGAGGAAACGCAACAGGAAGAAATATTCATCAAAAAGAGTTAACTGAAGCAATAAGAATGTGTAACGCTATTTCAGCTATAGTTTTAGATAAAAAAGATGTTGAATATGCTTACAAAATTTACAAAGGTGAAAAAAAATAGCAAACCTAAAAAATGAAAAATTCTACATTGTAAAATGTCAAAAATGTAATTATTTTGTTATGTATAAAGTTACAGTTATGGATATTAATGACGAATGTTGTTTAAATTTTGATAATCATAAAGTGTTAAAGGTGTTTAATGATGAGCAAGAAGCAAAAAATTATCTCGAAGCACTTCGTGGTTAGTGCAATTATTTTTGTTGTTTTGATCATTGATCAAATAACAAAATTCCTAATTAGAACAAATTTTGAACCATATGCTTCAAAAAAAATTCTAAGTTTTTTTTCTTTAACATATTTAAGAAACACAGGAATTAGTTTTGGATTATTAAAAGGAGCTAATACTTTATTTTTAATAATTTCAATATTGATATTTGGTTTTTTTATGTACATTTATCTTAAAAGAAAAAAGTATCCAATCCAATTTGGATTAATATTTGCAGGAACTTTAGGAAATTTAATTGATAGATTTTTTTTAGGATATGTAGTTGATTTTATTGATTTTCATTATTGGCCAGTCTTTAATATTGCAGATAGTGCAATATCAATAGGAATGATCTGGTTATTAATAATTTTAATAAAAAATAATGAAGATTTATTTTAGAATCCGCCAAATTCATCAAGACTAGCTAACATACCTTTTCTTCTAAGTAAATTAACTTGTGCTTTAGAATATTTGTAAATGATATCTCCCCTATCATCTTGATTTAATTCCCATGGTTCAACTAGAACAATATCACCAGGTCTTACCCAAAGTCTTCTTTTAAGTCTTCCAGGTATTCTACAATTTCTAGTTTTTCCGTCCAAACATCGAACAAGTGATCGTGAACCTCCTACTCTTTGATCAAGAACTCCTATTGATTGAATTCCTCTAGGCATTTTGATTCTTCGAAGTTCTTCTTGCAATGCTTCTCTTCTTGCTTGTTCTTCTTTTTCTTTCTTACCCATGTACATTTCTGAAATCCCGCACTATTTATAAACCTTGGGATAGATTTATAAGATCTACAAATTTCCAGAAATACCATAGCGAGGTAGAGCAGTCAGGAGTGCTCGTTGGGCTCATAACCCAAAGGTCGGAGGTTCAAATCCTTTCCTCGCTACTCTTTTTTTAACTCGTTAAGAATTTGAACATACAGTCACTATTCGTTCCTGTACCCTTCGAAGTTTCTCAGGGAATCCTTTCCTCGCTATTATGAGGTCACATATCCTGGGTGGCCCATTTTTTTATCTTTCTAGTAAATTTTTTCACTAGACATTTTTCTGTGAAGTATATAAACAAAATCACCCAAAATAGATAAGTAAAGGTGACTTGTTTGAAAACTTCAAAAAATAAAAATTCCTTCAAAAAAAATTTAGCCATCTGTGTAGGTTTATGGATTGCTGAAGGAGATTCTAAATCTATTAGAGAAATAACATTTACAAATAATGAAATGGAATTAATTGAATTATTTCATCAGACAATAATAAAATTATTTTGTTTTGAATCATTTAGAACAAGAATTTATACCTATTCTAAAAAAGGTATGGCAAATAAAATTAAAATAAATGTAGATGTTGTAAAAAATTATATTGATAAGAGAGCAAATAAACCTTATTACATTTGGAGATTAGCGTCAACTGATTTATCAAAAAGATGGAAATTAATAGTCAAAAAAATAAAATCAGAAAAAGAGCGCTATGTTGAAATTCTCAAAGGAATCTTTGGAGGAGAAGGAAATATCAAAACAGGAGCTCACAATTGTAGAATCTTAAGAATAGCTCAATTACAAGATTTATTTGTTGAAAAAATACTGAATTATTTGAATTTGGAATATTCATATAAAAAATCTAATAGATCATATGTAATCTCTGGCAAATGGAATTGGGACATTTTCGCAGAAAATAAACTTGCGGATTTGCACCCAGTCAAAAGAAAATTATTTTGGGAAACATATAATTCTTACAAACAAACTCATTATAAATCTAATTTTCTTAAGAATAGTATATATGATTTATTGTGGCAACCACACACAACAAAATGGATGTCAAAAAAATATAACAGATCAAAAGATAGAATTAGTGAAATATGTTCTCAATTTAAAAGAGAAAAAAAAGTTTCAAATTATAGAGTGTATTCGAATAGCTATTGGATCAGAAATGATCAAAATAAAATTATTGTTTCTAAGGTTAAAAGTAGATATTTAGAATTCTTAAACAATGAGAAAAAAAGAACATATCAAATAGCAAAATTTTTTAATGTGGATAATAAATCATCTTATAGACGTCTTAGAGAACTTGAAAAACTTGGTCTTGTTAGAAGAGACGAATCAAAAAGGTGGTTTAAAATCGATAATAATAAGGAAGTGATTGTACTATGAGTATTATTTGTGGAATTGACGAGGCAGGTAGAGAATTCAAGCTGATGCTAATTCGCCTTAAGGCCCCGTCATTGGCCCACTTGTTATGGCTGGAGTAACAATTAATGAAAAAGATGAAACAAAATTAAAAGAAATTGGTGTTAAAGATTCAAAATTAGTTCCTAAAGACAAAAGAGAACTTTTGTTTAAGCAAATTCTATCAATTGTTAAAGATTACAAAATTATTAGTTTAACTCCTGACATTATTGACAAAACACTTTTATCTACAAATTCTAATCTCAATAAACTAGAAGCTG
>Ga0209045_1001824_pt1 | contig 17320 bp, 2 predicted proteins | sample SaaInlLV_10m_DNA_4_FD_184664 | JGI IMG/M metagenome (GOLD analysis project Ga0209045, IMG submission 184664) | Marine microbial communities from expanding oxygen minimum zones in the Saanich Inlet - Saanich Inlet SI072_LV_200m_DNA (SPAdes) (version 2) | ecosystem: Environmental > Aquatic > Marine...
TTACAGATCAACTGCTGATGGACAAGGAACGCCTGTTACATCTTCAAGGAATATGTACTATTTCCCATGTATGGCTACTTCGAATATAGGACTTAGACATTTCGATGCATTAAGTCTTTCTCCTGATGCAAACTACTTTCCAAAAGACTATACTGATTTAGGCTTTGAATACTTAGCTAGTGATATAGATACACAAACCAATATCTTTGATTATAATATCGATTATAGTGCTGTTAATGATATGGCAAGGGCAATACCAACGCCTTTAGTTTCAGCAGTAACTACACAGTTCCCAAACAGATTAATGGTTAGTGAAGCATCATCACAGGAAGAGTTGGCTGAGAACTGGAAGAACTTTCTAGTAAACAACTACCATGATATGCCAAGTACAAGAGGAGAGGTCTGGAATGTAGTTAATATCAATGACGAACTTCTTGTGAATACATCAAGGGCAATATTTAAGACTATTGGAAGTAAGAAATTACAGTTGGATGAGATAACAACTTATATAGGTAGTGGTGACCTATTTTCATTAGAACCACAAGAGCAAGCAATTACTGAGGATGGATTCGCAGGATGTACAAGCCAATGGTCTTGTAAAAAACTGCCAATAGGATATGTTTATGTCAACCAAGAGTTGGGCAAGATATTCTTATATGATGGCAAACTAAATGATATATCAGGAAATGCTGGAATATGGTTTAAAGAAGAGTTGCCAAGCAAGTTAAAGGCGCAGGTATCTATTAGTATAAGTAACCCTGAGATTACCTTTGATAATAATGTTGGTGGGGTCGGTATTCATATCGAATACGATCAGAAGTACAATAGGATTATTATGTCAAAGAGAGATGTGGAGATTAAAGACATACTTAAGTTTAAGGGCTATGGGACAGGCGTACTTGTCGATGGGGACTTAGGGTTAATAGAGTTCAGTTCTCCTCTTGACGGCTACTATATGGCTCACTACGATGCATCCTTAGCGACATGGAACGCAATTGATTATTCGAACATATATGATTTAGACACCAACCCTTCAGGGCTATTTACGGATAAGTCATGGACAATGACCTTTTCTCTTAATACAAAGGAGTGGAGGTCGTATCATAGCTATATCCCTTCAATGATGTTAAGGAATGATAAGAACTTGATGTCAGCCATTAAGCCTACTTATTCATTAGGGGCAAAAATGTATAAGCATAATACTGCTAATAAGTATGGTAGGTATTATGATCAAAACAATCCAGATGAATTCTATGTGGAGTATGTAATCAATACAAGTGTAGACTATACAACAGGTCAGGTAACAAGCCTTGACACAAACAAGCTGTTTGATGCTTTCCAGTGGATAACTGAGGTATTTGACAGCAATGGAACAAACTACTACGGAAAGACATTTACAAAGCTGTTAATCTACAGCGAGAATCAGTGTAGCGGTGTTATAGACCTTAGTTCTGCTAATGTCAAGAGCACAGAAGGTACATGGAGATTCAATGACTTTAAGGACATAGTCATTACTTATGCGAATCAAATAATAAATCAAGATAAAGGTATACCAACCGGAACAAATGCTTCAGTATTAACTGATAACACTAAGGTAATTACAAGTAATATCAATGCGAGTAAGCGCTGGTATGAGAAGAGTTTCTTTAGAGGTAAATATATAGTAATACGGTTTGTATACAGTAATTCTATTACAGAACAATATGAGATTTATATGCATAAATATGATGCTATGCTCCAGAAGAGCTATAAATAGAGATAATGGTTTAATTAAAGACTATGGTGAAAGCTATGGTCAATTTGTGTGTTATGGCTAAGAAGAAACAATTACCAAAATATCAAGATGGGGAAAGGTATCTAAAGAATCCATTTGTCAGAAGAAAGCCGATGAGGGTAAAGGATCTGGATAGTTATGAGAAGAATCAATATGGAACATTAGAAGATGATCGGTTCTATCTTGAATCATTTCCACCACCAAGACGTGATGCTAGTGGCAAGTATTATCACCCTGTTATAAGAGATCCTGAGACAGGTGAGCTGACTAGGGTTCATAACCTACCGATTACATCTATATCAGGAAGGAAGGCTTCAGATAGCTCTGAGATGGCTATGGACACCAAGACTGGCAAGATGACAAGTAATACTCATAATGTTGATTGGAGCAAGAGCCAGGCAGGGAATAAGCTTATCACAACAGCAATCTTTGCAGCAGCAACTCCTGCAAGTATGGGGTTAAAGGCTACATCTAAGTTGGGTAAGGCAGGGGTTAAGACACTTGACGCATTGATTAATCCAGGTATGGCTCGAAAACCAATGATATCTTGGAGGTCTTTAAAGCCAAAATCAAGATATGTAAAAGCGAAACAATTAGTTGATGCCAAACTTGAAGGTGAGCAATGGGTAAAGGATTGGTATGACGACCCATATACTAAAAATAGAATTAAGAATATTGAAATGCCTGAAATACAATCCCCTATTTTTGACAATGAATTAAGTAAAGTAGAATTTGCTACTAATCCAGATTTTATTGGATCATCAAATTTTTCTGGAGAAGAGGTGTTAAATAGAGGGCGGAGTTTTAATAACGGTGAAGTATATGTCAATCCAAATATACCTAGAAACCAAATTAGATCTACAACAATACATGAGCTTACCCATAATAAAACAAGAAATGAATCTAATTATGTAATTGATGTATTGGTTAAAAGAGCAATGGATAAATCAAAAGCAGCAAGTGATTATGATAATTATTTGTTAGATCCTGCAGAGGTTTATGCAAGAATAGCTCAAATAAGATTTACACATAACATTAAACCTAGTGACATCGTAAGTGATAAACAAATAGATAAGATTATTAAATCCAACAAAGGATTAGTAGATGACAGGTTTTTTAAATTAATTAAAGATAAATCAGCATTTAAGGATTTATTTAATCTATTGCCAGCAGTAGCAGGAACAGGAGCAGTGGGAATAGGAGCAGCACAAGCAGGGAATAAAGAATATCAACAAGGCGGAGTAATAACTGATCCAAGAGGACAATGGGCGCATCCGGGCAAGGTAACAAAGATTCCTTCAAGTGATATTACTATGCAAGGAGTAAACTATCCTGTATTAGGCGTTTCAGACAGTGGTGACAGGCAGATGATGTATCCGGGGGGAAACTATCACTTTAAAGGTAAAAGTGTCACAGAGTATCCTATAATGCAACAAGGTGGACAGTACAAACCTATTATTACTAATGATCCCAATGATCCAAGGCTAAAGGCTTATCAGGATAGTGCAGCAGTGTATAATGATTGGGCTAGGCTATATAATGAGAATACAGCAAGATTTGGTTCTGGTAGGAATACAGACCTTGGCGTGTCAAATGAATGTTTTGCTGATTATGCTGACGATCTAGGTGACAATGTAGATAGCCCTTTTACAATGGGTGAGCATCATGGTAGAGCTGAACAGGTAATATCATCTGATATTGCTCCTCAAGGGCAAACAATGTTTAGAAATGGAAGAAGATTATGGAATGCTCGAAGTCAACAGATATATGATTATTCAAATGCAAGACCAACCACTCCTATAAGGTTTCAGCCGAGTGCAAGTTCAACAACATCTCCTATGCCATCTAATAGTTATGTTGATCCTAAAATGCAAAGAGCAGCTAACAACCCTATCAGTACATTACAAACCAAAGGACAACCTGCTATGGGCAGTAAGGTAGGAATACATAAATGGAATGATCCTTCACTTGGTATACTTGGTAAGGATGTTTCATATTTTTCAAAAGAGAAGATGCTTGAAGCAAAGAAGAAGTTAACAGAATCAGGACTTAGCTTTAGTGGCAAAGATGATAAGTACTATGCTACAAGGTATAGAGAGCCTGTTAGTAGATGGGAAGATGGTGAGCTCATAAGGAAGGACGGAAAGAAACAACCTGTTTATTTTCAACAAGGTGGGCAAGTAGATCGATCAAGAGATGCAATGATTAAGGCAAGGATGGCGATGGATTCACACTTTGGTAATTCAATGGCAAGAAGAATGACTAATGACGATCCAAGGGGTTATACATTTACTGGAGAAGAGGGCGTTGGCATTGATAAAGGAAGACAAGGCAATGTATATGTTAGTTCGTATGACAAGCTAGCTACTCCACAAATACAAGATGTCAATGGTAAACTAGAGTTTATTAGTAATCCATGGAGTCCAGAGAATGCTGACAGAAGTTATGAACAGTCTATGAAATTCGAGTCTCCAGAAGATGCTCAGTACTTTGGGGAAAACTACAAGAGATTTGCACCAATGATGAAGAAGAATTGGCAAGAACAAAATAATGACAATGACATGAAAAAGAAAATATATCAAAAGGGTGGTGCCTTTAAAAATACATATGCAAGACCAACAGCAGGTTATTCATCGAAACATGGTCCTTATGTGGGCGGAGAAGCCTACTATATGGGTAATGGTGCTATTCCATTTTTAAAAGGTCGTCTCGGAAGGGATGGTAGTGAAGTATCTGCTGGCTCTCAATTTATGACAGGCGCGCCAGTATCTCCTGTTCTTCAAGTATCTGGAGGATACAATTCTAATGATGGGCCGTTCTTTGGTACAAAAGCAGGCTTAAATGTAGGGGGAGGTCAGAATCAGTTTAGAGTTGGAGTAGAAAACAGAATAAATAAAAATGCACTGAATGAGTTTGGTCCATTTGTAGGAGTCAGGCTTGGGAGTGGCAACTTTTCAGGTAATGCTACTGCTGGATACAATTTGTTTAACAAGTCTCCACAATTTGATGCAGGACTTAACTATACAATACCATTAAACAAAAGAGAACGATCAAGAAATAGTTGTGGTGCAGGATCATTTAGGTGTGGTGGGCAATTACCCAAGTATACTATAGGAGGTCCATTCACAGGTAAAGACTATATAGGTGATATGTCCCAATATGGATACGATACAGGTATATGGAATGGAACAGATCAAGGTGGTAGTTATGGTAACAATAATAATCCTCTTGGCGACTATTCAATGACAATGAATGAGCCTACAGGGGGAATGAGTATGAATAGATTTAGTCCGGGACCTAAAGCAACAAACATAGCAGGTGGTATCGGCATGGCAGCAGGAGTTGCAGGGCAAATGATTCCAGACAGAGAATCTAATCTAAATAAACAACTTAATAGTGCTGATGGTAAATTCAATGATTGGGCAGGAGCAGCAGGCAAAGGTGCTCTTAGTGCAGCAGGAGCTGTAACCCCACTTGCTCTTAATCCAGCCATTTTAGCTGCAACAGGTGGAATATCAGCAGCAGCAATACCTATAGCAGGTGCAATTGGTGGAATATCAAAAGGTATTAAAGCAAACAAAGAAGCAAGAGCAGAAGATCAAGAAACACAAAAATATTTCGATGCTATGGAAAAACAATCATTAGCATATCAGCCTAGGGGAACTAGGATGTATAAACAAGGAGGACAGGCTATGGCAAATCCAAATGCAGAACTTGAACAACAAGAAGGAGTACAAACTCCAGATGGAGAAACCTTTAATGTGAATGGAGCTCCACATGAGCAAGGTGGAATAGACGTAGCATTAGAGCAAGGGTCAAAAATCTTTAGTGATGATGAATCAATGGCATTGCCAGACGGAAGGACTCCTGCACAAGTATTTAAGCAGTTAAGCAAGAAACTTGAATTCTATAAGGATAAACTTGAATCAGGTGCTACATTAGCTAAGCAAACGGCTAAGGCTATGATAAGTAGTATAGAGAAGAAGATTGATGAGTTGTTCCAGTATCAAGAGCAAATGAAACAATCACAAGGAGGCGATATAGAAGGGCAAGAAGAGGAGATAATGGGTCAGGAGGGGAATTACTACCCTGAGACAGAGAACGTGCCTCCTGGAGCTATATATCAGGAAGGAGGTATCGTCCCACTTAGTCCTTGGGAAATTCAAAAGCTCAAAGGAACTTATTTAAAAGAACCTAAAGATCGAGAGAATCACGCAATACAAAGTTTTAAAAGTACATATGAAACTGAAACAGGAAAGAAAATGACTTCTACTCAAGAAGCTAAATTGAGAGAAGAATATTTAACTAATGGTACAGCCAGAGGCGAGCTAACAGGAACAGAAGAAGAATATTTATTTCCAACACAGCCTTATATGAGTGAAACAAGAACAAGTCACGCTTCAAAAATCAATCCTAGTAATAGAGATGTTTATACTCCTGAAGAATGGTCTGTTGCTGCAAAGGAAACTGGAGACTATAGATTAAAGGAATATAATGATGCTGTTAAAAAACATATAACATCTCCTACCTCTAGTCCATATTTTAAACGTGGAGGTAAGTTGCCAAAGTATCAGCAAGGCGATATTTACACTTCAGAAGATGAAAGGTTAAACAAGATAGCAAGGAATGCTATTAGCAGATCAACTAATCCTTATTATACGGGCTTATCAGGTAATTATACCATACTTAAAGATCCTACATGGCCTCCAGCAGCCACACAGCAACAAGGTATTGACTTAAGCACTCCAAGAGGATACAGACCTCAAGGTGTAGGTGGAGGAAACAATGCTTTTATAGCAGAAGATCAAATTGGAGACGGATATCAAGTTCCTGGTGATCCTCCAAAGGTGCCTCCTTACTTGGCTAACATTGCTCCATACTTTGGTGGGCAACAACAAGCGTCAGGTGGTATAGATCCACGGATTATTACTGAGAATGGACAGATGAGGTTATATGCTAATACTGGTACTGAGGGAGAAGATTTACGACAACTAGCTATTGATACATGGGGAGACGTTGGTGCAAAGACTAACATTCAAGGAGAAGATTTATATTACTATCCAACAGGAGCAGGAGAAACAGAAGTTGCGGGGACTAAGAAAAAGTCTACACAACTAGCGAAAAACAAATATGTTCCGACTACAGCAGATGCTACAACAGAACAACCTATGGAGCACGGAGTTCCTGTTTCTGATAAACCACTAAGCGAATTAACGGCTGGCTTGTCAGCAAATTTAAGGCAGACAGGAAATCCTGCAATACCATTAGGAGAGAAAATTCCATTTACAGGTACACCAAGTACAGAGATGGGTGATAATCAATTTGACTGGAAGAGTCTCATTCCTTATGCATCAAGAATACCGGGTATGGTTAATGCTTTAAGAAAGATGAAGGTTCCTGAAGCAGAACAAGCCAAACAGATAGCATATAAAGATCAGGTATTTGATCCATATCCTATACAAGCAGCAGCACAGACTGCTAAAGATGCTGTGTCAGCAAACTCTAACTACGCACCTGTCACAAGGGGAATTCAACTTGGCTTAGAAGGGCAGAAGCAGAAGTCATTAAACGAAGGTCAAGCTGGAGTTAATAAGTTAAACTTCGTAGGAAGGAATCAAGTAAATCAAAGCAATCAACGTACAGACATGTTTAATACTCAGGCAAGGAATACAAAGAACATGACACAGTTTGCAGCCGACCAACAAAGACTGCAGAATATTGATATGGCAACAAGAGATGTAGGTGACATCTACATGAAACAACAGTTCGAAAAAGCTGTTATGGAAAGAGATGTTACTTCTATACGGTTGTATACTGATAGTCTCATAAAGAATGGTGCTACATGGGAGAAGATTCGTCCATCATTAGTAGGAATGCTTGATGATGATGTATTAAGAGAGTATGACGCAAAATATAAAGATAAATAGTTATGGCAAATCCATTTTATGAATATCAACCAACACTATATGTCCAGCAGTATGCTCCGTATCCTGTACAGCAGTATGGTCAGGCAGCACAAGCTATACAGGGAAGAGTAGATACTAATATCGCTGCTTGGAACGAGTTAGATGTGCTTAGTGCTAACTTTAAAGATCAACTTGGAGTAAATGATCAATACCATGCTGATGAGGCTAGGAAGATTATTGATGATGAGCTAGGTGCATTGATTGATCAAAAGAAGTGGCTTGACATAGACTATAAGCTACCAGAGGTGTACAAGAAAGCCATTGGCAAGAATCGTGACCTTATATTCTCTATGCAACAATTTAAGAAGATGCAAGAAGGTGTACAACTCAAACAAGAGTATGGCGCAGAAGGAGTAGACTTTAATGACCCTGCCAATCATACATCTGTAGTTACTGATCCTGCAACAGGAGAGAAGCAGTATATTCCGTACACACTTGATGTTGAAAAAGAAGCAAAGCATTCTATCATAGCACAACAGTTACTTGGAGGCATGCCACAAGAGTCCATACAAGAAGCATTTAAAGATATGGGAGAAGGATGGGAAGAAAGTATTACAACATCAGGCATTAGCAGGAACAGGTTAAATAGGGTGGCTAAGGAGACCGTAGACGCATTTAAAGATGCAGACCCTCAGTACTTGAAAGTAGAAGCACACAAGGCTGGCATCAACGTAGCTGGTATGAGTGGAGACGAAGCTGAGCAAGCATTAGTTGAGTATTATAATAGTCAAGGAATGGATGGTCAGGCTGTAGTTGACAAGAATGTATATGACTATGTAAGGAAAGCAAATGAGAAATTAATAAGTACTTCTACAGGGATAAGCAGTAGACAAGTTGCAACAGGTACTAGAGGAAATGGGGAAGGTGGCGATCCTTCATATAGTGGTATATTTGAGAGAGTAGGCGTAATAGATGTAAAAAATATAGCTAAGTCACAAGCGGACCTTGATAGAAAAATTTCACAAATGAAAGAAAAGGGCGATATTTCTGGAGCAGAATTTCTTGAAAGACAGAAAGGTGTTATAATGAATGCATTTATAAAACAGAATCCTAAATATGCAGATATCTATAAAAACAAACCAACATCTGGTAATGAAGATGTAGACCTTCTTGTTTCTGATATCTTTGATTCTAGAAATACAATGGGAAATTTATTAGGAGATATTGTTGACGTTGGTGTTAACATGTTCAATAAATCATGGGAGCCAATAAAAAAAGCTGTTGGTGTTGACGTAAGCGGAGAAGAAAGAAAGCCGAGGTTTAGGATACCATTTGCACAGCATAGTAAAGAAATTATAAGGAGCTCCGTTGATAGTGAATTGTATGCAAAAAATCTATCTGGCTGGTTAGGGAGAGATGTTAGTAGCACAGAAGCTGAAAAGATCAGAGACTATGCTATGGAATATTATGATTGGCAGAATAGTGGTGGGATTAAAATGGATGAAGGGTTTGATGATTTTATTGATAATGGCGCACCTGTTGAAGATGTAGTACAAGTGTTTAGTGATCCTAAGGTAGCAAAAGAAATTACTTATCATGTTAAACAGATGGATTTGGCACAACTTGGTGACTATGATATTATATCAGCTAAGACTAATAAGCAATTAAAGGATGACCCTATCAACCCAAGAGACCTTGAGTATGTAGGTATAGCTTATGCCGGACCAAACAGTCCTCCACAGATAGAAGTGTTCGATACTAAAGAAACAGATCCCGATAAACAAACTATTAGACTCATACCACGTACTAACAATGATGGACTTGTTAACTATATCTTTGATCAGATGGGAGAAGAAGGACAGGTACAGAAGATTAACTATCAATACTATAATGAAAAGATAACTAGGCCAATGGAGATTGCTCCGGGTATTAATATTGCTCCTGTAGAGAATTCATTGACTAGCTTTTATCTTGAGAGGGGAGATGAAACACCAATTACAATAGGTGATTATATGCAAAGCTTGATACCTTCTCCTGATGACAAGGGATATAGTTCAAGAAAGAAATATGCAACACACAAATATAATCAGTACCTTAATGATAATAACTGGGACGGTACAGATATAGAGTTGCAAAGAATTATGGATAAAACATTAACCGGGGGGAAGGAGCTTGTGATTCTTGCACAAGAAATCTACAGAGCAAATCTAAAGAAATAAATATATGCCTGATTACACTTACTTAAAAGACGTACTTGGTGATGGGAAGACATCTATACCAGAGATATTAGCACATGAACCAAAATCATATGAGCCAAAAACTTATTATGGTCTTGAAGGTTATAATAACAAGAGACTTCCCGGGATTATAGGAGCTGCTGGTGACATAGACGAGTACCTTGCACAGAACCAAAGTCGTGCATCAAGAGTAGCCAATGGAACACTACGTCTCGGGCTAACTACAGGCACTAAATTTCTTGAAGGAATGGGCTACCTAGTAGACTTAGGGTTTGAGGGAATAAAAGAAGCTACTACAGGAAATGTAGATCAATATAGTGAAAACTTTATATCCAGAGCAGCCGACAATGGTTTCTCTGCCTTCTTCTCAGACATAGAGGATGACCTTAAAGAAGCTCTTCCAATTTATAAAACACAGAAGTATAAGGATGCCTCTCCATTTGGACAGTTATGGAGTCTTAGCTTCTGGACAGATGACTTTGTAGACGGTCTTGCTTTTATGTTGTCTACATGGATACCTGGCGGTGCATTAAGCAAAATGGGCATGGGATCCAAAATAGCAGGTGGATTATCCAAGTATGCTAAGATGACTAATCTTGGAACAAAATTACAGAACTTAGAGAAAGCAGGTAAGGGGATTGATAGGATTGCTACGTGGGGATTGATGACTTCTTCTGAGGCTATGTTTGAAGCCAAAGATGTTAAGGATGCTGTAATTGACCAATTATATGAATTAAAGGAAAAGGGAGTTCTTAACCCTACAACAGGACAGCCATGGACTGACGAGACCATTAAGCAAGTGGCTGCTGAGAAAGCGAGGAATACATATATACAAAACCTAATAGCTCTTGCCCCATCAAACTTTATCGAAACAGGATTTATATTCGGAAAAGTAGGTGGTAAGATCGGAGGTAAAATAGCAGAAAAGGCTGGTTCATATAGCAAGAAGACTGCTAAGGGAATAACAGGTTATCTTGATAGTTATGGAGGGAAGATAGCCCAAGGCGTGGGGACAGGAATATTATCAGAAGGGTTGTGGGAGGAAAACATCCAGTACTCTATACAACGTATGAATGAAATCCATGGTGATGCTGTTGAATATGGAAAGAAATGGTACTATGCCTTTTCAGATTTTCCTAAAGCAATGGATAGTCTTGGTGACTTAAAGGATGATGAACGTCTTAAGAATGTGATCCTTGGTGGACTACTCGGAATGGGTGGTGGAGCAAGAAGAGGTTACATTGATAAGAGGGATGAAGACATTGCCATAGACAAGGGCATAAAGAACGTACAAAGTAAATATAAGGCAGCATTTGGAATGGATGTGTTTGCCATGAGTCCTGAGGAAAAAATAACCTATGGGACTGAAGAAAAAGATGGGGAGACAAAATACTTTAAAGAGAGTCTCAAAGAGGGGGAGAAATCAAGGATTAATCTATCAGAGTTTGAGTATGAGAAAGAAACAAGGGATAATGGCATTGACCCTACCAAAGGTGGTACTATCGAGGTAAAGTCAAAGCCAATAGCAACAGAGGATGGTAATCTTGTACAAAGTGAACAGAAGATTGAGGAATTCATGTCATCAAAAAGATTCATTGAGGAGCTTGAAGATGTTATAGAAGCAGAAAGGAATAAAGTCAATCCTAATAAACGCAAGTTAGATTTCTTTATTAATGAGAAGATGATTGAGTGGGCTAAGGCTGAGTTTGATTTAGGTAGAGGGGAGGAGGCCTATAATAAGTTAGATAAAATAGGCAACATGACACCTGAAGAATTAGGTACACTAGGATTTGACTATCGCAGTGAACCTGATCCCAAAAAGGCAATACAAGCAAGGAAGGAGCTGGTTAAGGAGTATGAGAAAATATACAACGTAACAGATGCTACATTCAATGCTCCTAATATTAAGAAGTCTACACTTATAAATAATCAAGCAAGGAAAGAAGAGGGATACAGGATAGGTGCTAGAATGGCATTTCTTAAGAGAGAACTGGCTAATATAGAGAATGACTTTAATCTAATCAATGAGAAAGATTTAGTTGCTTCGGAAATCAATAAGCTTGTCTATGATTATGAATATGCAATAGCTGCCATTACTAAGGCTAAGGCTGATAATATTGATGCAACAGAACTTATAGAAGAAGCTGAGAAACTTGAAAGTCGAATAAAAGAACTTAAAGGAACGGCTGGACTTAAAGAAGATACTAATGTCATTCGTGGCAAGCGTACTGCTGATTCATTAGATGCAGAGATTAAACTTATCCAACGTGCTGATATTGTTAATTCACTTAACAAGTTGGCTGACAGATTTGATAAGATCAGTGACCCTGCAACTGGATATAATTACTTTGTAAAAAGTATCAAGGGAAAGCCGTATAACGAAAGAAGTGTAAGGAATAAGATTGAGATTAATAAAAACACCACAGAAGGTACTTATGAGGCATATGAACAAGCAAGGACAAAGAGGGAGTTTCTATTTGATAAGATAGACAATGCTTCATTAGACTATTCATCTACACTATTACGAAAGATGTTTCGGGAGAACATACCACTACTAAGTATACTTGAGAAGGTTAGGAATGATGGTCTTAAGTTAAACAGAGGTAGCATGTCAAAGATCAAGGCTCATGTTAATGATCTGCTTTCAAAGAAGGAAAGACATGATGAGCTTGTTAATTCACAGATGTTGCCGGACTCTCCTGCACTTACTACTGCTGAGACACAAGAAGTAAATGATCTTAAGAAAGAAGTTATAGACAACTCTGATGTAAGAAAGACACTGGAACTTTATGATGAGATTATAGCTAACAAGAAAAGATATACTGGTGAGATAAAGAATAGGACTATTGGAGAGATTCATGCAGACCTTGTTAATGAGTATATCGAAGACGGTGAGTATATAAATGGACTCGTTGATAAGAACAAACTCTTTGATAATGTTGACGAGATTGACAAAGTTGTATCTGCTATTGAAAGGGTTAAGGAGATATTTAGTGAAAGGGAAACAAAACTCACTTCTGCTACATTAAAAAGGATTAACGATATTCTTAAAAGACTAGCTGCTGATAAGATTATAGCAATCAAAAGAAAGAGTGATAATGAAGAGCAGGAAAAGAGATTATCAAAAGATATTACGACTACTGCTTTCGCATCTCTAGGGATTGACATAGACAAGTTTGCTAATACAGGTAGGTTGGATTCATCTGTTACAAATAAGAAGCTATACGACCTTATAAATAGGCTTGTACCGTCTATTAGTAATATCATTAAGGAAGGTAGCTATATTGAGTATGCTATCATTATCCAGATGATAAAAGACAGCAGAGTAGATGAGGTTGATAAAGTTGGCCTAATGGAAAGCTTAGATGAGATTTATGATGAGGTTTTTGAGGCTACAATGTCAACAATTGCTGGTAAGATGATTGCCAAAAATCCTGCTTTCTCTGGAAAAAACCGCACTATTGCTCCATATTACAAGAATCCATCAAGGGCAATGGGGCAAATAATGCTTATTTTATCAAACCTAGGGTTGTCATATTCAGATGAAACTAATCCTGGATATAGGTATGACAAAAATAGGCTTATGAATGGATTGCTAAGTGATCTAAAAGAATCTAAGTTATCAGGGAAAGATGCTTTGATTGAATTCTTTGAAAAACATAGGGAGTTGGTTTCTATGCATGACTTAATGCAGACGCTTGCTTCTGACTATAATTTACCAGAAGAAATTACTGCCGAGAAAGAGTATGGTAAGAAGCAGCAATCATTGAATAATAAGAAAGCAGACTTCACTCCTTCCCCTACAGTACAGCAGTTACTTGCTATAAGAATGTTTGGTGTGTTCTTTAATAAGAAAAATGTGTCTGGTTGGAATGCATGGGCAAGTATGGTAGGTCCAGCAGGAAGTGGAAAGACCTTTGTATTTGCTAAGTGGATCAAAGGATTGTTGAACTTAACTGATAAAGAAATATATACTGTAGCCAGAGAACCAAAGCAGGCTGAAATAATAAAGAGAAGTTTAACACCAAGCCTTACAGAGGTAAATACTATTGGATCATTAATCGATTCATTGACAGGAGATCATGGTAGCCTTAAAGGCAGGAAGCTTATCGTTATAGATGAAGCAGCTAGGTTATCAGCCCTTGAGTTAGTAGCAATCAACAACGCTCTTGAGAAATATAATAGTAAGCAAGATGTTGAAAACAAGCTAAGAATATTAGCACTATCAGATCCTAATCAGTTTTCAGAAAGCAACTTCCCTGCTATAAGTGACTTCATTGAATTAAGAAATAGTGAGGGTATGACCGATCTTCCAAGATTATCCATACTTTATAGGTCTACTGTACCTTCATTGAACGATGCCTTAAATATGTTCTCTAATCAGTCTACTGATATGAGGAAGGAAACATTGCGATTCAAATCTAATGCAGACGCAAGTGGCGTTGAATTGTATGGCGCAGAAGGCACGCATAACTTTGTCAATAGAGTAAAGGAAATTCTTGCAGATAGAATTGGGAAAGATGATAGGAGAAGAGCTATCATTGTAAGCGAACAAGTTAAAGAAGCATGGAAGACTAATAATCCATTAGAAAATGAAATCAGTAAAGGTGTCGCATTCCTTACTGTAGCAGAATCAGCAGGTGATAATTTTGACGAGGTATATGTATTTATTCCCAAAGGCGACTATGGTAAATCTCCATTTGTTGAGAACAGGGCTATCTATACAGCAATGTCAAGAGCTAAGTATTATTCTTTGCTTAGCGAGTTTAATGTCCAGAATATCTATGACAATTCTATTAAACCACTTATAGCTGATGAGATAGGAAATAATGTCAAAAGGCTTAATGAGTTTGTAGAGGATAGAAGAAAGGACGAGGACCTGATGTATGAATATCTGGAAGGCGAAAAGGATGAAGAAGATGAGGAGGATGAAAATAAAGAACCAGAAAAAGATGATGAGAAAGAGGATACTTCTGATGATTCTTACAAGACTGTAATTACTGATGAGCCTAATGATGTAGAGGTAGAGGAAGAAATACTTAGTGAAGAAGATGAGGAAGTAGAACACCATGATGAAAAACCTAAGAGGAATAAGCATGAAAAGTCTAATCATAGATCCTTTCACACAAATAATAGTGCATTTAAGCCTGTAAAAATCAAGGAAGCTACAATCCCTCCCATACAAGAAGGAGATGAGGTCTATTATGTAGTAGGTAAATACCAAGACAGAAAAAACCCTAAGAAGAAGGAGCGCAGAAAGGTAAGTGTAATGCAAAGAGTTGAGGTTAATGGAGAGGTCTTATTCAGAGAAGTATCTGTTATAAGTAAACATGATGCTACACCTAAAGGATATGAATCACTATTTGACAGCATAAGAAGTATAGTTGATACCGATGTTGATATGGCTAATCAATTTGAAGCCAGATTAGTTTATGTTAGTGGTGGGTTCTATAAGATTGCCAACTTGTCTGAGCAAAACATACTTGGTACAGGCCGTATAAGCAACACAGAGAGACGATCTTTCCAATATGATACCAAAGGTACTCCAAGGAAGAAAGGCTTTAGGAGACAGCTTATATCGTCTCTAGTGAAGAGTATGTATCCGAAGTCAGTGTTTGGTCCTATATGGGGGAGTGAGTATGCTTCTATGATTAATAATAAGATCACAGACCTTGCAGAGAAATCATACTTTACAATATTCACAACAAGTGACAGGAAAGCACTATTACAAGAAGGATATGGAGTTATACCTGGGCTTCCACATCTTGTAGTTCCTGACGCATATAGCTTGGAAAGGGGAAAGCCATCAAGGACATTGTATCTTAGACTTGATTGGCAGAAGATGAATAATAAAGACAGCTTCTTGTCTCCATTAAGAGACTTTGTTAAAAAGATTAAACAAATAGAAGGCCTTATAGCTACTAAGGGATTCAGAATGGGTAATGCTGTATTCAATGACTTTGTATCAAGAATAGCAAACAATAAAGAACTTACTGAATTCAAAGTAAACGAGGCAGACATAAAGAAGTTTAAGCTTGATAAATCATTAATAGGGGAAACTATTACTTTCTTAAGCGCAGTAGAATCATATATGAGTGCAATCAAGGGTAAGAAGTTTAATATTAGTGATGAACTAAGGTTTGCTGCTACAGAGGTTACTTCTATGCTCTACACGAAGAGTGAGAATGGAAAGAACAACAATGATGGACCAATTCAAAAGTTATTCAATAGTATCGCAAGGGCAAACAACTATACTAATGGAATAATGCTACAGACAGGTATTTATGATAAGTCTAAGAAAAAGATATGGGTATCAGGAAAGGCGCTTCTTTCAGGATCTGCTGAACATAGCAGTACTAATCCAGCATACAGAAAGGTAAGCGAACAACTAAAGAGGAAACTTGCAAGAGCAGAAGAGAGTGGGGACCAGGCAAGGATCAAACAAGCAAGAGAGGAGTACGATAATAGAAAGAACTCCTTGAATAATATAACACTTAATGACTTAGAGACTATACTTGGTTCAGAGCTAAATGCACCAATTGCTATTTCTAAGTTTAATGCATCAGTTAAGAAGCCAAAGGAAAGTAAGAATGGCAGGGGAGTAAGAAATACATTTGTTGCTATGCATCCTTCTTTTGTCGATATAGATATTGAAGGTGAATATGCTGATAAGGGTAATAAAGAGCCTAAGTCAAAGACAGAAGTTATCGTTGATAAGAATCAAAAGAAAGCAGATACAGATATATCAAGCCTTGGAAGACGTACAAGACCAAAGCCTAGACCAAAACCGTTTAGCAAAATCATATTGTCTAAACAAGAACTTGGAGAAAAGATATCAAGAGAAACAACAAGAGAATACTTAAGAAGAGTTATTCCGGGTATAACAGATAGTGAAATAAAGTTTGTACAAGCTGAGGAGATAATGCGTCTCAATGATGACAAGCAAGCTTATGGGCTTTACCTTGATGGTATCATATACCTACTAGAAAACAAAGATGGTACTGTATACGAGAAGGTAGCAAGACATGAAGCTTTTCATAAGATATTTAACGAGAACTTTAGTTTTGCACAGAAGACTGCTTTTGCTATACACTTCTCAAAAGAATATCCAGAATATGCTATAAGAGATAACGAAGGTGCTATTGAATACCTTGCAAGAGTAGAAGAAGAGATAGCCAATCTATTCCATGAATGGAGAGGCGGAACTGTTAAGGTTCATTCCTTTATTGATAAAGTGTTTACTGCTATAATGGATATTGTTAGATTCATTACAGGCAACAGGAGTAAGATAAATAGTTACTTCAACGCTATTGATAATGGACGTTATTCTAATCAAAGTGGGGTTGCTTTAAATTCATTACAAAGACTATCCAAGATACGTGAAGATTACATATACAAAGACT
>Ga0209045_1001826_pt1 | contig 17309 bp, 19 predicted proteins | sample SaaInlLV_10m_DNA_4_FD_184664 | JGI IMG/M metagenome (GOLD analysis project Ga0209045, IMG submission 184664) | Marine microbial communities from expanding oxygen minimum zones in the Saanich Inlet - Saanich Inlet SI072_LV_200m_DNA (SPAdes) (version 2) | ecosystem: Environmental > Aquatic >...
TTGTTCATTTCTTTAAAGTTATTTTTCTTTCAATATTTTATGAAAGTTTTGTTTAAAAAAATTTATCTCATCATTCTGGCAAAATTGCTCCAAAACCAATTCTCATCTACTTTGATCAACTTTTCCAAAGTACTGTCAGCTTCTAAAGCAAACTTTTCAATTGATTTTAATCGCTCATTAAACTCCATAATTTCAGGTGATTCAGGCTTCTCATCTATATTTTTTAATTCAGCCAGTATTCGTAAAACAGGATCCAGTTCTTTTTCTTTTCGAACCTTCATAACCCTTCTTAAGATTAACCACATGTCTTTTTCCCCAATAAAATATTCTCTCCTTTCGCCAATTTTATTTTCCTTATAAATCATTCCCCAATCCATTAGAGTGCGCACATTCATATTGACATTACCACGTGAAATTTGAAGTCTTTCCATAATATCTTCAGTACTCAGAGATTCTTTCGTAATTAAAAACAAGCCATGAATTTGTGCCATAGTTTTATTGATGCCCCATTTCGAACCTAAACTACCCCAGGATTGTATGAATTTATTTTGTGCTTCATCTAATTTCATAGTACAAATATAAAACGTATTATTGAACTTTCAATATTTTTTGAAAGTTATTTTTAAATCCAATGCATTAAATTGAAGAATTAGATATATGGTAATCAGAATTACCTAATTGAAACTCAGAAAATTCATATCTTTGAATAAATGAATTCACTAAAAATCAATCGATATTAAGATGAAGCTCTTCAAACTCTCACTATTTATACTCTTTACATTTGTTTCCTCATACGTTCTTAAGGCAGAGAATGATAGCCTTGAAAAGCAATATCTGGTTCTAAAACACATCAAAAATAACCAACAGGAAATATTAGAACGAGGAGATGAAGTGGTTATTCATTTAAAGAACAATCAACAATCGAAAGGAATAATTCACAGTTTTAACGATTCGACAATTTTCTTATATGATGATGCCCTATTATTCAAGGATATTCGATTTATAAAATTAAAAAGCCATACGCAAAAAGATGAGAAAAAAGGTGGATATAGGGCAATAGTAATTGGCACAGCACTTATTGGAACTATTTCTGGGCTTTCCTATTATTTATACCATCATGTTAATGATGATTTTTATGCATTATTAATATATGTTGCTTCACTGGATGCTTTATACTATGCAGTACAATACACGATTGCTGGAATTGCAGTTGTTCTATTACCCTATACATATTTCAATCTTGCAAAGAGGTGGGAAATAGTTTACTAAAAATGGGGAAATAATTAATACAATAAGCTGTAATCAACGTCAATTCTTTCATTTTTAAGAAAATCAAACAAGGTAAGTCTTCGGATTTCAAAATAGCTATCCCAATATAAACGCAGGGTACTGATGTAGTTTTTTCTAGCCATATCTTTCTCTTCTTGTGCCAGATTCAAATCGGTAATATCAATTTTTCCAATGAGGTATCTGTGCTTACTCACCTTAAAACGTTTTTGACCTATTGTATCAGCCTTTGAAGCAATCAATAATTGTGTCATTTGCATATTAAACTGCATGACTTTCAGGTACAACTCCTTTTCAAAATCAATTCTATCCTGATCGACCCGGGTTTGAATAAGCTCCATATTTGACTCTGCCATCTTGGATCTGCCTTTGGCTAATCCCCAATCCAGAATAGGAAGTTGAAGGCCAACCATTAGTTTTTGTTGATCCTCTGGATTCCGATAGGTCGTCTCAATATCAGGTCCACTTTGGGTTAAACCATATACTGCATATACATCTACACTCAACCTGTTATCCGCTTTAACTTTCTCTAATTCACTTTGCGCTTCATACACTCTGCGATCAAAGGAAATGGCTTCAGAACGATTTTCAAGTGCTTCTGACAAAGCTAATTTGTAATCTACTGTAAAACGTTTACAATCAATCGGTGGAATTAACTTAAACCGTTCATCGTTCTTGATACCCAAAAAAGATTTTAATGCAAAAGTGGTTATTTCGACCTGCAATTTCGATTGTTCCAATTCATTGTTGGAGTTCAGTAATCTCAATTCCATTTGTAATAATTCGTTTTCAGCAATTTTACCTAAGTTATATCGGCCTTTGGTAATTTTATAAATGGTATCGTTATTCGCTTGATTATTACTGGCAATTTCATAACTAATTTGTGCCAGCAATAAATCGAAAAACAAAGCAGTAGCCCGAATAGAAAGTCGCTCCATATCTTCCAAATACACGCTTTTTGCTTCCTGATATTTAATAGGTTCAATTCGCTTACTCCATTTATACGCATTAAAACCCCAAATTGGCTGGCTAATGCCAATATATAGTGGACTTGCCAGATAGGAAGTTGACTTGGATCCACCTAGCAGATCAATCCTTTGCAATCCAGAATTCATAAAAACCTGACCACCTGTAAGGCCAATGTTTTGAGCCAAGGAAAGGTAGGCAGAAGAATTTGCTTGAAACTGTGAACGGAATGATACACTTCCATCAGGTTGTGTAATGTTGGCTATGGAACGATTGAAATCGGGCAAGGTGGCATCCAAACTCAAACGAGGCAAATTAGTAGCCTTAAATGTCCGATACTGCCAATAGCTGTTTCTAAATCGGTGCTTGGCCAATAAAGCATCTGGCGAATGCAATTGTGCACGCTGTATTACTTTTTCCAAACTATATTGTTTTTGCTCGGGTTGAGCATTAGCCGGAATAAACCATATGCTTAAAAGAAGGAAAACGATTATAAAACGAAAATATCTAAACATAAAAATTATACTTATTCGTGACGTAAGGAAGTTACCGGATCCTTTTCAGCAGCTCTTTTGGCAGGAATGTATCCAAACAATATTCCCACACTTACTGAAACTGTAAATGAAATAACAACTGATAAAATAGAATTTTCAGCAGGAATATCTTTAAAATCTGGAATGAACAAGGAAAGATGCGACAAGAAATAAGACAAGGTAAAACCAAGCAAAATGCCCAGAATTCCTCCTGAAATACTAATAAGCGTAGCTTCTGAAATAAACTGTATGGAGATATCTTTTTGGGTCGCTCCCATTGCCCGCCTGATTCCTATTTCATTGGTTCGCTCCATGACCGAAGCCAGCATAATATTCATAATGCCGATTCCGCCAACCAGTAAAGATATACTGGCAATGGCTATCAGTACAATGCTGAAAACATCTTTGGTGCGCTCTTGTTGCTTCAGCAACAATTGTGGGATATTCACCTCAAAATCCTCTACATCTGCATGCCTGCGCATTAGCAATCGGTGAATTATTTCAGATGTTGATCGAAGCTGCTCGGTACTGTGAACCTGAACCACAATTTTGTCTAACTGATTCCAATTCTGCTTTTCATCACCTTCTTCAGCATCCTGACTTTCAGCAATAATTCTGGCATTTATCAGGGAACGGTTTTTATAACGCAATAAAAGCGTTTGAATAGGCACATAAACCGTATTTCGGTTGTTGCTTATTCCCATTTCAATATTGCTTTTGGATACCTCTTGATCAGGTTGCAACACACCCACTACCTGATACCAAATTTGATCGCATTTTATATATTTTCCGATGGCCTCTTCATGGGTGAAAAAGCGAGATTCAATATCATAACTAATGATACAAACCGCTTTGGAATGCTCAATGTGATCGGTTGTAAAAATTTTCCCTTTATAAATTTTTTGATTGAAAATTTCAAAAAATGAAGGGCTTATACCGCTTAGTGTTGCAGCTTTAACAATACCGTCTTTAACCAATGTTGTTTCGAAATTTATTTCAGGATTAACCGCCTTAACAGATGGCACAACTGATTGAATAGCAAGTGCATCTGCCATGGTTAATCCGGGAGAAAAAGATGACTCTGCTGCCTCCTTTTGATTAGCTGATTCGTCATCCACTGAAAAATCATCATCATCCTCAAGAATAGGTAGAACAACAATATTATTCACGCCAACCTGTTTCATTTGGTCGAGTATTTCTTGTTTGGTTCCTTTGCCTATTGCCATCATGGCAATCACTGCAGCAACACCAAAAATAATTCCCAATGCAGTAAGCATTGATCGGAACCTATTTGCAATTAGTGCATTGAGAGCGATCCCCAAATTAGGCAACTGTCTTTTCCATATGGGTTCTTTCAAAACAGACATTTATTGCATAATAAAAATTGTAGAACCATTTGATGGAATCGCTTTATTCCTCTTTCCCTTTTCATTCATCTTTTTGGCCACTTCATCTGCTTTTTTTCTACTTTCCTCCATTCGCTTGGCCTTTTCCTCTTCCAAAACTTTCAATTCTTCTTCACTAACCTCTAAACTCAGTATTTTTAGATTTTCATGATCCTCAGGAATATTCATCAACAGTTTGTCTTTTTCATCCAATCCAAAATGAACAATAATTTCATTATCATTGCTTTCTCCTGTCATTATCTCCTGCTTAAACACGCGGTTTCCTTTTTGCAAATAGGCAAAAGTCAAACTATCTTCTGTATGAACACATTCCAGTGGAACAAATAACTTATCTGGAATAGATGAAGTAATGATTGTATTTTTAGTAGTCATGGATGGACGTAATATGGAATCAAATTCATTTACCAAAACAACAACTTCAAACACTTTTGCATCTGAATTATTCAATTGCTCACCAATATTGGCAATTTCACTAACCATGCCTGTAAATTTCTTTTCAGGAAATGCATCCACACCAATTTCAACATCCTGACCTAAATTCAATTTCCGAACATCTATCTCACTGACATAAGTTTTAGACACCATTTCTTGCAAATTCGGAAGTCTGGCTACCACATTATTCCATGGACTAATAGTAGAACCTATCCCCAGTTTTCTACCCCGCCAACTACGTTTATAAATGATCATACCTGACTTTGGTGCATAAACAGTATACATTGCCAGAATTTCAATCATTTGATTGCGTTTTCGATTGGATTGAGTCAAACTAACTTCCACATCTTGCATGGAGGCTTCTGCTTGCTTCGTTTTTAGTTTATAGTTATTTACGGTTTGTTTGTAGGTTCTTTCTCTCTTTTCCAATTCAATTTGCGCCTGACGCTGTGTAGCCGGAGCTTCATACTTCGATTGGTCTAAATTAATTTGTTGCTCCTCATATGAATATCTAAGATTGACCAACTCATCGCGTGCATTACGCAAATCAAGGGTTGTATCGAGTCTTGTTTTCGTTAATTGTGTTTGCAGCTTTTCGATTTCTGACTCAAGATCTTTAATTTTACTGCTTATTTCAGTTTTATCAAGACTGGCTACAAAATCACCTGAATCAACTAGTGTACCTTCAGCAACCATGTCCAGAATTTTTATTTCACTCCAAAGTCCAATGGTACGCAAACCCGTTGGGCCATTTATTTCTTCTGCACTTTTTGCTTCTAACTCGCCCGTTACCACCACTGATACAAGAAAATCGCCTCTTACTGGAGAAGTAAATACCTGATCAATTACTTTATTTTTGGGTATAGCTATCCAAATGATAAATGCAAGCATAAGGACAGAACCAGTCCAAATTAAAATTTTTTTTCTCATATTACATATAATAGTTTGACATGTATTCGATTATGCAATCGAACAAATATCGTAGAAAAAAAGGAATGGAAAAATCATTTAAAATCTTCCACTATCGAAATTACTGGTCGGAAACCAATATAAGGACTTGGTCCTTCATAATTCATTATGCTGGTAACTCTAACATCATAACCCGGGGAATTCCAGGAACCACCAATGGCCTCCCCTTTATCCCATAACATTTCAGCTACATTACCACACATATTGTACAAACCATAATCATTAGGCCAATAGCTTTTTGTTTCTGCAATTGATGTAAAAACATCTTCATAAGATTCCTTAATTTCGAATGATTTGCTTTCATAATTATAATGAATACGCTCATTGCTTAGTCTCTTGAAATTACATTGAAACTTTCCTTCTTTATTTCTCAAATATGGACCAGACCATGCATATTCACTGTGTTGACGTCCAGCTCTGGCTGCCATTACCCATTCCGCTTTGAGAGGTAAACGTACATGAACCATAAACTTCTGCTTCTCATCTGTATTTAGTTTCTCTTCAAGCCATTTACAAAACAACAGAGCAGCCTCATAAGAGATATTAACTACAGGAAATGAATTATAATTTGGATGTCTGAAATAATAATCTGCCAAGGGTGGATTAAAAATCTCTGAATTAAGCCATTTACTACTGTCTGGATATGCGAGCTCAAATTCTGTAGCATTGCCTTGAGTGTTCAAATCTGCTAAAAACTCCTTGTATTCTCCATTAGTCACCTCTGTTTTACGAATGTAAAAACGATTAACAGTGAGCTCGTTTGTATCCAGATAAACAATGCCTGAATTGATCAAAACAAATTCCTCTATTTCTTTCGGAATTTTAGATGACTTTTTATTCTGAGCAGTAAGAACAATAAACGAGAATAACAGAGTAATTGCAAAGAGGTGTTTCATTATTTGTTTATTAGATCAAACGTAATACAGAAAAGATTATTGTAATCTTTATAAAATGATACGCTTAGTCGTAAACTCCAATCCATGTTCTTTTAATTCTGCTAAAGCTGGCTTAAAAAGTTCTGGCATATTTGGTGGCATACGTAAGCCTTTTGCTTTTATTTTCCCATCTACTATCAATCTTGATGCAATAGCTGTTGGCAATGCAACGACTCTCGACATGGCTGTATCTCCGTAAGGAATACCTTTTGCAACCATAGTTGCAATCCGTTTTTCTTTTACTCCACCTTCAAATTCCGCAATGATTTCAATATGTAGAATAATCATATCCTTTTCTCCTTTGGCGTATGACATTCTTTGAAGCATCCTATTCAAAAGGACATTCAGATTGCTACCTGTTTCCAAAGGAATCTGCACATCATCAAAAAGTCCAAGCCATTTCATCCGATGGATAAAATCTGAGTTAATATCCAAATTCAGATATTCAGCAACTTTCTTTTCAATATTTTCATCAGATGAGGCATTCACTAAAGCACATGTAAACTGAAGAAAAGTTGTATTGCTATAATCATTTTTCTGATCACTTTTAAACAGGCCTAATTCTTCCATATATCGCATATTGTTGCAATAACCTGAGTATCTCAAAAGACCTCTGTAAAAAGAGATGTTTTTATCTAATCCAAAAGGTTCAATGTACTTCTCTACATCCTTATTGGCATAGGTTTCAAAAATACCCAGATCTTCAATATCGACATACCAAAAATTCTCAAAGAGTTTATCTCCGGGAACAAATATCTTTTTTCCGTCCTTAAAATAGGCAGCCGGAGTTTGTGCGGCAACAAAAACTGTTAGAGGATCCCAACTAAATTTATAACCCATCGGATTATTATTAGATTCAAAAGAGGGGATTCCACTGCCATAAGAATTAATACTTAGAACCCGACCATTTTCTTCTTTGATCTGCTCCAGGAGCATTTGTGTTCCAAAATGATCGATTCCGGGAACCTCACCTAATTCACTTAATATTAGAATTCCTTGTTTATCTACTTCACTTTTCAAATCCATTAATGCAGGAACTTCATAGGAAGCAGTTACCATACTTTTTTTGTATTTCAGGCAAGATGTTGCAATTACAATATGTACTGGCTTAGGAACCATGCTGATAACAATATCAGACCTTTCAATCACACTATCAAGTAGGTCGGTATCGTTGTTTAGCCACTCAATTGCTTCACATTCTGGTCTGTTTGCTTTTATTCCGATTGCCTTGTCAACAAAGCGATCCAATAAATTTATTCTATAGTTTTCTTTCTCGATGAAGTAATCAACCATTGGTTTTACCATCATTCCGGCTCCAATAATTGTTATCGTTTTCATTTCATTCATGTCTAAGACGATATTCTACAAATTTGTTAATAAATATATGCGTACAAATATTGCATTTATTTTCGAATATCAAAAAGAGGAATAATTTATTATCTACTTATGCTGATCTATTTCCTGAAACTTTGATTTTGCAATTCTAATATCATTGTATTAGGGAATAAGAATATTCTGTCGTTTAAATACAAATCCAAACGTTTCTAATTCTTCTAAAACAGGTTTATACAATTCTGGCAAGTTTGGTGGCATTCGCAAACCTGTTCCTTTGATTTTTCCTTCCAGAATAAGTTTGGCAGCAATTGCAGCAGGCAATGCAACTGCTCTCGACATAGCTGAATCTCCATATGGAATTCCCTTATTCACCATGGTTGCTAATCTCTTTTCCTTTCTACCGTTCTCGAATTCAGCAATCACTTCAATATGTAAAATGATCATATCACTTTCATGAGGTTCGTATGCCATGCGCTTTAACATTCTGTCCAATAGTACTTCGAGCTTTGTGGCCTCCTTTAAATCTATTGTTCTGTCATCAAATAGTCCAAGCCAGGTTAAACGATGAATAATGTCGGCATTCTCATATACGTTTAAAAATTTCGTCACTTTTAATTCGAGATCGTCTGTTGAATCACTTCCAATTAATGAAGCCATTAGTTGCCTGTAGGTTACATTCGTAAAATTGTGAATCTCCTCCTTATCTAAAAATCCAAGCTCCATTATGTTTCTTAAATTATTGCAGTATCCTGAATATCTAAGTAATCCCCTATAGAATGTTGCATCTGCAGGAATACCGAAGGGTTTAACATATTTATCTACATCCTTATTGGGATAAGTTTCAAATGTCCCCAAGCCTTCAACTTCAGTTAGCCAGAAATGTGTAAAGAGTTTATCTCCCGGAACTTTAACTTTCTTTCCTTTATAAATATATTGAGCTGCAGTTTGAGCGGCTACAAAAACAGTATTCGGATCCCATGAAAATTTATATAACATGGGATTATTATTGTGTTCATAGGCAGGTAATCCGCTACCATACGATTTAAGACTTAGTATTTTGCCTCCTTCATTTTTAACTTCATCAAGCAAAAGTTGCGTTCCAAAATGATCGATTCCCGGCACTTCACCTAATTCATTCAGGAATAACAATCCTTTTTCCTTTACTTCTTTATCCAGCGCCATTAATTCTGGAATTTCATAAGCTGTTGTAAGCATATTTTTATTGCATCTCAAACATGATTTGGCCACATTGATATGCAATGGTTTTGGCACCATGCTAATCACTATATCTGCTTGCGACACGACTTTGTCCAAAGCATCTGCATCACCTGCAGCCCATCGAATGGCAATCCCAAGCTTTCTTCCATCAATAACTTTTTCGGCAGCTGCAACTGTACGGTTAACCATAAAAACCTGATAACCACATTTGTCAATAAAATAATCAACCAATGGTTTTGTCATTTTACCAGCACCAATTATAGCAACTTTCTTAACTTTCGATTCGAAATCGTTTTTGATTATTTTCATCTGTTTATAATTGTTTTTTAGTTGTCAGATGGAACTCGCATTATAATCATTCCTATGTGTGAGAAATTTTTTACTCATGCTTGTTTCATAGTGGCGTGGGATTAAGGTTATTTTTGTAAAGGTATTGCATTTTACATTAATTCCTTTTCATTAATGGAATTAAGTCAAACAATTTCAATTTATTAGGAAGCCACTTCTCTATGGTATAGCCTATTTTACGGCCTTTACATTAAAACCTTCTTTTCGGAGTAATACTATTAATCCATTTTCTCCAACCAAATGAGCTGCTCCTACAGCAATAAAAGTACTTTGCTTTTGTGTTAACTCTTTGATAACAGGTATCCAATTATTATTTCGGGTGATCAAAAAGTCCTTTTCAAAATTTGCAAAGTCAGATTCGGCCAAAATCATTTCTCTAATAACCTCCAGATTTTGAGTTTTATATGCTTCATTAAGTTTAGCAAACTCCTCCATTGGATTTGTTTTAAATCCATCAATATAACTCAATTGAACCTGTTTTTCAATACTCATTTTATCAACTATAGACAATTGATATTCAATAGTTTCCAATGCAGCGAAACTCATTTTATTTTTCTTGGCAGCTTGACTAAGCTTTTGCTCATAGGCTACTGTTTTTCCCAATAATTCGCTTATTAAAATAGCTGAACCATAAAAAGGTTTTAACCTTTGTACTTGTTTAAACTTCTTTTCCTTAATGCGTAAAGTATCTAATACATAATGCTGAAAAGAATAGTACTCTTCGTCCGACATATAATTCCGTAAGGTAACTCCATTAGGGAAAATCATATTTCGAGCAATTTCCACCTGTTTTGCGAAAGGAATTTCCATATCAATTTCCAGTGCTAAGGTTTTACAACTATTGAACTTTTCTTTCATGATTTGATTGAAAAAATAATCCTTTTTGGGAATCATGTGAATTGTTCCAAAGAGATAGGATGGTTCTGAAAGACCATTTCCTGAAATTTCCCATAAAAGGGAGTTTTCTAAGGTTGATGCAGATTGAGCAATTTCATGCTGAGCCAATGCATTAGTAGAAATTACTATGCAAATGAAAAAAGACAAGAACGTTCTTATCATCTTATATTTATTATTCATAAGATTATGATATTGTTTTATTAAGCGCTTGACAAACTATCAAGACTTTATTTCTTCTCAAAGATATCACTTAATATTCCTTTCAAATGAGACGCTGACATTTCCATGGCTTTACCCATTTCAGATATCATTTTTAATTCAGAATCATCAATATGGCCATCGGCAGCTGCTACAGCCAGAGCACACTTTATAACAGTCTCTTTACCATGTTCATTTAATGATGGGCCTACATTCTTCAGATAGGTGGTTACATCTTTATTTTCTTTTTGAACCTGAACGATATAGTCTTCCAATTGTGGAGATGAAATATTATTTTGACTAAATTCATTAATAATCTCCAATACCTGTTCTTTCTCCTTTTCATCTATTACACCATCAGCCAGCATCATCAATATCATCGAATGTTTGATGGCTTTTTCATATTCTGCCATAAATGCCTCATTATTTGAGGGTGCATTTTCCAATACCCGTGGAATATAGGTTCCTTTGCATTGACCACATTCAACATACTCACCAACACGACCTAATGGTATGATGGGAATGAAATACAAGGTAAAAAAGTTAGTTACTTTTCTGTGACGATAAGGTGTACTTTGATCGCATTGTGGGCAGTTAAAATTTCCTGCTGACATCGTTGATTTAACACCTCTTGTTCCAAATATAATCATGATTATTTGTTTTTTTATTACTATTTATTGTGAGGAATTTACAGAATCAATTGCTTTATCTACCTTATTTTCATAAGCGGTTTTATCTGAAGCAATAATTACTATCAGCAAAATAAAATCAATAATAATTCCTCCTATTTGAGTAAATCCTGTAGCCATTCCAACAAAACTATTTTTAGCATCTGATGTTATTACAACATAAGTAAGTATACTAAAAACAAAACTTAAGACAAGTGCCAAATAAGCCAGATTAATGGAATGCTTTTTAGGAATAAGCAAAAACACCCCTCCTAAAACATAAAGCAGCGATAAAAATAAACCAATATAACCAAATCGGACAATCCATGTTTTTGTGAAATCTGAAATATAAAAGGCTTCCTCCATTGCTTCGCTCATACCCTCCATAATTCCAAACGGATCCATCTCAAGAGAATCAATCTCAGTAGAATCGCTACTGGCTCTCATCAAACTATCATCCGAAAATGAATCATCCTTGTCAGACATGATATTGAACATGTCATTTTGCATTTCAAACATGTTTGGTGAGTCAATACTTTTCAAATCGCCAATCATACTACATCCACCAAAAAACATCATCAGAATGCCAACTGCATATCCCCAACTTGGTACTTTCATAAGCTTATACTTTTAGTTAACGAATAATCTAGAAATGCTTATTCTGCAGCATTTGCAATTATGTCTTCTTCCTTTAACTGCCTAAAGGAAAACTTATACCCTTCATAAATGGCAATTCCGTAAAATAGCAAATCAATCGGGTTAAATGTTTCCTTTATTATTTGTGGCACTAAACTATAGTCCAAAAGTGAAAGTGTTTCGAAATACCCCAAGCCTTCAGTAGAAGCAATAAAACCAACTATGCTGAGGAAGTTTCCAAGCAAACAACCAATAATTGAAAATATGGCACCAATAATTCCAAATATTTTATCGATCCCTTTCCCGAAATACCTAACTGCATAACCTACAGCAAAGCCAACTGCAACAGCCATAAATCCAATTTGATATTCTGTAGTAACTGTAATAACTGCCCATAAAATGGCACTTAATACTGAAGCTATTAATGCAGCGATTACTCCAAAGCTTAAATCTTGTTCAAGCTTTAGTTTTTCCATGTATAAATTTAATTTGTCTTGATTTATGCTGAGTTCTTTATCAGCGGTTAGCTGTTTATCTTGATTTGTTATCGTTTTTTCAACTTGATTTTCCATGTTGTTTTTTGATTTTTGATTAAATTATGAACATCTCTTAAATAAGAAATCATACCGCCTGAACAAATATTTATTGAAGACACTGCTATACTGGGACTAAGAGACAAGAGCATATGATCAAATTATTTTATATAATTGTGATTGCAATTTATGGTAAAATAAAAAACTAAGCAAATACGTGGTATAGGAGGGAATATTATTTATATCTGATTGTTTAAAAAGAAGTCCAATTTCCTTTCCAATCATTTATAGTAAACTTAAAAGTGCTGTTATGCTTCTCATTGTATTTCTTAAGAAAATCATACAAAACTGCTACTTTTCCATCAAATCTGAATGTTGCATAATTGGCAAAATAATGATCATTTGGATGATGCCGAATTAGTTTATTGTATTCATCGATTGTAAAATATCCATAATATCCAGGTGCATAATCATTGACTCTCACCCCTATTTGCTCCAATGTATCATAAAGTGTAAATACAAATTGTTCAAAAGAATCTGATGGATATCGAATTTCTCCCCAATAAAAGTTCTTTTGTATGCGATAAACTTCATCACGATAAACCCTCATTTTATAATTGGTATCAAAAGAGACTGCATACTTGGAATCAGTCACTGTTAAAGTCCCTTTATTCACATTATTTTTAATTTGAATATCTATGTCATATACCCCAGTCGACAGATTTCCCACATTAATAAAGCAGCTGGCTTCTCCCGGTGAAGTCAAACAAAAATTCCAAAGAATGATTTTTTTCAATTTAATTTTAATACTCTTTTCATTTTGTTTAAAAGAATAGTCAATGCTATAATTACAACAAGGATAATAGTTGCTTGTATAAAATTTAAATAATAATGAATTTCCTGATTCTTCAATTAATTCCCAAAGATGCAATCGTATCTCTGAGTCAATTTCTTCCGTTTGAAATCCATCTTTTTCACATGCCAATAAAACAAAGCATAGAAATATACTTAGAATAATATTTATTGCTTTTGATTTCGTCAACATATCTTTTGATATCTTTTCAATCTGTAATCGTAAAATCTACATGATAATGGTCGTCATGCATTTTGTCGACATTGGGTTGTAAATATTGAGCGAAATATATTCCTCTGCGCTTAACCTCTTTGCCGGATGTTGTTTTATAGAAATCGTCTTTCAAATCAATTTTCAATATCACAATTTTGATAGCCAACCCATTAGCTTTTGCAGCATTATCCAGGGCAATAATGTGTTTGCCCATACTTTCAAAATCAATGGAAACGTTCTTTTTTCTCCCGAGATTTCCTCCCTCATCGAACTTTAATAAATAATGCCAAATACCTAATTTATCAAAACGCTTAATCTGACGGTCATTCCTCATTTTAGAAACCATGAAATCAGCACTTAATCCATGCTGATGAGTTCGGTGTATCATTATTTTACCACCCTTTTTCGAGGAACATTCCATGAGCTTGAATTTGGTGTCGGGACAAGTAGTTTCACAAGCTTCATAAGATTCAATAAGAGTGTAATATAGTTTTGAGTGAACAAATGCATTACCCAATACATAATAACTAAAGGGACTAAAATAACGCATATTACGTGTCTTATAATCAAGTTGATAAGCATTTTCCAAGCTTCCATTACCACTGCTGCCAGTTGATATACTTTGACCTGCATTTTGGTAATAGATGTTAGAAGAACAGCCAATAAATAGACCAACTGAAACTATCAAAAGCATTATTAATTTGAATTTGATTTTCTTGCTGATTAAAACAAAGTTCGCTCCCATAAATACCGTATTGTTCTTGTTCTTTTATAAACTAATTCTCCATTTATATAACCCTTGCTTGTTGGTGTTGATTCCAAAAGAATACAATTATTGTCATCATATAAAATTTCAAATATTTGTCTTTCCGGGCCGCTTCCTCCATAAACTACTTCAAACTTATTTCGACCTTTAAAAGTCAGTTTATCATCTGGAGTAATATAATCAATTCGATTTTTATTGATAACAATGATATATGTTGGATCCTCATGAATTTTAATTGTAGTTTCTTCCAGGTCGAATGTTGCAACTAATTCAAATTCGGCCCCTTTGCTGATTATTTCTTTTGCATGAATACCTTTAACAACAAATTTGGTTTTATCTTGTTTCATCAAAGGAATACAAGCATTATCGATTTGGCCTTGTGCATAAAGGGAATTGGCTATAAAAAGCATTAAATATATAAAAAGCAGCTTTTTCATCCTTCTTGAATTTGATAATTATACTAACGAAGAATTGTTGAACTTAGTCTGGATGTGGCCTGTTTTATTGTTTCCTATTAAAATACCTGATCATTAATAATGCACAAATAGCAACAATAGCAATTGCTGCTGCCCTGCCAGAATTCTTCTTATGCTCTTCATATTCAATTTGTTGCTTGCTTTTATAACTGAACGTGATTTCAGAATTATCATCTGAAATACGTGCAACGAGCATGTTATCTTCTATTTTATATGATATTTTTTTTGGAAACTCATTTTTCAGATTTTCCGAAACAAAGGCAAGCTCATCAAGTTTTGTAATTTTGAAAATAGTTGGTTGAGTATTTACATCTATGGCAATAAATGCCCACACCTCATCAAACTTCACTAAAGCCATATGTTCTTCAAAAACTGTATCATTGTTTACTAAACTAAAACCATATCCATTGTATTCAATGTCTGAAATTTTCACCCATTGTTCGTAATGCTGCTTTTCGTCTACACTATTGATAGTCTCCCAATCACCTAAAATCCAATCAAACTTATTCGTATCGCTAGTTTCAGAATCCAGAGTTTCTGCATGTGCATGAAACTGTAACAATAATATAAACGCTAATAGAAAAGAAAATTTGAATACAAAACATTCCGTTTTCATAGCCTATTTTATTTCAAAGGATTCAATAATTTCCTTAAAATCACACCAGGAGGGTTCTTTTTTAGAATCACTTCGTTGTCCGAATACCATCAAATATAGCAAACTATCATGGCTATTAATGAATCTTAATTCTGTACGCCAAAAGACTGTTTTTTCTTCATTATCAATTCCCAAATCATTGCGTGTTAAAAACACAACTTCATGGTTTTTAAACTTCATTTTTTCAAATCTCACATAATCGATCAAGGGATTTGGTTTGTCTCTGTAGCTACTTCCATAAAGCGTTTTGGGAAACACAGAAAGCATAAAACTATGATAAGCAGAATCTTCAAATTGATTGGAACTAATAATGAGTCCTTGAACTCCTTTTTTTTCCTCCCAATTTGCTGGATAGGAAATTTTAAAATATCGATGATCCTTTGTCATAAAAGAATCTGATAATGAAATATCAGAACAGGAATTAAATAAATTCTTTGCCTGCTTTTGTGGAATACAGGCAGATAATAAAAGAAGTAGTAATAGTAAAAATTTATTCATTTGATAAAAATGAAATACAAAATTTACATTTGATACACCAACGCATTGATATTCATACCTGCACCAACAGAAGCAAAAACCAATGTATCGCCTTTATTGATACTATGTAAATCCATTTTACCTTTCATGATAAGATCCAATAGAGTAGGTACAGTTGCAACAGATGAATTCCCTAACCATTCTATTGTCATGGGCATAATATTCTTAGGTAAATCAACCATATCATACAGACGGAACAGTCTTTTTAATATAGCATCATCCATTTTTCCATTTGCCTGATGAATCAGTACTTTGGTAATTTTACTAATATGAGTAGCACTTTTCTCTAAAACATCTTTAATGGCCTGAGGAACTTTTTCCAAAGCATATTGGTAAAGCTTTCTTCCATTCATCTTCAGAAAAATATCGTTTTTATTGTCCTCATTAACATTATACGACTTATCCATGTGCAGCATCTGCGAATATTCAAAAGTATCAGACCGTGTTTTATGCGCTAAAATTCCTATTGGGCTATCACTTTCTTTTGCCTCTAGTATGGTTGCACCAGCACCGTCAGCATATAACATACTATCTCTATCATGTGGATCGGAAACCCTGGATAGAATTTCAGAACCTATCACAAGAATTTTTTTTGCGTCACCGGATTTGATGAAATAATCAGCTTGAATTATACCTTGTAGCCAACCTGGGCAGCCAAAAGGCAAATCATAAGCAACACAATTGGGATTTTCAATAGCTAATTTATGCTTAACACGAGCTGCCAAACTAGGAACTATATCCGATTTTTTATTATCACTTTTAACATCACCAAAATTATGGGCAACAATGATATAATCTAACTCCTCTTTATTAATATTTGAAGAGCTAATAGCATCCAACGCAGCAAAATAAGCTATGTCGGATGTGACTAAATCGTCAGAAACATATCTTCTTTCAGCAATGGTTGTGATTTCCAGAAACTTATCAATAATCTCCTGATTTTTTTTCTCAATCTTTGTCCCATCAGTCTCATAAAACTCATTTCTCAGAAAATCTTCATTTTTTTTCACTACTGAGGGGATGTAGTTTCCTGTTCCTGTAATTACACTATATATATTATTACTCATATTTTCTATTACTTCTCTGATTTACCCTTCTTCCAATTTAAAACACCAACTGAGAGTACTAATTGGGCATTTAAAACAATCCGCAATTTAGTCAAAATATATAACAGCCTGTTAAATAATTACATAAAGATCAATATTCTCCTAGAAAAATTGCAGCCAATAATTCTAAGATCTGGGATGAAATTGAATGATAGTATCCTTTAAATAGCTGGAATCTAAATGTGTGTAAATTTCTGTAGTAGTAATGGACGAATGTCCAAGCATTTCTTGAACAGCTCGAAGATCTGCTCCCCGGTCAACCAATTCTGTTGCAAAAGAATGTCGGAGTGTATGTGGACTAATATTCTTTTTAATTCCTGCTTTTTCAGCTAAATCCTTGAT
>Ga0209045_1001827_pt1 | contig 17306 bp, 10 predicted proteins | sample SaaInlLV_10m_DNA_4_FD_184664 | JGI IMG/M metagenome (GOLD analysis project Ga0209045, IMG submission 184664) | Marine microbial communities from expanding oxygen minimum zones in the Saanich Inlet - Saanich Inlet SI072_LV_200m_DNA (SPAdes) (version 2) | ecosystem: Environmental > Aquatic >...
ATGCGTTGGCGCAGCCCCTTCCCATGACCACACCGTCCGCCGACGATCATCTGGACACGTTCCGCCGAAAACTCGACCGGGAGGAAATCAACCAACTCCCGATCGTGCGCTACACCGGAGCAACGCATGTCGTGAACGAGGCAACGCAACTCCCTGCCGCCTTGAGCAAATTGCGCCGCTGTCCGCTCCTGGGCTTCGACACCGAGACACGTCCGGCTTTCCGCAAAGGAGAGCGGTACCTCCCATCCCTCCTCCAACTCGCCACTCCTGATGATGTCTACGTGTTCCAGCTTCAGCGGGTTGGTCCTCCAAAAGACCTGTGGGCTCTCCTTGCCGACCCGGACGTCGTGAAGGCCGGCGTGGCCGTACGTGATGACATCCGCGAACTCCAGCGCCTGCGGGAATTCGAGCCGGGCGGCTTCGTTGACCTGGGCGACATCGCCCGACAGGCCAGATTGCAGACCCATGGCCTGAGAAACATGTCCGCCAACCTGCTCGGCTTCAGGATCGCCAAAGGGGCGCAGCGCTCCAACTGGGCAGCGCACGATCTCACGGCTCGCCAGACAACCTATGCAGCCACCGATGCATGGGTCAGCCGGGAGCTGTTCGTTCGGGTGGTGAGTCTGGGCCTCGCGCCCCAACATCCTGATTCGGGATCCCCCGACACGCTGCCGCACAACGCCGCGCCACACAGCTGATCCCCATTGCTCTGGTTCCGGACGCTCAACGCCTTCCCTGCAGCTTGCCAGGCAATGTGTTCAGCTCACGCGCTCGCCGCCCGAGCGGAGAATCCGGAGGACATCACCCCGGGGACACCATTTTGCACCCCAACCGTCCCGACGCCGGAGATTGACAAAGGGAGGGGCCAAGCTACTGTCACACTCGGGGCGCGAGGCCTTCCGGCGGACATGTTCCCCAGACGGCGAAACGCCAAGAAAGTGCGTCCGGCAAAACAAACCCTTCATGTTGCACAGGATTGCCCCGTGAAGAAGATCATTGGCTTCATCCTCGTCCTTGCGCTCATCGAGGCGCTCTTAATCCACTACCTCGTTTTGCAGAAGCAAACCAAAGGGGATTTCTTCGCGTCGCAACGCATGCAGACGCAGACATCAAACTACCTCGCCGCCATCCTGCACTATCAGCACTCATCCAGCCTCCTCGCGGAAAACGTCCTCAAACAGCCCGTCAATCTCACCCTCATGCAACAAGCTCTGCACGCGGACGAGGCAACCCGAGATGACCTCCGACGCCAGCTCCAGCAGGAACTGCAACCCGCCTATGAACGTATGAAGGAGACAGGAATCGGGATCCTTCACTTCCATTTCCGCGACGGTGTCAGTTTCCTGCGAATGCACCGGCCGGACAAGCACGGGGACCAGCTCTTCCCCGTGCGACACAGCATCAAGTTGGCGAACGAAAAACGCATGTTTGTCCAGGGCTTTGAGGAAGGGCGAGTCGTACACGGCTTCCGGTACGTCTACCCGTTGACCTACGAAGGCGAACACATCGGGACCGCCGAACTCGGGGTGTCTCCGGAAGGTATCTACGGCTACATGACAAAAGTATTCCGGGGATACCACCTGTTCATTCTCCGCCGTTCGGTGATCGTCCAGAAGCTGTTCCCAGACTGCCGGACGCACTACCGCCCCTCCGCTCTCTCCGACGAGTTCCTGGTCGGACGCGGTCGCTACATCGAGGCCCGGCAGCGGAAAGTCAGTTTCACGCCAGGACTCATCGAGCAGATCAACCGAGTCGTACGCCCAGAGATCCAAGACCGCCTGCTTACCTTCCTGCCCTTCTCAGTCACCCCAAGGATCCACGGGAAGTTCTTTGAGTTTTTCTTCCTGCCGATAAAGAACGTCGAAGGAGCCAACACCGCCGCGATCATCTCCTACTTCCGCGACAGCCCTGAACCTGAGTTTGTCCACGAGTTCTACCGGGGACTGATCGGGGGCAACCTGATTCTCGTCCTCACCGCCTGCTTCCTCGCTCTCATGTGGACCAACGCAGAACGCTACCGCAAGATGCGGGATGCTGCCGAGAGTGCAACCAGGGCGAAGAGCGAGTTCCTGGCCAACATGTCCCACGAGATCCGGACGCCAATGAACGGCATTATAGGGATGACCGATTTCCTCCTCGACTCGGAGCTGAGTGCCGAACAGAAGGAGTATGCGGAAACAGTCCAAAACAGCGCCGACTCGCTCCTTGCCATCATCAACGACATACTCGATTTCTCGAAAATAGAGGCCGGGAAGCTCGACTTGGAGAAGCTGGATTTCGATCTGCGTCAGATGATCGAGGACATGAACGACATGCTTGCCGTCCGGGCGCATGAGAAGACTCTCGAATACGTCAGCATATTCGACCCCGGAGTCCCGGTACTCGTGCAGGGCGACCCGGGCCGCCTTCGCCAGATTCTCACCAACCTCGTCGGCAATGCCCTCAAGTTTACCAAGGCCGGAGAAGTCAGTGTCAGGGTCGGCGTGGCTGAAAACAGCGATGCGGATGACGTCAAGCTACGCTTCTCCGTCACCGATACGGGAATTGGCATCCCGGCAGAGAAGTGCGACATCCTCTTCCAGGCATTCACCCAGGTGGACGCCTCAACGACCAGGAACTACGGGGGGACAGGGCTGGGACTGACGATCTGTAAACACCTGGCCCGGATGATGGGCGGAGAGATTGGCTTCGAAAGCGAGCTCGGCACAGGCTCGACATTCTGGTTCACCGCCGTTCTCAGGAAACAGCCGCACGGGTCGCAGAAGAAGAAGGCCGGCACTCCAGCCCTGCAATCAAAACGGTATCTGGTCGTCGATGACAACGAAACCAATCGACGGGTCCTCGGCGAAATGCTGCGTTCCTGGGGATGCTGCTTCGACGAAGCCCCAGACGCAAGAACGGCTCTCGACATCCTGCACCGTGCTGTTCGGGAAGGGGCTCCCTTCGATGTGGCCATCCTCGATATGGCAATGCCGGGAATGGATGGCGAAGCCCTCGCCCGGACCATCAAGGGTGATCCCGCCATCCGCTCCACCCTACTGATTCTGCTGACCTCGATGGGAACAACCCATGGCGATGGTGACCGGCTGCAGTCGGTCGGCTTCGCAGCCTGCCTGAGCAAACCTGTGAGGCAATCCCGCCTCCTTGACTGCCTGGCTGAGATTGTGGAGAACGGACCACGTGAAAGCGTGGATAGCACCACGAACGACCAGAAGACTCTTGTCTCCCGCATGCAGCCCCCCACAGGCACCCGAATCCTCTTGGCGGAAGACAATGCCGTGAATCAGCGAGTTGCACTCAAGCTTCTGGACAAATTCGGGCTGGAAGCAGACGCCGTGGTCAACGGCAAAGAGGCCATCGATGCCTTGGAGAGAGTCGATTATGACTTGGTGCTGATGGATGTACAGATGCCGGAAATGGACGGTACGGAGGCTACTGCCGTAATCCGTTCACCCGCCTCCAATGTGAAAAACCACAGCGTGCCGATCGTGGCCATGACGGCCCATGCAATGAGCGGCGATCGCGAACGTCTCCTGGCTGTCGGAATGGACGATTACATCGCCAAACCCGTGAATCCCGAAGACCTCCTGGAGGCAATCATCCGCCAACTCCCCACCCCTCCCCCTGCTCCGCCAAACGCGTCAGTGCCGCCAACTCCCGGCACACAGGACGCAGGTGGACCTTCCCCGGCGGAAGAAGCGGGCGATGGAGATCCCATTCTCGACCTGGCTGAGTTGGAGGGCCGCTTTGGTGAGGACAGGGAGTTCTGTCAGGAGATCATCGACCTCTTCATAGATGGCATGCCCAGACGCCTGATGGATCTCTCGGAAGCCATAGCCCAGGGCGACGAGGAACAGGCCCACCGCCATGCCCACACGATCAAGGGCTCCTCAGCCAACATTGCCGCAACGCGCGTAAGTAAAACGGCAAGAGATATCGAGTCAGCCGCCACAGACGGCAGGATGGCGGAAGCAGAGACCCTGTTCCCGGTGTTGGCTCGGGAATTCGAGAACCTGAAGGAAAATGTAGAGAAGATTCTGCCATGACCGCCAACAACACATCTCTTACGTTCGAACACCTCCCGGAGGGTGGCGAAAGATGAAAGCTATAGTCTCTTTTGGGTCTCTGGCCAGACTGGCCCTGCTGTGCGCCGCCCTCGTCGGAGGAAACGCCGTGGCACAGGATCCTCTACCGGAAAAGAGCCCCGTCACCCCCGCTCCCACCACCATAAGGGAGCCGCTGGCTTCCGCCCCCGACGCAGTTGCGTCCTCGACGCTGACGACACACGACACACTGACGCTTGCCCCCCCCGCCCCCGACGACATTCAGAAAGAAGTGTCAACGTCCCATAGCCGGTACGATTTCTGGCACCCCGATCCGGTACGGGAACTCGTCCTCAGCTGGCCTTTCGCCGTCGCCGCCCTTGCGCTTGTCGCCCTCAATGTAGGCATTCTCATCCTGGGCGTAGTGGCGATCGGCCAAGTCCTTTACGTGCCCCAGATGAACCGACGTCTTCAAGCTGCGGCGGCGGCCCAGCATAGAGACCTCGAAGAACGGAAACGAACAGTCAAAGAACTGCTTGATGCCTGCGCAGCACGAGAGCAGTTGGAACAGATCATCGACTACAGTCCCGCCGTCTGCTTCTTGTGGTCAAACGAACCAGAATGGCCCGCTGAGTTCGTCTCGGAGAACGTCAACCAGTTCGGCTACTCAACCCGGGAACTCACCACCGGCTCGACCTCGTTTGCCAATATCGTCCACCCGGAAGACCGATCCCACGTCTTCGAAGAACTCCAGGAACTCGGGCAAGACCGAGCTCACGACTTCGCCATTGAGTTCAGACTGCTCACGAAACGGGGTGAATCGCGCTGGGTGAACAGCCATGTCTGGCCGCGACAGAACTCCAAACAACAGGTTACTCACTACCAAGGCATCCTGCTGGACGTGACCGACCAGAAGCGCACTCAGGAACAGCTTCAAGAAGCCAAGAACGACCTGGAACGAATGAATCGGGACCTGGGAGAAGCAGTCAAACGGGCCAACAGACTAGCCGTCGATGCGGAAGCCGCAAACGTCACCAGAAGCGAATTCCTCGCCAGCATGAACCACGAGATAAGGACGCCCATGAACGGGATTGTCGGCATGACCGGCCTCCTTCTCGACACGGCGATGACGGCAGAGCAGCGTGACTACGCACAGACCATCCGGCAATGCGCCGACAATCTGCTGACAACAGTCAACGCGATCTTGGACTTCTCGAGCATACGAGCAGGAGAGATCGAGGCGGAAGAGATCGACTTTGACCTGCATAGCACGTTGGAGGACATGACCGAAAGTCTCACCATGAACGCGCACGCCAAAGGGCTGGGCTTCTCACTCAGTCTGGATCAGAACGTCCCACAGCGGCTGTGCGGAGACCAGCGCTGGTTGAGACAGGTATTGAACAATGTCGTCGGTAACGCCATCGAGTTCACCGACCGAGGAAGTGTTGACCTCCAGGTCGTGGTTGACCAGACAGCACCGGATGCAGCCCTGCTTCGGTTCACGGTCACCGACACCGGAGTCGGGATCCCGGAAGATCGCCTCGCTACCTTGTTTGAGCCATTCACTCACGTGTCCACGTCGGGACACAGCGGCGTCAGCGGCACGGGCCTCGGGCTGGCCGTAGCGAAACGCCTCGTGGAGATGATGGGAGGAGATATCGGGGGCGAGAGCGATGTGGAAGGCGGCACAACGCTGTGGTTCACCGTGCGCATGCGCCCCGCGCACAGAACCGACGTTCAGCCCGAAGCCACCTTGACCGAAGGGCACCCGGTCCGCGTTCTGGTCGTAGACGACAACCCTGTCGATCGACGCATTCTTGCCACCATGCTGAAGGGGTGGAACGTCGTCGTCCAGGTAGCTGCCAACGGCCAAAGTGCCCTTGGGATGATACGGGAAGCAACATCAGGAGAGACCCCCTTTGCTCTGGCCTTCGTTGACCTCAGCGTGCCTGGCTTGGGAGGAGAGGAACTTGCCCGGGCAATCCAGGAGGACCCGGCCCTGGATCAGACCCGAGTCGTGCTCCTCTCGTCCAACGCCTCCCCCGGCGTGATGCGCCGACTCCGCAAGCTGGACATTGCCGGACGACTCGCCAAGCCTCTCACCAAGAATCAGGTGGCGGATTGTTTCGTGTCAGCCCTGGGCTACACCCCGGATGCCATCCCTGACGGTGCTCCCTCCGAGTCTGGAGAGCCCACGCCGACTCCCCCACCCTCGCCTCCATCGCAGACAAAGATTCTCGTGGCCGACGACGATCCTGTCCACAGAGAAGTGGCCCTCCATATCCTGCGAAAGTCAGGATATCAGGTTGATGCCGTGGGCAATGGGAAGGAAGCGATCGAGTCCCTGACTGAAACGCCCTATGACCTCGTCCTGATGGATGTCCAAATGCCTGTGATGGACGGTTTTGAAGCCACTGCCGCGATACGCGACCCGCAGAGCCCTGTCCGCAACCATGATGTGCCTGTGATCGCCATGACCGCCCACGCCACCAAGGGGGCCCGTGAGCGTTGTCTGCACGCCGGCATGACCGACTACTCCCCGAAGCCGGTCAGCGCCAAGGAACTTGCCGAGGTCATTGCCCGCACACTGCCCGGGGAGGAAGCGTGGCCTTGACCGACTCGTCAGCCGGTCCACCTGGCGTATCCCACCCCGCGGACGAACACGTTGCTGTATAACCCCGACACGTGCCAGGCAGGGAACCACTCCATTGAACACGCCGCAGAGCACGCCATCGGACCAGACTGAATCCTGTCATGCGCTCCTGCTTGCCCGTCTCGCTCACCAATTTGACGATCAGGGGTGCTGGCCGGGCAGACTGTCGAGCAGTGCCCTCTCCACAGCTGTAGCAGCCGTGGCGATCGCAGAACTCCGCCCCGAGGCAGAGCGCGAGCGGATCCGGTCGGCTCTGAGCTGGCTGGTACAGACCGTTAACCACGATGGAGGATGGGGAGATACGCCTGACAGCCCCAGCAACCCCAGTACCACCCTCCTCGTTTGGGCGGCATTGGCAAAAGCCGATGAGTTCCAAGTCGATGCAACCGAGGTCGCCCGCGGGGCCGAACAATGGCTGACCTGCATAAGCGCGGATCAACGTCCGGCTGAATTCTCCCAGGCCATCCTCCAGCGATATGGCCGCGATCAGACATTCTCAGCCCCGATTCTCACCATGTGCGCCCTGACTGGACGATTAGGCCCTGAACCGGACGTCTGGGAGCTCGTTCCACAGCTCCCCTTCGAACTCGCCGCCCTACCGTTCAGCATCTTCCGATGGCTCCGTCTTCCCGTTGTCAGCTACGCCATCCCCGCCCTCATAGCTATCGGCCTGGTTCATCACCGCCGGGGCCCGGAGTCCGGCTCACCCCGCGCCCGACTTCGCACCCGTCTGACGCCCCGTTGTATGCGTATCCTCGAGACAATGCAGCCGGAAGGCGGGGGCTTCCTTGAGGCCACGCCTCTGACCGCCTTTGTCACGCTGTCCCTTGCCGCGGCTGGCTTCCGAGATCACACTGTGACGCGCCAGGGCCTGGCTTTCCTCCTCAAATCCGCCAGAGCCGACGGGAGTTGGCCGATTGACACGAACCTCACCACCTGGGTCACCACCCTCGCTGTGAACGCCCTCCAGGCAGGGCCGCCGCAGGTGGCAGAAGCACTGCTTGCTCCTCACCGGGACGCCATCCAGGCGTGGTTACTCGGTCAACAGGTTCAGACCGTGCACCCCTTTACCCACAGCCCTCCCGGAGGCTGGGCTTGGACGGACCTGCCCGGAGGAGTTCCGGATGCAGACGACACCGCGGGGGCGCTTCTCGCCCTCCGTTCCCTCGGCCCGAGCGATCCCGCCACACGCCAGGCAACGGAGAAGGGACTGCACTGGCTGCTGAGACTCCAGAACCGTGACGGAGGCATCCCGACCTTCTGTCGTGGGTGGGGCGCCCTGCCCTTCGATCGCAGCTGTCCCGACCTCACGGCCCATGCTGTCATGGCCCTGGAGGCGTGGCTGGCCGACACCGCGCAGACCGCGCCATCTCTAGCCCGCCGTATGGAACGTGCTTTGCGCCGGTCCCTCGACTACCTGGAACACGCTCAGACAGATGAAGGCACGTGGCTGCCGCTCTGGTTCGGCAGCCAGGCTGCCCCGGGCCAGACGAACCCAACCTACGGCACAGCCCGGGTCCTGTCCGCCCTCCAGTCTCCCCAGAGGCACCCCAATCCGCGCACTGACGCCATGGCTCGGAAGGCAACGCAATGGTTGCTCACTGCCCAGAACAGCGACGGAGGGTGGGGAGGGGCGCCAGGAGTACCATCTACCTTGGAAGAAACGGGCCTGTCCGTGTTCGCTTTGCTCGGAGACCGGCACCCACCGGAAACGCAAGACGCCGTCACCCGAGGAATCGCCTGGCTGGTCAGCCGGATCCTCGGAGAAGACAACTGTACTCCAGCCCCTATCGGGCTCTATTTCGCCAAGCTCTGGTACGCCGAAGATTTGTACCCTCTGATCTTCGCCACAGCCGCCCTTGGGCGGTACCTTGTCACTCAAGACACCGCACAAGGCGCTCAGTAGACAGTGGAAGTCTCTCAGTGAAAAACGGCAAAACGACAATTTGGGCAACGATGGCCGGCCTGCTGACCGCCGCCGCAGCCCTGGGCGCACTCATCTGGTGGCTGGAAGGAAGCCCCGGAAACACCATGCAGCCGAGGATGCCGGAAGTGGACGAACTCGCGGGCACGGCCCAGCAGAAAAACCTGCCGAAAGTGAACATCGAGGGCTACTTTCAGGCAGGTAGCGGTACCCCCTCGATTCTGCCGGCTGAGTGGCCCTGTTTCAGGGGAAGCGACTCCGACAATATCAGCAAAGAGACCGTTCCCCTGGCAGAGTCCTGGCCTGAAACAGGGCCACCCGTACTATGGTCAACACCGTTGGGAGACGGCCATGCCGCACCAGTCGTCAAGGATGGGCGTGTCTACATCCTGGACTATGACGAAACCGAGAAGGCGGATGCCTTGCGTTGCCTCTCCATGGACGATGGGCAGGAGATCTGGCGACGCTGGTACCACGTCAAGACGAAACGCAACCATGGGATCTCCCGGACCATTCCGGCCGTCGATGATCACCATGTCGTCACGATCGGCCCCAAATGTCACGTCCTCTGCACGGATGCTGAAACAGGGGACTTCGTTTGGGGAAAAGACATGGTAGCGGCATACGGCACCAAAGTCCCCCTTTGGTATACAGGACAATGTCCCATTCTGTACCAGGGGAATGTCATTCTTGCCCCGGCCGGAAGTTGCCTGCTGACAGCCGTCAACTGCGCGACAGGGAAGCCGCTGTGGGAGACGCCCAATCCCGACGGCTGGAAGATGTCTCACTCATCCGTCGTTCCCATGACCTGCGGGGGCCGCCGCATGTTTGTCTATTGCGCCATCGGCGGAGTCGTGGGTGTAGCCGCTGACGGCCCTGATGCGGGAGCAGTCCTGTGGCGAACGGATGCCTGGACGCACTCGGTTGTTGCCCCCTCGCCCGTTCCCCTTCCCGGAAACCGCCTCCTCTTGACGGCCGGGTATGGAGCAGGCAGTATGATGCTGAGAATCAAAGAAGAAAGTGGCGCGTATACCCCGGAAGTGCTCTTCGAACTCAAGAAGAGCACGTTCGCCTGCGAACAGCAGACGCCAATCCTCTGGGAAGGGCACCTGTACACCGTCCTGCCAAATGATGCGGGCCCGGCGAAGCAGCAGTTTGCTTGTCTGGACGAACAGGGAAGGCAGCTTTGGACCAGCGGACTGGACAACCGGTTCGGCCTTGGCCCGTTCCTGCTGGCAGACCGCAAGTTCTTCATTCTGGATGACGCCGGAACACTCACCCTCGCCAAGGCTGATGCTTCGGGCTTCCGGCGCCTCGCTCGCGCCAGCATCGTCGACGGACGTGATGCCTGGGGACCGATGGTCATCGTCGCTGGACGCCTGCTGATGCGCGAGTCGACCCGCATGTTCTGCCTGGACGTCTCCGCACAGGCCACACCGTAGTCCTCAGGCAGGTCCTCCTCCCGATCCCGACCGGAAGCCAAAAGGCACCCTCCGTTTTTGCGCGGGCCGTGGTTGATTTTACCGCTTCGGGTGGTGTATATTCCCGACCATTATGAAGAACGAAGGGAATCAAGACTTTTCGTTCCACCGCCGCAAGGATGATGTGGGGGAACGGACCCAGATCCACGACCCGCGGTTCATGCCCGACGCGACGCCACCACCTACCCCGAAGGAAAGTGGTGAACGCAAGCGCAAGGCGACCATGCGGGTCGAGCGCAAGCAACTGCTCGGTGACATCACCGTCGGTTTGCGGGCGCACCTCGACATCTTCGAAGCTGGCCCCGGTGTACCTGAGAGCTTCGAACTGGGTGATGAGGAGGTCGTCCTGGGGCGCAACGCCGACTGCCTTCTCAGGCTTGACCTCGACCACGTATCACGACACCACGCCAAGGTCTATTTCCTGGAGGATGAGTACTACCTCGAAGACCTCCAAAGCACCAATGGTACGTTCGTTAATGGCGTCCAAGTCACACGCTGTGTACTCAGGAACAACGATCTCGTCGAGATCGGCGCAACCAAGCTCTACTTCGTGGAGGAGCGGATTCGCCAGTGACGTCCTCGATCCGTGACACCACCCAGCGACTCCAGATCGGCTTCTGGGGAGCGCGGGGATCCATATCAACTCCCGGGCGCCTCACCGAAAAGTACGGTGGGAACACGCCCTGTGTGTCGGTACGCCTGAACGACACTCACATCGTCTTTGACGCCGGAACCGGAATCCGGAATCTGGGGCTGGAACTCGCTCGTGACTACGCCGATCGCTCCGAAGAACTGTCTGTTCACCTCTTCCTCAGTCACACCCACTGGGACCACATTCAGGGAATCCCGTTTTTCGAACCGGCCTATATGCAGGGCGCCAAGGTCACCATCTATGGAAGTTCTGCCAAGCACGGCTTCTTCGAGGAGATCCTCCGCGGCCAGATGGGCTACGAGTACTTCCCGGTCACCATGTCCGATCTGCCGTCGGAGCTCCGCATCCGGGAACTCGAGGGTGAAACGCTGGCGCTCGGTGACTTGGTCGTCAGTTGGGAAGAACAGATCTACCACCCTGGCGGATCACTGCGCTACCGCGTACAGGGACCAGGAAGTGATGTCGTCTACGCGTCCGATATCGAGTTGAACAAGTGCTTCGTCCCCGACCCTGACATCCAACGCGCCGGCGAACAGAAACGTTACCTCGACTTCATCCACGATGCGGACCTGCTCATCGCCGATGGGCAATACACGGCGGAAGAGTACCCCGCAGTCGAAGGGTATGGTCATACCACGATCGAGCTTCTCACCGAGATCGCCTACCAGGCCCAGGTCAAGCGGCTCGCCGTGTTCCACCACGACCCCAAGCACCCGGATCGCCTCTTGGATGCGCTGTGGCAGGAGTACCGAGCCAAGTACGCGACTCTGACTCCACCAATGGGAGTCTTCTGGGCCCGTGAAGGACAGATAATCCCCGTATGATCTGCCCTGCCCCGACTCAAACCCCACGACTCGGCTAGCCCGTCCCGGAAGACGCTCGGTAACGCAGGAAACGGGTGTTCCCCGACCGTGTGGTGAGACCGGTGCGATCGAAGTAGTCCAGAAGAGGGATCGCGTACTTCCTAGTCGTTTCCAGAGCGTACTTGAAATCGACGCTCTCCAGCTTCCCGTTCTCCCCTATGTGGGCCTCCAGGCGTGATCTCGCCTCAGCCACAGCGTCGGTGTGGAACAACAGTTTGGGCGACACACGGACCAACGTACCACGCTCACACATGAGTCGGGAAAGACGCTCGAATTCCCCCTCTGACAACTCGCACAGGCGGCAGGCGTCCTCTCGGTTTGGAGGGGCGAAAAGGGCCAGAGAGTAGAGTTTCTCCACGCGTTCGGAGGCCTCCCGGTCCTCCTCTGAGAAGCAGGCAACGTGGTCAGCCAGGCCCACTCGGCCGGCCTCGGCCGTGATCAGCCGCCCATCGCCACCGAAGAATGCACACAACAGGTCGAAGGCGCTCTTCGACCACGCCGTCGCCTTCAAAGCGTCGGCCCGGAGCATGCCGGGGCTTGCCGGTTCTCTCCCATGGTACTCGGCCAGACACGCCGACAGCGTCTCCCACGCGGCTTCGAGGACACGGGGATGAATCACACGATCAGATCCCAGCGACACGGCATCCGTCCCTGCAACGAGATCTCCGATCAGACGACGTCCTGCAGCGAAAGGAATATTCAGGCTGCGCGAAATGCTCCCAACATCCACCACCATGTCAGGTGCAGACGCCAGAACGTGGAGGGCCAATCCCGTTGGCGAGTCAACCACAGTGGCCAACTCCTGGAAAACGTCGTGATCGACACGGGACCGCCGGAGCCGCTTCGAGAGCACGTCCAGAACAACACCGCCACCAACCGTGGCTGCGGGGGAAAGAGAGCGGATGATGAAACGATCACCCGGGGCCGCGATCACTGACTCGTCAACATGTATCTGAACGAGAGACGGCTCGCCGCTGTGAGGAACAGTATGTTCCATCAGATAGACTGCCCCCTTCGCGTCAGCCGTCCCGATATGGACGCGTACGCGCTCACCATTCGTGAGAGGAGCCCCCGTTGTTGGGAGCACGGTCAGCTGGCACATGAGCCATTCACACGACTCAAAGTAGCCAGGGGTGGCAACGACATCCCCGCGACTCACCGAGCCAACGTCGAACTGCGGGACGTTGATCGCGGCGCACTGCCCGGAGAGAGCTTCCTCCCCGGCCTCCCCGTAGACCTGAATCGCCCGGACACGCCCCGTTACGTCCCCAGGCAGAAGCACGACCGGATCCCCAACGGCCAGCCGTCCAGCGACGGGAACACCCGCCACGATCGTGCCCGCCCCCTTCGCTGAGAAGGCTCGGTCAACCGGCAGTCTGAACACGCCATCCGTCTGCCGAGGCTCAATCCGGTCGACAAGAGCACTCAACGCGGCATGGAAATCCATGAACCCGGCACCGGTGAGGTTGTCAACCGGCAGTACCGGAGCTCCAGCCAGGAACGTACCTTCGAGAAACTGCTCCAAATCCTCCTGAACAATCTCACGCAGTTCCGGATCAACGCGGTCGATCTTGGTCAGAGCCACAATGCCATGACGCACCCCGAGCAGCGTCAGGATGTCAAGATGCTCCCGGGTCTGCGGCATCACGCCATCATCCGCAGCAACCACGAAGATCACCCCATCCATGCCGCTGGCGCCAGCCACCATCGTCTTGATGAACCCCTCATGTCCCGGCACATCCACGATTCCCACCAATCGATCCCCAAGGGTACAGGGAGCATACCCCAGATCGATCGTCATCCCCCGTTCCTTCTCCGCCTTCAAACGATCCGTGTCGCATCCGGTCAGGAACTTGATAAGGGCGGTCTTCCCGTGATCAATGTGCCCGGCCGTGCCAAGTGTGAGGTTCGGGAAATCAGTTGCCATGGACAGCCTCTGCAATCCCCAGGCAACGGGTCAGGCACTCGATCAGGACGGTCTCTTCGCCGTCCTGCAACGTTCGTGGATCGATCAAGACACGGTCCTTTTGGATGCGAGTGAAGACGGGAGGAGTTTCCTGGCGCAGACGCTGACTCAGGCCGGTTGCTCCCCCGCCACCAATCGACACAAGTCGGGTGGCCAGGTCCTGTTCGGGTAGTGAACCGCTGCCCATCCGTGAGCAGCCGCTCTCGGTGCAGACGTCCACACCCGGGACACGGATCGCGGCGGCAATTCTCTCAGCCTGAGCCGTCACATCGTCAATCGACCGACGCAACATGCGCAGAGTCGGATGCTCAGACAACGCATCGTCACCCTCGAGAAACAAGGTCAAGGTTGCCTCGAGAGCGGTCATCGTGAGCTTGCCGGGACGAACAATCCGCATCAACGGATTCTTCCGCACCCGCTCAATCCAGTTGGCCTTCCCCAGCAGAACACCGCCCTGTGATGCACCAATCAACTTGTCAGCACTCGAGGTCACCACATCGGCTCCTGCGGCAATCGACTCCCGCAACGTCGATTCGCGCCGGAAGCCGTACTGAGACACATCCACCAGAGGACCCGCGCCAACGTCATCGATCAAAGCAACTCCCCGCTCGTGGGCAAGCTCAACCAACGCCTTCAGGGGGACTTCTGAGCTGAATCCCTCGATCCGGTAGTTGCTCGGATGGACCCGCAAGATCGCGGCAGTCTCCTCAGTGATGGCCTCTGCGTAGTCACGCAGATGGGTCTTGTTCGTCGTGCCCACCTCGACCATTCGGGCACCACTCGCGGCCATGATCTCAGGCAAGCGGAAGGAGCCCCCTATCTCCACCAACTGGCCGCGTGAAACGATTACCTCCTTACCTGCACCGATCGCATTCAAAACAAGCATGGTCGCGGCAGCGTTGTTGTTGACCACGGTGGCTGCCTCCGCCCCAGTGAGCTGCCGAAACAGCCACTCGATCCGAGCGTCGCGCTGCGAACGCTTACCTGTGTCATTATCGAGCTGTAGCAGCGAGTACCCCCGCAGTTCGGCATTGATCCACTCGAAGGCCCGGGGCGCCAGAACGGCCCGGCCGAGACCCGTATGGAGGATGATCCCCGTGGCGTTGATCACATGCCGATAGTGTGGAGCGATGGCTCGGCGCAGACATGCGATGCACTGCTCGATGATCGCTCGACGCACAGCGTCAGCATCCTGAGCGGCGGAAGTCCCTCCAGCCAACCCCTCCCGCACGGACGCAACGGCCTCCCGAAGCGCGTTGACGACGGCCGACCGAGACGAGTCCTCGATCAACGCCACCAGCTCAGATTGAGACAGCAGCTGGTCCATTGAAGGTATGCTGCGCAGAAGATTCTGACGGTCATCGGAAGGCGCCATGCTCCCTGCTCCATTCACATAACTGAACGTGTCAATACAGTCACCAGTTGGTCATCCCCCCCCCTGCGTGCTCGCAAGTCTAGTCCCTTCGACCCGCAAAAGCAACCGAACCCCGATTGGCTGAGATCGCGCAGCTCGTCCCCCTGGACTGGGAACCGTCCCCGCGAGGAATGCCTCAGTTATAGGAGGGGGAGCCCAATCCTGATCGCACTCCTGATCCGGCTCCTGATCCGTTTCTACAGTCCTTCAGGTCTGGATCAGGAGCCAGATCAGGTGAGAGTGGCCTCGCCTCAAAAGACTGCCCCCTTACCCCGCCGGAGACGTCTTCGTTGACACCGCTGGCACGCACGTGTATGGTCTCCTCTAATTCTTCTGGGAACACTGAGAGAACATGCGTCCACCGACAGACAGCAGATGTACGCCTCGACTGACCGGATGGTTCTTGCCACTTGTCGTCCTCGCCATGTGTCTGCTTCCCGCCATTTCCCCCTCGGCCCAAGAAGCAGCTGGGACGAATACGGCCGGTGCCCCCCACCTCACCGGCAAGATCACAACGCTCCGCTACTGGGACCATGAGCCCTTCGAAGATCCACTTCTCCGATGCCTCCTCAAGAGCTTCGCTCTGCAGTCAGGCAAAACCCACAAGCTCGTCCACAAAGCACCGGAAGCCCTGAAGGAGCCACTCCGCTATGTGGCCATCAGCAGTGCTGCAACCCCGTTCGTCATTGCAGTGGGGGGTGGGAGAGTGCCTCGAATTGTTGTCGACACCGATGCTGACGGCGATCTTGCCGAAGAAACGCCCGTCACTGCCGGCAAGGGCAAGAGCAGTTACGGCCTGCACGTCTTCGGCCCGATCGCCCTTCAGAGCTCCCCGGAGGCGGCCGTTGCCAAGATCCGAGTGCTCATCTCGGGCAAGACGCTCCTCCTTGCGCCGGCCGGATACCGATCCGGGCGAGCCTCTCTCGGAGGAAAACGAAGGCGGGTGGCCCTCGTGGATTTGGACCTTGATGGAGCCTTCAGCACAGTCTACGCCGCGGATAGCACCCCGGGAACGGCCCCGAGCCGAGCCCGCGATATTCTCGCCGTTGACTTCAACACCGATGGCAACTGGGATCCGGCGTCCGTCGATACACCCCCCGAGATCCAGCCGCTTGCACGCCTGCTCCTGGTCCGGAAAACCTACTACGCCGTGAGTATCGCCCCGGATGGCGCGAAACTTGGCATCGCGAAAACCACACCTGAGATGGGCACGATCGACTTGGGCGACACGCGAGCTCGCCTTGATCTGGAAGGGGACGCCGCGGGCCTCCGCCTGAGCACCGACAAGCACGGGCTCATCCAACTCCCGACCGGACGCTACAGCTGCACCAATGTACAACTGACAGACGGCAGATGGACCATCACCGGAAAGCCAGCGGACGGCCCCCTCCTCGACCTCCTGGTTGCCTCCGACAGCCCCCTCGAAGTGTCTCTGGGAGCACCGCTCATAGCCAAGGCCGACATCAAACGCGTGACGGACAGCTTGATCTCAATCGGTGCCCAGCTCGTGGGGAAAGGCGGAGAGCTCTACTCCCCCGGAGCGACGAAAAAGGGCCGGCGCCAGGCGGCGCCCAAACTCAGAGTCATTAGCGAAAAGGGAAAAGAACTCGCCTCTGGGCAGTTCGAATATGGGTGAGGCGGCACCTGCCGGTACTCGTGGCGAGTACCACGGTCCTTCAAAGGCAAATACCGCGTCCAGATCACCCCAAACGTGGGTCCCTTCAAATGGGAGGAAGACGATACCTGGCACACGGTTGAGTAAGTTGCAGTGACCTTTGTAGGAAGTACCGGCAGGGGACCGGCCAGAATATGGCCGGTCCCCTGCCCTTTTTTTTTCGCAGCGATGGAATCAAGTGAAAGCCCGACAGCGCACAGGAGGACGTGCGCCAGAACAGGGGCAAAGGTCGGACAGACGGGAAAGGGAGAGCAGTGGATACAAGAACAAGCACGCGAATCATGGCAGTGTGGACTGGCTTGCTGGTGCTGACGGGCACGATCAGTAACGCTCAACAGACCAAATCAGCGGAGATCTGGGAAGAGCCACCGTGGTGCAACAAGTACTGCATGAGCCTCTTCATGAAAGCACGGACCTCAAAGATCCTCGGAAAGGGGCACTACTCACTGGCGCTCAAAACGACTTTCAACGATTTTGATGAATTCCGGGGAGGCGACGGTGAGTATCACCAGAGCTCAGTGTTTTGAGCTTGGGGTTCTGTAAAGTTGAACGCCATGTTTCGCGGTTAGCTTCATACGTCGAGGGGACCGGAGATCAACTCCAGTCTGATTGGTCTTGCTGAAGTGATTTCGGCG
>Ga0209045_1001840_pt1 | contig 17193 bp, 15 predicted proteins | sample SaaInlLV_10m_DNA_4_FD_184664 | JGI IMG/M metagenome (GOLD analysis project Ga0209045, IMG submission 184664) | Marine microbial communities from expanding oxygen minimum zones in the Saanich Inlet - Saanich Inlet SI072_LV_200m_DNA (SPAdes) (version 2) | ecosystem: Environmental > Aquatic >...
TTCAACGTTGGTGTGGAAATTGGTCAGTTATTGGCTCTGTCTGTGATTCTTATAGCAATTACATACTGGCGAAAATCAAGCTCTTTTATGCGACACGCCTATGCAGCCAATTCATTTATCATGATGCTTGGCTTTATGCTTATGGGATATCAATTAACAGGATACGTTACATCTTAAAAACCGATCAAATTACAAATAAAGGGAAACAATGTATAATTCAAACATACCAAGTGATAGAGAGCTTCCTTCAAGCCAAAAACTTATCAAATCAACAATTTTTGCCGGTGTTGTCGCGGCTATTCTTTTGATTACCACTGTATTACCTGCCGAATATGGAATCGATCCAACCGGTATTGGGAATGCTATTGGTTTGAAGAAAATGGGAGAGATAAAGGTCTCTTTGGAAAAAGAAGCTACCACAGCTGTTCCTGAAGATGTTCAAAAAACGGTTCAGGATCAGAAAAGTACTAAGACGCAGGTTGACCTGACTCTTGCTTCTGTAAAACCGGTCAAACCAGAACCTGAAAAAAAAATAGTGATAGAAACCATCAGTGTGACCTTAAAACCCGATCAGGGGACTGAAGTTAAGACAAAAATGCGCAAGGATGAAGTTTTGAAATACAAATGGTCAACAGACGGCGGTCGTGCCAATTTTGATGTGCATGCAGATTCCAAGAAGCTCAAGATCAAATACCACAACTATGAAAAAGGATCGAAAAAAATAAAAGAAGGCTCTATTACAGCCGCTTTTGACGGAAGCCATGGTTGGTTTTGGCGTAATCGTACTTCCAAAACATTAACTATCGTTTTAGAAGTATCTGGCGAATTTGAAAAACTCGAGCGTATGTAAAGGAAAGGAATATGAAAAAGCATCTCAGCATAAAAAAGCTTATGATTGCAGGAATTATCCTTTTGGCTGTTGTCGTAATTGGGTTTGGTGGCTATGGAAGCAATTTTTTCTCTTCTTTACCTGCCAATAACAGTACTTATAATGACCATGGTCATTCACATTAATATCAACGAAGGATAGACGTGTGGTATAACTTGAACATTTTCTAAATGGTAATGATAGTAAGAACACCACATTCTTCAGGAAAACAATCCGAGTGGCAGGGTTCATTAAAGCCCTGCCTCTTGTTTCTATTTTGGTGCTTGATTAATTGTACAGTTAGTTTTTAATAAAATTGTAGTCTTTTCAATTCTGAGATTTTGAGTTGCATATCATCTCGTTTTAATAATTTTGATACCATAAAATTTTATATATAATTTCAGAACATTAAAAGCGTTATTGACATAAACTCTATTTAACCGTATATATTTAAATATCCCCTATGGGGGGATAGAGGATATTTGGAGAATTTGTTATTGTTAAAAAGGAGCACCATGATCGAAAAAGCACATGAAAGCCATGGGGCCATAATTAAAAGATTGAAAAGAGCCAACGGCCATATGTTAAAAGTGATTTCCATGATTGAGGACGGTGAATCGTGCGCCGATGTTGCAAGACAATTGCAAGCTGTATTCAAGGCGGTTTCGAACGCAAAACAGACACTGATTCGGGATCATATAGACCATTGTTTAAGTGTTGAAGCGATAAAAACGCGTTCGGCAGTGGATATTAAAAAGGAATTGGCAGAGATAACAAAATATCTTTGATTAATAATGCAATCTAAAAACATGATCCATTTCAATGTAAAATATTATCCAGTATATCTGTTTTTCAGAAATATATACTTCTGGGGCCCGGTATTTTTTCTTTACTTTACATCGGTACTGACGCTCTCTCAGACAATCTGGTTGGAAGCAATTTACTATGTAGGGGTCTCGGTTTTGGAAGTACCTTCAGGTTATCTGTCTGACAGTTTTGGTCGAAAAATAACACTGGTGATTTCTTCAGCGAGTTTGTCACTGGCATATCTGGTTTTCTTTTTAGGAAACAACTTTCCTGCATTTGCACTTGCCCAGATATTTATGGCTACAGGTTTTGCCTTTTCGTCAGGTACTGATACAGCACTCCATTATGAAAGTCTTTATGAAATCAACAAACAGGATGAATATGGTCGGCGGGAAGCAAAAGCTCTCCAGTTCTCCTTTGTTGCAGGGGCGTTGGGAGCCTTGGTCGGTGGAGCTATGGCAGTCTATGATCTTAAATGGGTCTATGGGGCATCATTTTTGACCGCTTTTATATCTTTATTGTTCATCTTCAGGATGAAGGAACCTAATAAAATTGATAAATCTGTAAAAACTGCACCAATCAACATAACTGTTTATGAATTAATTAAAAAAGCATGGGATAAACGTTTTCGTTTTTTTACACTTTATACGGTTGCAATGACCGTATTACTTCACCTCCCTTATGAATTTTATCAACCGTATCTTGAAAAAGTCGGTCAAACAATGGGCATAACTTCAGAAACAACACCCGGTTTAATAGGTGTCCATCTCGCAATAACCATGCTTATTGGCAGCTTTTTTACCCGGTTCGGGAAAGGTTACCACCATCGATGCAGGATCAGACTGGTCTTAATCAGTTGTGCAGTTTTCCAGCTTCTAATTATCGGAATGATGGCCCTGGTAGTTCATCCAATAATTATTGTCTTACTGATGGCAAGAACTGTTTCAAAAGCCATCTCAACACCCCTGATTAATGCGGAAGTAACACCCCTGTTAAAACAGGCGGAAAGAAGCACGTTTCTTTCCATTCAAAGTCTGCTTGGGCGTTTAAGTTATGGAGTGGTATTAATCCTGCTCCCATTTGGTGCGTCTTTTTTCAGTAATACGTTTCATGGGACATTAGTAACTTCATTTGCAATCGGGATTCTTTTGTTTTCGCTCGTATTCACATCCTCCTTCCCGAGAGAACCATCACAGCATTGTTGTTCCGATCATCCGCCTGTTTCAGGATAATCGTTTTAAGAAAATAGACAATGATTATAAAGAAGGCTATATACATGGAAAATAAAAATTACATTTTTAATAATGGATTGAATCAGGGGTGAGTAGAACTCTTATATATATTATTGTATTTCTGTGTGGTTGGGTCCTTATGACGGTCGAAATACTGGGCGGGCGAATGCTTGCCCCTGTGTTTGGCTCTGGAATAGAGGTCTGGGGCAGTATTATTGGTGTCTTTCTTCTATCTTTATCTCTGGGCTATTTTTTAGGTGGCTTTTTATCACAAAAAATGGCCTCAATTTATGTGCTGATCAAAATAGTTGCTTGTGCTGGTATGTTGATAGTCATTCTTCCTATATATTACGACGAACTGACCATTAAGCTGTGGGACTTTGGTCCCCGTTTAGGACCCCTCATATCCAGCACTCTGTTATTTTTGCCTCCAAGTGTTTTGCTTGGGATGGTTTCTCCTTATTCAATTCACTTGAGCACACGCTCAATTGCATCTGTAGGGGTCAACAGTGGTTTGCTATATGCAACATCCACAGTGGGTAGTTTTTTAGGATGTATTATTACAGCATTCTACCTTATTACAATGATGGGTATAACGAAAATTTTATTTGCTTCAGGCCTGTTATTAATAACGGTGGCTATCATAGGCTACCTTACATCAAAATATGTTAATTAGATTATAACAAATGGGTTAATAATAGTTTTGAGTCTCGATCAACCAATTAAAAAAAAGAATCTACTGGATAACAATCAATCATTGAATATTATCTTGGTTATTTTATTTATACCTGTTGTTGGTCTTTTATCTATCTTGACTGTTTCCGAAGGCACCCAAGACGAAAATGTCGTTTATGAAAAAGAAAGCAGGTATCATTACATCAGGGTTGTAGATGATAATTCAATACGAACACTCTTTTTTACGAAAGGCCCTGGGGCCAATAGACAATCAGCTATCTACCTTGATTCACCCGATAAGCATGTTTTTGAATATACCCAAATGGTTTTTGCCAGTCTGGCTTTTGTCCAAAAACCTCAAAATATTTTGGTTATTGGACTCGGTGGGGGAATAATCCCTTCTACATTTGCAAAACATTTTCCAGCCGCACAGATAGATATTGTTGAGATAGATGACGAGGTTGTTAATGTAGCAAAGGATTTTTTCAACTTTAACCCTTCATCTCTTTCAAATACTATTGTCTCAGATGGTCGAGTTTACGTACACCAAGCAAAAAACAAGGGATTGCGGTATGATATAATTGTACTTGATGCATTTAATGGATCATATATCCCATCCCATTTGACGACAAAAGAATTTTTACAGGAAGTTTTTTCACTACTAAAAAATGGAGGGTGTGTTGTATCAAATATACATCACAAGAATAAATTATATGAGTATCAGCAACGCACATATTCAGAAGTAGCAACTCAAAACTACACTTTTAAAGGAAATAATGCGGTTATAATTTCAACTCAGGATAGAGATAGGTTATCCCGCAAAGAAGTTAAAAAGAAATTTAGTCAAATACAAAATCAATTTCAATTGTCATTCAATCTTAAATCAATTGCAAATAAGCTCATCAAAAGACCAACCTGGGATACCGAAGGGGATATTTTAACTGACGATTATTCCCCAGTTAACGTTTTAAAATCCAAAAAACTATAGAGTCTATTAAGACAATTTTTTAAAGGGAAAATGCTTAATCTGATAAAAAAGCAAGCAAAATTTTGCAGTGTTATAGAGCGATACTTTTGTCTATCATTATGGGGTAAGGCTCTTTATTGAAAGGGTGTTGACTTCTTTTTCCAGTAGTGGCTGTAATCAAAACACGGTCGGTCAAGACTTGTATTCATAGTTTGAGCTTTATAAAAAATCTGAGCAATACAACATATGGTATTTGAGATCTTTTCATATTATAATTTCAGAATCCAATATATGAGCCAGAACCGGTATCATAGTCCATTATTCCAGATTAAAGTATTTTAATATTAAAATGAAATTATTTTTTTGCAATATCAAGTCTTATAAGGTAATGTCCTTCAAGGATGGCATCTATGCAAATAATCGAGATTTTAGAAGATTTATTCTTCATCGAAAGAGGGTGGTTAAATGCCAACCATTTTGTCCATGTATCCAAAAAACCGATCCTCATTGATACCGCCTATAAAGCAGATACCGATGTGACAGTGGCGCAGATAGCAAAGCTTGGAGTAAAACCCGCCGATGTTTCATTGATCATCAATACCCACACCCACTGTGACCATATCGGAGCAAACCGTATAATTCATGAGCAGTCCGGGTGTGATATTGCCCTACATACAGTTGGCAGATATTTTATCGAAACCAAGAATGACTGGGCCACTTGGTGGCGGTACTACAATCAGGAAGCTGACTTTTTTGAGTGCACCAGATCATTAGAAGACGGAGATGTTCTCAAAATTGGTCTTCACGAATTCCAGGTTATTTACACGCCTGGCCATGCATCGGACGGTATCGTCTTGTACAACCGCGAACAAAAGATACTAATCTCGTCTGACACACTGTGGGAAAACGATATGGCGGTCATGACACTGCGGGTGGAAGGGAGTCTGGCCCTGTTTTCTGCTCGAAAATCCCTTGAAAAGATAGCATCCCTTGATGTCCGGCAGGTTTACCCTGGCCATGGTAAACCTTTTAAAGACTCAGAAACTGCTTTATCAATAGCTATAAAGAAGATCGACCAGTACATGGGAGATCGTGAAAGAATCGGTAAAGATTTGATCAAGAAAATCATTATCTATACCCTGCTCATGAAAAACCCCATAAACGAACAAGACTTTTTTCCTTTCTTAATGACTACCGTCTGGTTCAAGGAGACAGTTGATCTTTATTTTAATAAGGAATATAAGATCCTCTATCAACAGATCATGGATAGCTTTATCCGAAATAAAATCGTGAAGGTTGAAAACAACCGCTTCATTACTTTGATCAAGCCCTGATCATAAGGATAGCTTTTCGTCAAATTCAAGAGATTAGAAAATTTTGGGTGAACAATCTGTCTATTTATGTTGCCAGTTTTTTTTACATAATTTTCTTATAGTGTATTTTTAAGGGATGTATTTTCTTTGGATTTAAACTTTTTTTATGTATTATAGGATAGATAATTTTCTTTTATTTATATTTTGGGAGAGACATATATTGAATCTATTGTATCTGGTTCTGGTTGCAGCAATTGAAGGGGTTGCCGTTACGTTGTCAAGGACAAGTCACTGACATTATAGATAAAAAGGAATGCTTTTATGAAACTCATCGCTGATAATCTGCGGATTACAAAACAAGAGATCCACAAGGCACTTAAGGATCTTGATCCTGAGCCCATTCAGGTCCTTGTTAAACAGTGCGTTCAAAAAGGAGCCTTTGCCATTGATGTGAATACAGGGCCCCTGGGCAAATCACCTGAAAAGGGTATGGCCTTTTTTATTCAGGCCGTTGAGAGTGTAACAGACCTGCCCCTGCTCATTGATACGTCTAATCCGGATGCCATGGAGACGGGTCTCAAGATTGCAAAAAACCGGGTAATCATCAACGGGTTTTCCCTTGAACACCTTAAACTTGAAAGGATTTTACCCCTTGCAAAAGAATATAATGTGGATATTGTTGGGTTCTTATTGTATCCTGGCAGTCGTGTGCCAAAGGATGAGGCCCAGAGATGCGAAATTGTGCTTGAGTTGTTTGAACGGGCAGAAAAGGCCGGGGTGGCAAAAGAGAAAATCATTATTGATCCGGTTGTACCGCCCCTGGCATGGGAGGATGGAATTGTCCAGGCAAGGGCTGTGCTGAATGTGATCCAGATGCTGCCCGATCTTCTGGGGTTTAAGGTTCAAACCATTGCCGGGGTGTCCAACCTGACAACCGGGGCAAAAGACAGGGTTAAAAAAAATATTGTGGAGCAAAGCTATATGGCCATGCTGGCTGGCGCAGGTCTTAATTATGCGCTGCTGGACATATTGAATTGCCAGACGGTGGCGTTTGCCGGAGCGTCTGCCAGAACGTCTGCCATTCTTGCACAAGAAACTCTTTTTTTCTGGGAAATGATTCCCGGGTAATGGGAAAATAATTATAAGGAAAAATGATGGATTTCAGGAAAGAACAATTATTGGAAATGCTGGCGCAAGTTGCACCCAATCGTTATGTCCAGGCACTATTGATAATCCTTTTATTTTTTGGTCTGGCAAAGATTCTGGATGTAATCTTCACCCGGCTGGTTAAGGGATGGATAGAAAAGACAAGGCTCAAATTAGATGACCAGTTAATAGACATTTTTCATAAACCCGTCTTTTTAAGTATCCTCCTTTTTGGTCTTGCCTTGGCCACTGAAAGATTGGAGTTAAATGAGACCCTTTTGTTTATCACTATGGGTGGACTGAAAACTATAGCTGTGTTTTATTGGACATTTGCGGCAGCAAGATTTCTTAAGCTTTTACTCCACCTTGTGAGCCGGGATGAAAGCCGGTTTAAACTGGTACAGACCCGCACCCTGCCATTGTTCAGCAATTTGTTGATTCTCATTGTAACCGGTCTTTCTATTTATATTATCTTTCTGGTCTGGGATATTGATCTGACGGCCTGGATAGCTTCTGCCGGTATACTGGGTCTTGCAATCTCCTTTGCTGCAAAAGACACGCTTGCCAATTTGTTTTCAGGTGTGTTTATCATGGCGGATTCACCCTATAAACTTGGAGATTTCATTGTCCTTGATTCAGGTGAGCGGGGAGCTGTTACAAACATTGGTATTCGCAGTACACGGCTTTTAACCCGGGATGATGTGGAAATCACGGTGCCTAACTCAATCATGGGGAATACCAAAATTATCAATGAAGCTGGCGGCAGGCATGAAAAATTTCGCATCCGGGTCAAGGTGGGGGTCGCTTATGGATCTAAAATTGATAAAGTACATAAAGTGTTGCTTGATGTGGCAAAAGATTTCCCTGATGTCTGCAAGATCCCGGAGCCCCGCGTGCGGTTTCGGTCCTTTGGCGACTCAAGCCTTGACCATGAATTATTATGCTGGGTTTCAAAACCTATATTACGTGGTAAAATACTGCATCTGCTTAATACTGCTGTTTATAAGCGGTTTTTAAAAGAGGATATTGAAATACCGTTTCCACAGCAGGATGTGCATTTACATTCTACATCTATGGATAATGCTGACATTAAGCCGTATGAAATTGAAAAATAAATATTAGGAAGACCATATGAAACTTTTAAAGAAATTATTGATCATAATTCCCATCATATGTGGGATAGCCCTTTTTGTTGTGATGAAAAAGAATAAAGACGCGCCTGTCCGTCTTGATAATAAAGAGCGGGTTCATACGGTGAGGGTGATCCCTTTGGAAAAAATGCAAGTTGTGCCAAGGGTGACCACATATGGGTATGTTGAGGCAGACCGGACCTGGCAGGCTATTTCCGAAGTCAGTGGGAAAATTGTTAATGTTAACGAGAATCTGAAAAAAGGGCATTTTATAAAAAAAGACGAGATTCTTTTTAAAATTGATACTACTTCCTACGGCTTAGCTGAAACCCGGGGTGTGGCAGATGTGATGAATGTGGATGCAAAGCTCAGAGAGCTTGCTCAATCCCAAAAAAATATACAACGCCTTTTGACCATTGAAAAAAAATCCCTTGCCAGCGCAGGCCAGGAGTTGAAACGGAAACGCGAATTATTCAAAAATGGATATATTTCCAATTCTGATCTTGAAAAGGAAGAAAGAACTTTTTTGTCCCACCAGACAACTATGAATAATTTGGAGAATACCCTGGATCTGATCCCCTCCCAGAAAAAAGCTTTATTGGCCCAGAAAAAATCCGGAGAATCAACGGTGACAGAACGCAGGCTGGATGTTGCCAGGACGGAAATCCGTGCACCCTTTGATTGCCGTTTGTCTGTTGTGAACGTTGAATTGTACCAGTTTGCAGCGGCCGGAACCATTCTGGTTGAAGCTGAAAGCGTTGACAGGGCCGAAATTCCCGTTTCCCTGACACCTAAAAGTTTTATGACTCTTCTGCCCAGGCAGTATGGGGGCAGTGCAGGACAGATGCCGGATATGGAAACATTGCGCCGGGCAATAGGGATTAAAGCCAAGGTCAGACTTCCCATGGACGGGGAATTCCCCATTGAGTGGGATGGTACCTTTTCCAGGACCAGTGAATCCATGGATCTTAAGACCGGTGCCCTTACCATTTATATCACCGTGGACAAGCCCTATGAAAATGTTATTCCAGGCAAACGACCCCCTTTGGTCACAAATATGTATGTGGAAGTGGAATTGAAAGGCAGGCCTTTACCCGACAGATTTGTAGTGCCCAGAAGCGCTGTCCATGACAAAAAGGTCTATATCTGTACCCTGGAAAACCGTCTTGAAATCAGGCCGGTGGGTGTTGAGTTCAATATGGCGGATATGGCCGTTCTGACGAAAGGAATCAAAGAGGGAGAAACCCTTGTGCTGGCCGATCTTATGCCGGCTATACAAGGGATGCTGTTGAAACCGGTTCAGGCGGTAGAGGTTCTGGAACTATTGAAACAACAGGCCTTTGGGGAGACTCATCCACGATGAAAGCCTTTAAACAGATCATATCGTATATGTGTGCCCACCCCACGGCAGCCAATCTTTTGATGTTGCTTTTTCTCGCCCTGGGTGCCATCTCAGTGACGGATTTGAAACGGGAAACCTTTCCGGATTTTTCTGTTAATGCGGTTGAAATCTCAGTCGCATATCCCGGTGCCACCGCCGATGATGTAGAAGCCTCTGTTTGTCGGCGAATCGAAGATGCCATTGACAGTGTGAGCAATATTGTCGAGGTCAAGAGTACGGCCATGGAAAGCATGGCCTCTGTTGTGGTGGAAATGGAGGAAGGTAATGATATCATCGAGTTTTTCAATGATATCAAAACAGAAGTTGAGGCCATTAATGATTTTCCCGGAGAAGTGGAAGATGTTATTGTAAAAAGGGTTAACCGGACAGATCCTGTGGTGTCCATTGCGGTTACAGGCCCCATGAGTCCGCTGCATTTAAAGTTTTATTGCGAAGATTTGAAAGATCAGTTAAAGAGACTTGATAAGGTTTCACAGGTTGAAATCCTCGGGTTTTCCAATCATGAGTTTTTAATTGAGATTCCGTTCTATAACATGATGCGACTGGGCCTTTCCGTTTCTGATATCCAGGAGGCAGTGGCAGCCCAGAACCTGAATTTGCCGGCGGGAAGCCTTGAAACAAGGACGTCAGATATCCTGATACGGTTTTCAGAAGAAAGAAAAACCCTTCATGAGTTGGAAGATCTTATCGTGGTATCTTCCCAAACCGGTGCTGAAATTCGTCTGGGGGAGATTGCTGCTATTTCCGACCGGTTCATGGATGATGAAGATAAGATATTGTTTGATGGAAAACGGGCCGGGCTTCTCCAGATCACCAAAACCAAGTCTGAAGATGCCTTGAAAATAATGGATGCGGTTACTAAATTTTTAGAGCAGGAGCAGGCCCGTGCACCATTGGGTGTTTCATTTGTCATTACCCAGAATGTGTCAAAAATTGTTCGGGATCGCCTGTTGATGCTGATAAAAAATGCAGTGCAGGGATTGATCCTCGTATTTTTGGCCATGCTGCTCTTTTTCCCTTTTGGCTTTTCCTTCTGGGTGGCCATGGGTCTGCCTGTATCTTTTTTCCTGACTTTTTTCTTTATGAAACTTATGGGGCTTTCCATTAACATGCTTTCCATGGTGGGGTTGTTAATAGGGCTGGGTCTTCTCATGGATGACGCCATTGTTATTGCCGAGAATATTGCAGCTCACCTTGAGAAGGGTAAAAATTCCTTCAACGCCGTTGTGGATGGTATTTCAGAGGTGGCAGCAGGCGTCTTTTCGTCTTTTTTAACCACCTTGTTTATTTTTGGAGCTCTTGCATTGAGCATGGCTGGTGATATTGGAAAGGTCCTCTATGTTATACCTGTGATTTTGATCCTGACCCTGTCCGTGAGTCTTGTGGAAGCATTTTTGATCCTTCCCAATCATTTGTCCCATTCCCTTTCAAGCCATAGGGGTAAAGGCCAAAAAAACCAGAAAAATAAATTCCGCCAGAAGATGGAAGCCGGGCTTGAATGGCTCAGGGAAAATGCCCTGGGGAAAGTCGTTGATGTGGCAGTGAATTTTAGGTATCTGTTTATCGGGCTTGTCATATTTGCCTTTATTTTCTCCATCTCCATGATCGCGGGGGGGCGTTTGAAAATTCAGGCCTTTCCTGACATCGAAGGGGACGTGCTCCAGGCAAGGATTCTCTTTCCCCAGGGAACGCCTTTGGAAAGAACAGAAAAATATGTGGACCAGATGGTGACAGCCGCCCAAAAGATGAGTGCTCGGCTTTCCTCGTCCCAGCCAGGGGGTGCCCATGTGGTGAAGCATATCAGCATATTGTATAATACCAATGCAGATGCCGGGGAAAAGGGCAGTCATGTGGCAACTATTTCCCTGGACCTTTTGAGCGCAGAAAACAGAACCGGTACCATGGATGATATTATTGGTGAGTGGCGAACCATTGCCGGGGACATCCCTGATGCCATTGCCATTGCGTTTAAAGAGCCCTCCATCGGGCCGGGTGGGCTTCCCATAGAAATCCGGCTCAAGGGAAACAGTCTGGATGAATTAAAGCTTGCATCCACACAGCTCATCAATTGGTTTTATTCTTACGAAGGTGTGTCAGATCTCTATGATGATCTTCGGCCGGGTAAACCCGAAATTCAAGTGAAACTAAAAGAAGGAGCAAAGATCAGAGGTTTTGATGCAAGAAGCATTTCAAAACAACTGAGAGCTGCCTTCTACGGTATCACTGCCAGTGAGATCATTGTAAGGGATGAATCCTATGAGGTTAATCTTCAGATGGCAGGCCCTGACAGGGATAGTATGGCCGATCTTGAAAACTTTTATCTCATGAGCGGTAATGGAGAGCGTGTTCCTCTGAACACTGTGGCTTACATTACCCACAGCCGGGGATATGCCGGAATCAAACGCGTGGATGCCGACAGGACTGTCACTGTGACCGGGGATGTGGATACCCGGGTGGCCAATGCAGCGGATATCATCGCAGATACAAAGAAAAGGTTCCTGCCGCAACTTAAAAAACAATTTCCCAATATCATCATAGGGCTGGAGGGACAGGAAAAGGAGATGAAAGCTTCCATAGGCGGCATGATTAAAGCCTTTGGTATCGGTATTTTTGGTGTGTTCTGTCTTTTAAGTTTTCAATTCAGATCCTATCAGGAACCCCTGGTGATCATGATCACTATCCCTTTTGCTTTTATAGGTGTTGTCTGGGGACACATTATTATGGGACTTGATCTTAGCATGCCAAGTATCCTGGGGTTTGTATCCCTTGCCGGCATTGTTGTGAATGATTCTATCCTGCTGGTCAGTTTTATCAAACTCAATACCGCTACAGGTAAATCCGTGGCCGAGGCAGGAAAAATAGCATCAAGGGAAAGATTCCGCGCTGTGGTGCTGACATCGGTGACCACCATTGCGGGCCTTTTGCCTCTTTTATCGGAAAAGTCAATGCAGGCCCAGATCCTGATACCCCTTGCCTGTTCCATTGTGTTTGGGTTATTGATGTCTACGATTCTGGTGTTGCTGGTAGTTCCTTGTCTTTATACCATACTGTCGGATTTTAATTGGGTCAGGGTTGAATCTTAATTAGTGCCTTACCGAAAACCCGTGTTTGGGCGAGTTTTCGTTCAAACACTAATTACTGAAAATAGTCAGAGCAGCACCGGTCAATGCCAGAAGTATGGCAATGGTTTTGTTAATGGTTATTTTTTCCTTTAGAAAAACAGCAGCCAGAATGAAGATGAAAATCGAGGACATCTGGTTTAAAATAGCGGCTCTGGATGCTGTTGTATATTTCATTCCTGCAACCCAGCAGAGCAGTGCCAGATAATTTCCGATAACAGAGGCTGGAAGGGCCGTTAACCAGGCTCTTGAAAATTTGAGTTCTCTGAAGTATTGCCTGCGTTTGGGGTGAAATAATATAAGGACCAGCAAAGAGACAGTTGCTGCCGCCACTCTGACAAGGGTTGCCCAGAAAACATCGGTTCGTTCCAGTAAGTCTTTTATCATCACAATACCGGCAGCCAGAAAGATCATGGAAAGACAGCCAATAATAATACCAGGCAACGGGCTTTTGCTTTCCTGTGTTTTATCCAAAGTTTTTTTTGTTCTCATTGACCCGACAAAAACGGCTGTAAGTACCAAGAGCCCTCCGATAATAGCACCAAGGCTTAAATCTTCCTTTAGCAGGATAAAAGAAAAAAAGATCACGCTGGGGAGATAAAGGCATTCCACTATGGCTACAATGCCCGCACCCAGGCTGTTTAGTGCCATAAAAAAGAAAAGATCTGCCAGGGTAATCCCGATAAAGCCTGATACTGCAAGCAAAAGCCAGTCATTGATGGGTTTGTCCGGGATAAAAGGTATATCAAGGATCACCATAGTCAGAGAAACCAGGACCAATGCCACAATACTTTTATAGATATTTAAAGAAACAGGAGAAAACACATCTCCGCTTTTTTTGAACAGGATCACAGCGCAGGCCCATAAAAAGGCTGAAGTCAGTGCAAATACAGAACCCAACATGGTTTACTACCTTATTTATTATTCCAAAGCTTTCCTTTTAAATGGGGAAGCCCTTTTTGTTTATCACGAAGTTCAAAGTTTACAATGGTCTGTTGGCTTTGTGTGTCATTTTGATATTCATATCCAAGGGACATTGCTGCCGGCATGAAAATCGGCAGTTTAAAAGAGGCTTCAACCGTGGCTGAATCATGAATGTCGAATTTTTTGTCAAGACTTGCAATAACCCTTGCAAGACTCCACATGCCGTGGGCAATGGCCCTTTTAAATCCAAAAAGCTTGGCAAAAACCGAGTAAAGATGGTGAGGATTATAATCGCCGGATACGCTTGCATATTTTCTGCCCGTATTGGATGGAGCAAGGATGGTTTCTTTTTTTTCTAAAAATATGTCATCTTTTTTCTTTGCGGTTTTTTTCTTTCTTACATGGCTTCTGGTGAAAAAGACAGATATGCCCTTCCAGACAAGTTTGCCCTGGGACATGACCTCCAGGGTAAAGCCTGTTTCAATGCCCTTATCTGTTTTCTTTATGGTGTCAAGTGTACAGGCAAGATCAAGAATTTCATCAAAGGACACAGGTCTTTTCTGTTCAAAAGACTGAAAGATATGGATCAGTCCCAAAGGGTTGATGGGAAAAAAGTTTGAAGTAATAAATTTACCCAGAAGACCTATAAAGGGTGTCTGTAAATAGGATATAGGGATTACATCGGGTTTGTTTTTTGAAAAACCACACACTGTCCTGTAATTTTTAATCCGCTCTTTATCCGGCAGGTAATTTTTTAAAACAATTCGGGTTTTTTTGATAATAGCCTTATCTTTAATCAAATTGGAGCGAAAAGGTGAAATCAAAAATGCTTTGAAAAAAATAAATCCCATGGAGGGGCATTTTTTAATTTCCACAATCATTTCTGGTACTGCCGGTGCTATTTGTTGAAAGGGTTTATTATTTTTCAATTTTATATGCTCAAAAAAATTTTATTTATAAAGGAGCATACTTTATCTTTGTTTAGACGTGAAGTCAATAAAGGGTCTGGAGAAATAATAATGTATAAAAATAGAAAGTTAAGCGTATTAGAATATTGAAAAAATAAAGATTTTTAGCATGCATGTTTAAGAATTTTAATAAATTATTGTCATCTGATTATAATAAATGTTATTTAATTTTATATAGGGTGAGGCTGTAAATCCAAACAATGATATTTTTACTGATTTGCGATATTTCAAAACCTAAGGACCGCAAATTTTATAAAGCAAACGAAATTGCTTGTCTTTTGGCCCATCTACTGCGTTGCATCAAAGGCCAAATATAATTTTAAAAAGATAGAGGAGAGAAAATGGATACAATAATGGATATTGTCATTGCAAGAGATCCTTTTGAGAAAGAATTTCATCAGGCAGTAACAGAGGTTGCTGAATCAGTAAAACCGGTTCTGGATAAAAATTCTGAATATCGACATGCCAGGATTATGGAAAGAATTGTAGAGCCGGAACGTGTGATCCAGTTCAGGGTTCCCTGGTTGGATGACCAAGGGTTAGTTCATGTTAACAGAGGCTTTAGAATTGAGATGAGCAGTGCCATTGGACCATACAAAGGGGGACTTCGCTTTCATCCTTCAGTCAACCTTTCCATCATGAAATTTCTTGCTTTTGAACAGGTATTTAAAAATGCATTGACAACTCTACCCATTGGCGGTGGGAAAGGTGGATCAGACTTTGATCCCATGGGCAAATCAGATAATGAAGTCATGAGATTTTGCCAAAACTTCATGTGCGAACTTTTCCGCCATTTAGGGCATAATACAGATGTTCCTGCAGGGGATATCGGAGTAGGCGGTAGAGAGATCGGGTACCTTTTCGGGATGTATAAAAAATTAAAAAATGAATTCTCAGGTATTTTGACAGGCAAAGGCCTTAACTGGGGCGGAAGTTTGATCAGACCGGAAGCAACAGGATATGGTGCAGTCTTTTTTGCCCAGGAAATGCTGGCCACAAGGAAAGAAAACCTTAAAGATAAAGTCTGCCTGGTTTCAGGTTCAGGGAATGTTGCCCAGTACACCACTGAAAAATTAAACCAGCTGGGAGCAAAGGTTGTTACGCTCTCTGATTCTTCCGGATATATCTATGATGAAAAAGGTATTGATGAAGCAAAACTTGGGTATGTCATGTATCTGAAAAATGCAAAACGTGGCAGAATTAAGGATTACGCTGAAAAATATCCGGAATCTGTGTATACAGCCCGGGATTCCGGATCTGATCATAATTCGCTCTGGGACAGAAAAGCCGATTGCGCTTTTCCAAGTGCCACCCAGAATGAAATCAATGCCAAAGATGCTCAGAACCTTATCAATAAAGGTGTGTATATGGTCAGTGAGGGGGCGAACATGCCGACGACGCCGGAAGGTGTTGACATCTTTTTAGATAATAAAATTCTCTATGCACCGGGCAAGGCTGCCAATGCCGGTGGTGTTGCAGTATCAGGTCTTGAAATGTCCCAGAACTCCATGCGGATCAAATGGTCTCGTGAAGACGTCGAAGACAAACTCAAGGGCATTATGAAAAATATTCATCAATCGTGTCTTTCTGCTTCAGAAGAATATGGAACCCCGGGCAACTATGTGAATGGTGCCAATATTGCGGGGTTTATTAAGGTGGCGGATTCAATGATGGATCAGGGAATTGTTTGATTTTTAAGTAAGATAAAATTTAAGGGGCTATTGGTTTTTCTACATGTCTTTAATATAGGATTTTATTATTGCAAGCTCGTTGGGGCGGATGGGTCGCCAGGATACGGCATAAAGTATTTCAGGGACCAGCTTTTGTTTGGAGACCAGCTTTTGTTCAGGGTTCAAATTTGCTACCCGGATTTCATCACCCAGCTCAATCCACAAAGTTTTGTCGATATTAAGATCATATTCCTTTGATATTATCTGGGCAAAATTATGGATATAGTTTTTTAAAGATGTATTCATTGTAGGATTGGCCTTGGCATTTTTCAAAATTACAGCAGTGTGTACAAGGTAGCTGATATTGGTCTTGTCTGTTGCTATCCTTACAATTTTTACCCGATAGGATCCCGGCCACCATGAAACAGGCTTTTCGCCTTTATTACTTTTACCATCCCACTCATAAATAAAATCATGCAGCAGCATTTTGTATTCCTTATTTAAAATTCTTGATTGCCATACGGCAGGCATGGGCAAAATCTTCCGGGTAACATCCGCTGATCCATCTCAATTGTGCTTCGGAAAATGTGTCCGGTGCATGGGGAAGTTTAGGGAGAAATGAATAAAGCAGGCGCTGGTCAGAACTTTTAGAATCAAATCGTTTTGAAAATTCAATGGTGGTAACCATTTTTGCACCCAGAGATTCTATGACTTTTACAGCGGTCAGGATAGCCTTGTCCAGTGAACTGCGCATTTGTGTATTTGCTTCAAGGATATTGCCGCAGGTGGTTTTAGGCATAAGTTGCAATTCCCACTCGGAAATCTGGGCTTTTGGCACAAACAAGATGGTATGGTCATCTTCCATCAGGATCAGGGAGGATTCACCCATTGCTTTACCATCTGTTCTGGTATTGTTTTTTATGGCACTTAAATAAGTTTCAAAAAAAGGGTTACCGCTATCTTTTCTGTATT
>Ga0209045_1001850_pt1 | contig 17125 bp, 11 predicted proteins | sample SaaInlLV_10m_DNA_4_FD_184664 | JGI IMG/M metagenome (GOLD analysis project Ga0209045, IMG submission 184664) | Marine microbial communities from expanding oxygen minimum zones in the Saanich Inlet - Saanich Inlet SI072_LV_200m_DNA (SPAdes) (version 2) | ecosystem: Environmental > Aquatic >...
CGTATGCCATGTGATGGGGATAGCAGACTGCGTCGGTTGCCTGAAGCAGCGCGAGAAGTTTGGCGTCCGTGTTTGACTCGACGTCCATGCGTCGGTAGAGCGTCCCTCCCGGGCGCGGATAGAAGACGACCCGATGGTTCATGGTGTTGACAAGATCCGGTCGGTGGAAGGTGAACTCCCAGCCGGGGAAGACGGCGAAACGCCCGGGTTCGGTGTAGTGAGCGCTCAGCTGTTCGTGCGTGTTCCACTCCGGCTCAGTCAACGCTTTGAAGGGATAGAAGTCGTTGTCAACAAGGCAGACGGCGTCCAGCCCGGCGATGTCGCGCGCGTAGTGAATCAGCTCGTCCGGCTCGCCTTCCGCGTCGGGGCAAAGAACGCTGTGACAATGCGTGTCAGCCCAGAACATGCGGAATTCGCGATCACCCACCCGGAGCGGGGCACGATCCTTCACCGGCGGCTCATCCGTCGCAGGCTTCCAGCGTGACCAACGTCCCGTATCCAACCGATAATCGGAGCCTTGATCAACTGGAACGTAGACGTGCGAAACAACACGTTCCCCGTCAACGTCACGATCCAGGAAGGCAACTGGGATCGTGCGGCCGTAAAAACGAGTCGGGACTGCGTAGGTGTTCTCTCCATCGAACAACTCCTGTGCGCTCCTCCACGTGTCATCATCCCGGAGAGTTCGCCCAACCAAACGCGCCCCACTCGGATTGCGCTCCGCCTCTACCCGCATCTCCCATAGCAACCAAAGGCAACCATCGTCCGAGACGGAGAAATACGGGTTTCGACGCAAGCCGTGGTACCCCATGTAGGCCTCGGATGCCAGCAGTCCTTCCCGCAGGTCCGCTGCAATCAAGCTGTCCTCGGGATGGTGTGGGTTGTGGAGCAGAGCAAACTCCCCGTCCCTGAAACTACCGGTCATGGCACACGCAGCGTGGTCCCGGATCCCCAGGCCATCCTCGACCTCTTTGAGAGCAATCCAGAGGAGGAAAACGGCATCCCTATGCGCCAAAATCCTGGGAGTTAGCCACCGTTCCCCCTGACGATGGAGCACCTGGACGACATGCGGCTCCCCGTCGACGATCTCCGCGAGCACAACGCCGTAAGTCCCGTCGACATAGCGGTCGTAGGTCAGGAACACACGACCGTCATCCAACGCTGCGACCTGGGGCCGAAGGCAGTCCACACCAACCTCCGACAGGATCCCAGAGAGGGCCCAGGTGTCCCCATCCTGGGCGGCCATTCGCACGCCGATTGCGTCATCGCTCCGCTCCGACCAGACCACGATCGCCTCTCCCCTGCAGACGGTGGCTGACGGAGCCGTCAGCAGATTGCCCGACGTGCGGAGCGTCTGGGGTGTGGAGAACGAAAATGTCCGGGCATCCACCGTGCATGAGCGAAGACGCCATCGCCGGTCAGCCACCTCGTTCCAGGTGAGAAACAGCGTCTCCCTGTCGAGCACCACAATACAGGGCTGGTAGGCGTTCCCCTGACAGCCAACCCGCCGGGTCTCCACGTCGTTTCCCGTGGTCCGGTAGACAAGCAGATCGGACTTGCGCCCTGTCTCGGTCTGGATAGCCGTCCAGAACGTCCCGGGCAGCGCCGCTACGGAAGGAACTCTCCCGAAGCACATAACTCCGGGTTTCGGATAAAGGGTCTGTTCGAGATCGCTCATGGCGTTATGTCCCCACTGCCGTGATCATGCAGATGCAGTCACCGCCCGACGCAGAGGTGTTGCCCGGCACCCCGGCTTCCGCTCGGCGATGCTCTTAGCCCGCATTTCTCATAGCCTCGGGGTGCGTCAAGCCTTGCTTCCGTTAGCGGGTGCTGTAGTGACTACTGCCCCGTGCGGCGGGAGCGAGGATTGGCGTGTCCCGAGGTTACCCGGAGGGTGGGCATTGTCTTTGCTCTCCTGCAACATGATGTCTCGCCCAAGGCACAACCACCGGATGCACAGTAGTTTCGGCCAAAACAAGAAGCAGACACCATAGCGATCCGCCCATGAGAAATGCGGGTCGGCGGTCGTGGCAAGATGGCATCAGGCTGCCCAGGTTCAAGAGCCACTCCGGCTTTTGCCTGGCGAAGAGCCCAGCTCGGCAAGGCGGGACTCCTCTTCCCTTCACGACGGCAATGCTATTGTACGGCACCGATCTGCCGCAGGATGCCCCGAAGGAGAAGGACACTTGACCAAAACGACTGCACCTACTGAAATTGTTGCCGACCTCCGGGAAGGCTGCCGTGAGGTGGTCCTCAGCAACTTGTCATTCCTGGTGGACAGGTGGGTGGCCAAGAGACGACCACCGGTCGTCGACACGAAGATCAACCTGATTACGGGTGCGGAGTTCGCGATGGATACAGCGCGTGGCACTGTGCTCGGCCCGGATATCGTCTACGGTTGGATCCAGGGAAGAGCATTGGAGGCCTTGGCGGGACATCTCATGTGGCTTCGCACCGCAAGCTGCCGGGAACTGCCGGGTGCCCCCGCGCTTCGGGAAGCGACCGAACGCTTCCTGCGCTCGCTGGCGTTGTCTCTGGAGGCCTTCCGCGCGAAGAACGACGGCAGTCTCCACTTCATGGTATCTGTGGAAGATGGGTCTCCGTTGCGGGTCTCTGAAGACGGAGCGATCATCCCGCTCGGAAACGGACGGGGAACGCTGGGCTTCACTGAAATATTCTACACAAAGGGCCTGTTCGCGGCCGGAGTAGCACTCGGTGATCCCGTCCTGAGCGAGGAGGGAAAAGCGGGGTTCCGGACAACCCTCGGGACCATTCTTGGAGGGGGATTCGCCTCGGATCAGCAACCGATGGATCCCGCCAATCCAGTGCGTCATGTGCCGGGCCGAATCACCCACGGTCCCCTCATGATCTCGATCGGCGGAGCTGCCCTGTTGCTCGAACACACCCGGGAGCACGAGTGGTGGAACCGCGGATTAGACCTGGTCGACCGCATCGTGAGACGACACGTCTCCCGCGGACGGTTTACGGAATTCGGAGAACACGATTTCATCGAGTTCGTCAGGACGGATGGCACGCCATATGGCTCGGAAGGCTCCGTCCTCTGCGATCCGGGACATGCTCTTGAATTCGTCGGCCTGACCTGCCGGTTGCTGTGGATCGGCAGAGGCACGCCGGGCCTCGCGCAACCCGTGGCCGATGCCGAGAAGCGTCTCCTGCCTATGCTCGCCGGCGTGTTCGAGAGGGCGTTCTCTCTCGGCTTTGATCCTGAGGGGGAGGGGATCCGCAAGCTCGTGGATCTGCAGACCGGCCAACCTGTGCACTCAGACATGCCGTGGTGGAGTCTCCCTGAGACCATGCGAGCAGCCGCGCTCTTGACCAGGCTCCGGAGAGATGAAGCGGGGACATACTCGAGAGCCCTGGCTCTCTGTTGGGCTGCGCTGCAGCGGTACCTGAACCCGGAACTGGGTCTCATGCCCATTCAGACACGAGACGCCTCAGGGACGCCCGTCAACCGGATCCCGGCCTGCCCCGATGCCGACCCGTGCTACCACACCGGCTTGAGCCTGATCGACGTACTGAGGGAGGACTAAAGACGCCACAAAGGACCAGAACGCCTGTCATTCCCGGATCAAGATGATCCGGTCGACAAGTACCTGGTCTTCCTTCGCATCTTCCCCGTAAGCTGGCCCGTCGAACTTCATGGAGACGTGGGCCTCCCACCGGTTGTCGGCCCCGATCTTCCGGGCAGTGCTGACACTCTACCGGAGCACGTCCTCCTGGCGGAGGCGCATTCTCAAGCCGAAGCGGTGGGCCATGATCCAGAAGACCCCGGGCTCAGGTTCGAACAGATAGGGGTAACAGACCTCGCCCTCGTCCCGCTGGGCAATGACAACCGGGGGAGACCAGGACTCACATTCGTCATCGGAGAAGCTGAGGCAAAGCTCTCCGCGGAAGTTGCTCGCGGGGGTGGCAGACCAAATCCCGTCGCCTCCTCGCCATGGCGTACTCTCTCCATTCTGCGGGAACTGCCGGTTCCACAGAAGCGCAATTTGTCCGTCACTGAGACGCTCGAGGAATGGCGGCGTGCTGCTGGCATCTATGCCCGCCGGCCCATGCGGATGCCAGGACCGACCCCCGTCGCTTGAAAAGGCCCGCCACAGCTGCCCCCAGTTCGTCCGGATGTACTTCAGTAGTCGACCGTCTTTCAGCTCAATCAGCGACGCTTCGGTGACCCCGTCGTGGTGACCGTTGCCCCCCAGGTCGATGACGTTGCTGGGGATCCACGTGACTCCCTCATCATCGGAACCGTAGGTCAGCACGCTGTGACGCCCCGGGTTGTGGAGCAGCTTCATGGAGGTGAACACGATGCGCCCATCTCGTGCCTGGAGCATGTCGCGATTGGCTCCGGTCCATTCGTCGTGGAGCTTCTGCGTGTCCTGCCAGGTCTGGCCGCCGTCCAGGCTGCGCGTTACATAGGTTGGGAGACGCGCTCCGGGGCAGTCCTTGAGCACCGGATCCCAGCTGAAAGCGCTCTTCTCGGCACCGTTACTGAAAGCCGCGATCAGCGTGCCCTGAGCCGTGATCGTGAACGCCCCGCTATCCGTGGGTAAAAGCGAACCATCGGGACTGAATGCCCCGGTGGGCACCCACGTTTCGCCTTCGTCCGAACTCACGAAGACGGCCCCGGGTTCGCCGCGAGCCGGGAAGCCACAGGCCAGGGCGAAGATACGCTCATCCGTCGGCATACGCGCAAAGCGGCCGATCGGCAGGTTCGGCATGTCGTCCGCTCTCTCGTGGATGCGGATCCCCTCGGCTGTAACGGTGCTTAAGGAAGCCTGTGATGCATTCTCGCTATACCGAATCATCTGCCCTCTCCTGCTCTGAGCCTTCATCTGCACACGACTTGCCAGTTCGGGGACCCAAGGTACCACACCGGACAGAAAGGGAAACCCCCGGGAAGCCCGAGGGAGAAGGAAGCACGGTGGACACAAGACGGAAGTCAGGTTGAAGTGGGCGGAGCAACGCCTCTCGGTTACTGCACGGTAAACATGGTCGGAGTGTTGTGGATCTGCCAGGCCGACACCCAACCCACGTGACCATCCCCGTAGCCGACGTTGGTGCCACCACCATGTCGCGTCGACTGGTTGACCCAGTTGCTGGAATTGTTCGCACCGCAGCCACCGGGGCGGTTGTGCAGAGAGGCCCACGCGGCAGACCGACCACTGCACCCGTTGGCATTCCAGTGAGACGCGTCCGAGACGGCCAGGATCGTCCCAATGTTCCCGATGCTCACGATGAGTCTGGCCAGATTGGTGTTGTAACCAAAGGTGCGATGGAACTGATGACGCGAGTCAGCAGCATTCGCCGCTGTCCTTTGTCCCACAGGACAGAGGAAGATGTTCCAGTCATTGATATAGGGATGTACATAGAAACGCCACCAGTTGACATTGTTGTTCTGGCTGCCACGAGGCATCCCCGCAATGGGGACCGCACGCACGAAACAATTGGCGTTGTCGTCCGCGTACATGTGCAAACCGAGGGTCAGCTGCTTGACTCGCGATACACATGTCGACTGCAAGGCTTTGGAGCGTGCCTTCTGAAGTGACGGCAGGAGCATGGCTGCAAGGATGGCAATGATCGCGATCACAACCAACAACTCAATCAGGGTAAATCTCCTGCGCATCGGGCTTTCTCCATCTCAGACTGGTCGCCAGTCGGTATCCACTTCAGAGCGAAATGCCCCAAAGTCCCATGCTCCTCCACCTTGGGTGGGGGTGCCCGTGCCTTACCTGCACATGTGTCGGGGCTAGTGTGATCTTACCAGCAAACAGCCTGAGTGTCAAGGGAAAGTCAGTTGCGGCGAGGACCTCCCCCTGTCATTTCTACCTACCCATCCACGCCATAAACCGGCTGGAGTTGCTCTTCGGTCGGCAGAGCGTCATAGACTTCGCCGCCAGGGCCAGCCCATGTTCCCTCCGGACCGGCCGTAAGAACGACCTTAGACCTCGACCCGTTGGGGTTGGTGATCCACACGACTTTCTCTTCAGGGCGTTGTGTCTCCTCCGCTGGCGTCCCTCCGAGACCGTAAACGGGCAGCAACTGCTCAGCCGTGGGGAAGGCGTCGTAGTACTCGCCGCTCGGGCCAATCCACTGCCCTCCTTCGGCTGACCTGATGGTCACCGGTGTCTTCGAACCGTTCGGGTTGGTAATCCAGACGGTCCACAGAGAGTTTGGCGCCTGTGGGCCGTCAACGTCTTCACCTGCAAAGTCAGCCGTCACCGTCTCGGGAACGGCAGGCGTGAGAGGCTTGTCCACCACGACATATCCAGTGGACACTCGCCGGTAGTACACGCCATCACACTCGTAGTAGCGAGCGCCGTCGACGAGAAGAATGCGCCGGCGGGACGGGAGCACAGGAACGACGACACCTACAGGAGCCCCAACGACCACGAAACCAGTTGGTCCCCACACGTAGAATCCGCCCGCATGGTAATAGTAGGCTCGCCCATGGAGCGTGATCCGGACCGCAGCCCCGGGCAGGCGCACATGTCGGGATCCCGGCTTCACAGCCACCTTGGGTGAACGTCGGGGCCCAGGATGCCGATTGCGACTTGGGGAACGTGCTGCCGCTTCCGCACCCCACACCAACAGGGCTGTCACAAGTGCTGCAGACGTCTTGGGTAACAGGTTCATCTCACATCTCCTCGATTGAGACCGGCGGGAGCCGGTCGGTTGGTTGCACTGCGTGCACATCACGTGCATATGAGGAGACAAAGAAGATTTCGCACCAGATCGCCCGGTCTCTCCCCCAACTACCTGGGAAGGAACGCGTTCGCAATTCTCGTGGCCGCCCAACTCAGGAAGCCCTGTCGACGCGCTATTGCTCAGATCTCCGGGAGGTGTGGGCAGAAGTTGCGCAGCCCTCAATCCCAAACACGTCCAGAGCACCCCACCGCATTCGCCTCCTCCCCCCACAATGCTATTAGCTTTCTCTGGAGACAGTCGCGGCATGGCAGCCCTTCGCCCAGGCTCAGGGCCTTGAGCAAGTCCCACAGCCGTGGGACGCGTCGAAACGGCCCCTCCCACTCTCGAGAAGCACACAATGTGGGAGGCGGTGCCACCCGGCGACTCTTCGGCCAGACACGGGGGGCAGAGAAAGCTAATAGCATTGCCTCCTCCCCTCCCTAGGAGCAAACCAGGGCGTCTCCCTGTCCCGCGGCTTCCTTACTTTGACATCACTTCCACATGTTCCGTGCTCACGAGGAGGCCGCGATCGTCCGTCAGATTGAGGTAGTAGACGGTTGTCCCGCCGGGGAGCTGCGCAGAAGCCTTCTGTTGCTCGAGTCTTGCAGGCAATGCCTTCCACTTCCGCTCCTTCCAGGGACCTGTGTCGAATGTGACGTTGAGCTCCGCCTTGACGACCGGAGACACGCTCTCGAATGTGGTCCAGGCACTGCCGTCCTCGCATCCCTGTTCCGTGACACGGATCAGCGGCTGGGCACCGTTCAGGACGCTCTCGGCAAACGCCTCGATCTCCTTTGGTGCCCAGCCGGGAGTGTGTCCGTGCGGCATACGAAGCCGAATGCAGAGTGTCCGGGATGTCTTGGGAAGGCGGTACGACTTCTGAAGTGCAGGAAAGGTATAGGCAAAATCGTTGCTCCCGGTCACCCAGAGCATTGGCATCCGTGCTTCAGCCAAATAGGCGGATGGATCCCACCAGCGCATCCAGCGAGCAGCCCGCTCCTCGCCGAGCCCAGTCACGCTCCCGGCAAAATTGTGATCCGTGGTGAACCCGCAGCCATAGACAGGAATAGCGAAACGGAACCGGGTGTCAACGCCGGCCGTCATGCTGCACAGGTACCCCCCCCACGAGATCCCCGTGACCCCGATCCGGTCAGGGTCGACCCCCGGCCGTGAGCGAAGAAGGGAGTGGGCCAGGATGACGTCCGCGATGGCATGGTACGCCCACTGATCTTCGCGAGGCCGGTCGATCTGGCCGTACCCTCCCCAACCATCTGGTCCTCCTTTGGCGTGACGCGGCCGTTGTCCCGGCTTGCCTCCAGGGACGCTGCCGCAGGTGTCCATGGCAATGGCAGCATAGCCACGGCCATTCCACAGACGGACCCACTCGGCAAACGCCGTCCCTCCGCCTCCGTGGATCAGGACCATCCCCGGGACCTTGTCATCCGCTGGAACATCCGGGATCCCGAGCCAGGCGAACACCTCGGTGGGCCGTCCTCTGTACGGACGGCCATCATAGAAGACGGCATCCACGCCTTCCTCAGCGATCCCCTCGGCAGGCCGGAAAGACGGAGGAGACGAGAGCTTGGCCAGATCCCACATGGGGCCCTCGGGGTCGGTGGGCGGAACAGCCACATAGTTCAGTGCAGCTTCGACGTCTGCCAGCTCGTCCGCTGTCGCCAGTCCCGGAGAAAAAACCGTTGTGTGCTCTTCGCCAGCCTTCAGGTCGTTTTGCCAGATCTGGAGGTTTTCGTCCGACCAGGGCCCCCATATGCGCCCGCCATTAGCGATCTCGAGCTTGGCCTTTTTCGCGTAGCCGACGATCGTCGGCGAACTCAACTTGGCCGGGGTCTTCTCGTATTGCCCAAACGAGTCACGGACTACCCGGATCCCCGGGGCAAAGGCCATCAGGGTGATCAGCTTCTTCTCCGTCAGGTTCCGGATCTGCCAGCGCACAGTGGTCGGCGAGAAGGTGTAGGTAACCTGTGCCTTTGTCCCTGCCGCGACGATCGTGTCGGGCTTCGGCTGGGTGACGTCGGGAAGACCAAATGCCCCGCCCTGGAAAAGGTAGGCCCCCCGTGGGTTCGATCCCCGCTCATGCAGTAACTCCTCCCCCTCCACTTTCAGACTCGTCAGACAGCCATCGGAGGACACGGTTGCCTGGTAAAGGGCCTTCGTGACGACGACTGCAGCTCCGGAGTCAGGCTTGGTGGACGCGTCCCCCTCGGGTTTGGCGACCGTCACCTTGGGCATGGGTTTGGCCACCACAATCTCGGCCCCGGCTGCCTGCTCCTGCTCAGTCACGGAAGCCGCCCCAGGAACGAGTGTCACTTGATCAGTGCTCTTCCCCTCGACATCAAGCGTCCATACCTGAAGATCCTTGCTGAATGGCGCCCAGACCCGTGTTCCTCCCTCGATCTTGAGCTTCATGCCGCCGCGAAACCACGTACTCGTGGCCCACCTGGCATTGATCGGAGGTCTGCGAAACGGCCCGGAGCCACCCGTGGCCGCGCTAACTTCAGGAGGAAAGAGGAGAACAAGTGTCATCACGGCATCAGTCTTGTTCTGGACTGTGATTCGCGCCCTGTCAGCGACGCATGTGTACGTCATCACAGCCTTGTCGCTCTCTGCACTCAGAGCCCCCTCCACCTGCTCCCGCAGGTTGGCAAGCTTAAGGACGCCCTTCTGGTACAGATAGCATCCGGCGGTTGCCCGGTTAACGGGGGGGAAAAAGTCCTCATTGCCGACGCGGAAGGCAGTCAAACAGCCGTCGGCACGTGCCTCCAGGGCGTACAGACTCCCCGCGACACGGTATCCCGAACCCGCCTTCTCAAACGCCGCGTTCTGCTGGGCGAGGAGGCCTGACGACACGCAGAGACAAAGGCTGTATCCCAACAGAGTCATCCGATAACAGCGCACATTCATGGGGCCCATTCTCCCGGTCTATTTCTGTTTTGGTCTGAAGGTCATGCCGCCTAGACGGCTCTGAATGTACATTCCGCGAGAAGGATGGCCGGTCTCCCGCATCCACTCCGCGAGCCGCTCACGCAGGCGGGAAAGCGCGTCAGCGTAGTCCGAGTGCTCAATCACATTGGTCATCTCGTGGGGATCACGTCCCAAGTCATAGAGCTCATCACGGTTGGCGCAATTCCAGCCGTACTTCAAGTCCCCAACCCGAATACTGATCATGTTGGTCGCAAGACTGTTTACGCCGTGGAACTCAGTCACCGCCTCGTCCGCCCACTCGATGGCTTCCCCCCGAAGCAGTGGGACGATTGAGCGCCCATGCACGGGGGGCGCGTCGTCTGCGCAACCAGCGAGCTCGCACAGGGTCGGGTACAAATCCACGAGCGAGACCCACTGGGACATCACCGTCCCGGGATCCAAGCCCGCATAGGGGCCTGTTCGCGGAGTCCGCACAATGAAGGGGACGCGCTGGATCTCCTCGAAGTGGTGCCATCCCTTGTCAGTCAGTCCGCCGTGACTGCCCAGCGTTTCGCCGTGGTCAGCGGTGAAGATAACGATCGTGTTCTCGGCGAGCCCACGCTGATCAAGGCCTTCCAGAAGACGCCCTATCTGCCGGTCAATAAGGGTGGTGAAAGCGTAGTAATAGCGCACGGCTTCGGCCCAGTCATCCCAACTGAAGGCATCTGCATCGGGGTGTCGCTTCACCTGTAGCGGGAGATTCACGGTGGAGTCCCAGGCGTAATTCGGCCACGGTGGGATATCCACGTCGCGGTACATGTCGTAGTACTCCCGGGGGACGAAATACGGCCCGTGCGGCCCCCAGAAGTTGTGCCAGATGAAGAACGGGGAAGGCCCCGCCCGGTACCGGTCCATGAGTCGAAGGCTGTTCTCGGTGAGGAAGTAAGGGACGGTCGACTCCTCAGGCCCGCGCAAAATGCCGCAAGGCCATACGCGATCCCAACCGTCGACAGCATGTTCCCAACCGTGGTGAGCAAGGTACTGCTGGTATTCGGGGTACTTAAATCCGCCGCCGCCGTGCCCGGGGAAATTCTGTCCATCGAAGCCGACATCCCGCGGCAACGTGGGAGAGGAGGGGGCACCAAACACCTGCGTCCTGTTCTCCCCGAGGTGCCATTTGCCGCTGTATCCGCATCGATAGCCCGCCGTCCGTAACCGCCGGGAAAGCAAATCCGGGCGGTCTGGAAGCTCATGGACACTGCAACCCAGGTTGTGGACATTCGAGGTGATCCCGTGCCGGTGAGGATAGAGGCCGGTCATAACCGTCCCTCTTGCCGGGCTGCAAACGGGACACGTCGTGTAGGCCGTCGCGAAGCGCACCCCCTCGGCGGCAAGGCGATCAAGGTTCGGCGTACAGCAAGGGGTCTCACCATAGGCCCCCACCGCCGAAAGGCGATGCTGATCCGTGAACACGAGAAGGATGTTCGGTCTGTCCTCAGGCATGCGTGGTCTCTCCGAATGTACATGCGGGTTAGCAGACACTATGGCGTGCTGTCTCACGAACTGCCACCACGACCCATCTTGACCAGGAATGCTGCAGTGCTTCAGACCGGATCTCGTGGGCGCGATGACCACAGCAGGAAGCTGGTCCCCCCCCCGCATCGGGCTATGCTCCTGCTGCCAACCAGGAAGGAGTCTCGAAGAGCTGCTTGGCACGAGCCTGAAACGCGGTGTATCTTTGCGAGGATACGAGCAAGCTCGGATCGTCTGCGCTCTTGCCCGGAACGAGGCCCGCCAAGCGCTTGTCGGCCACGCTGCGAAACCATACGCAGGACTGTCATGTGTGGCCGGTAGTGATCGGCGAATCGCCGGCTCAAGCGCAGGAAGAGCCCGTCATCCGGCAACCGACTGTCGAGGGAGATACCATGTGTGAGCGTGCCACTGCAACAAACCGCATCCTGTGCTGTGTCCTGGGTGTCTTGGTTCTCGTACTGGCGGACAGTATGCGCCCCGCCGACGGCGACTTGGAGCCCACGTTCTCGACCGAGATGACGATCGAGAGCCTTGCGAGCGAGAACGACGTGTCCCCCCGCCAGCTCCTCAACGCGCTGAGTGTGCACAACACCTGCGCCTGGGAACTCCCTCAAGGCGTTGACCTGACGTACCTTCCGGTCGACCGCGACCACTGGATGGCCGCTCTGGAGACGCTCCACGCTGAGCGCCACTCGAGCCGCTCCGCACTTGCGTACGCCCTGATGGTGGTCTGCGTCTCGGCGGCCCTGTTGCTGATCTTGCCACGGAAGGTGAGTCGGAGCGCGCGTTTCCTGGCACTGGTAGGGACTGTGCTCGTGTTCGGAGTCATTCTCGGGGGACTGCCAAACCCGATGGATGCCTTCGTTCGCTTCCTAAAGGCCTTAGCCGGACACGAAAGCAACGCCGTAGTGATCGCTCTGGGCCTGCTTGTTTTCACGGCGCTTTCTCTCCTGGGCAGTAAGCTTGTCTGCGGCTGGGTCTGCCCGTTTGGCGCGCTTCAGGAACTCCTTTTTGCCCTGCCCTTACTCAAGCGAAAACGGGATTTCAAACTGCCTTTCATGATCTCCATCGGCTGCCGAATTCTGGTCCTGATTGCCGCCATCATGTTCCTCTTCGGGCTTGCGGTGGCGCCCACAGAGTTGAGCATCTACGAACAGGCTGACCCGTTCCGTCTCTTCTCCCCCGCCCAAATGACAGGGATGATCGCGGGAGCTCTCATGGTCATCCTGATTCTGTCGTCTGTTCTGTTCAGGCCCTTCTGCCAGATCCTGTGTCCGTTCGGCATCTATTCCTGGCTTCTTGAGAACGTCGCGGCAAACCGCCCGCGCCTGGACCAGAGCCGATGCACGAAATGCGAGAAGTGCGTCAAAGCTTGCCCGACTCAGGCCATGCAGGGAGTCCACGCAGGAGGCAGTGAGTTCTTCCGCCCCGGGTGTTGGGCCTGTGGAGCTTGCGTTTCGGCATGTCCTGAAGATGCAGTCGCCTTCACCTTGGACAGTTCGTCGACCGACGGGAGTGCCAAGAGGGAAGTGGAAGAGCGCGCCGACCAGACAGAGAAGTGATCAGGTCTGTGGCTCGGATGAGCCACGCCCCCGGATCACAGTTACTCTTCCGGCCGGCGGTCAGCCGTAGCCGGAAGCGGGATGACATACCTGAAGCCGACATCGCTGGGCGCCGCAGGAATGTCACTTTCAGCCGAACAGTGCAAGAAGTGGCGCGGAGTGCTGGCACTACCCCCTTTGATCTTGTAAAACGGGCTCCCGTCGTCAAAAGTCGTCAAAGTCCACTCGCGGACATTACCGGCCATGTCCCAAACCCCATAGACAGATCGATCGAGGGACAGTGACATCGGTGGAGCGAAGAGCCCGAAGCTGTGCCTGGCGGCGACGTTGTCGATCGAGAAGGCATAGCTTTCCGAGAAGTGATCTCCCCAGACGTAAGGCCGCCCATCCACTCCCCGGGCCGCCTTCTCCCATTCCACCGCCGTCGGCAGGCGGCACGGCAGACCAAGCCGGGTCCCGAGCCAAGCACAGTAGCGTTCAGCGCTCGCGTGAGTCACTCCGACAACCGGCATGTCCAACCGAAGGGGGGGAACAAGCTCGCCATCAGCGTCCCATGCATCCCTGAACACACGATCCCCCGCGGCCAGTCGGACACGGCTCATGTCCTGTGTCCCCCGGCCTCTACGGGCCTGCTCCCGCCAGAAGTCGACATACTCGCCAAAGGTCACTTCCGTGCTGCTTATGAAGAAACCGTTCACAGGCGTCTCGTGCAACCGGTAATAGCGCGCATGCGTTCCGCCTACGTAAGCCGGTCCGGAGGGAACATAGGCAGTCCCCTCAGGCAGCGCATCCGGCAGGAACACCTCCACGCGCTCGGACTCGCCATGGTCGATGCGGACAGGGTAGCGAACGTCCGGGCAGCCTGAGTGCTGGAAGCCCAACAAGTAGCTTCCTTTACCCAGGCCGAGAGTTTGGACTGGCGTCGGCCCCAGGACCTTTGCCTTCACAGGAGTCAAAGTGCCGTCCTCCCGTCGCTCGAACTCCCAGAGGGTGACCTCCGCACCGGACGGGATGCTGTCGACCTGCAGCTTGCCGTCTCCCTTGAGGCTTGTTGCCACTCGCAGGAGCCAGCGGCGATCCCCGGGAGCAGCGTGCTCGAAGTTGGTCCCCAAGCGATCCCGGATGTAATTGAGAATCCGCTTGAACTCCGTGTAATCCTGACTCATGAGAGCGAAGCGTATCTGGTTGTTGAACATGTCTGCGTAGGCAGCACGCTGACGTTCAGACAGCCGTTCGCCCGCTCGATGATACAGGATCACAGCCGTCTGGTACTTGTTCTCAGAGCGTAAGTGCAAATCCGAGACGTCTCGCTCCAGTTCGGCCTCTCGGCTCCCCTTCTCTTTGCGGACGCGCGTCTCGCGAAGCTTGACCAGCTCCTGGAACAGTCGGCTCTTCTTCTCGAACACAGCGTTCCCTTCCTCCCGATAGCGGTCACCTTCCTTCATCAGCATCCAGTAACGGATCTCCCGGGCCATCACGACGGCGGCAAGCATCATGACGAGAACGGCAAAGCCCACCCCAAATGCCGTACTCAGAACCGGATGCCGTCGCCCACACTTCCAGGCCTTGATGAGGATCGTGTCCGGACAGGCGTAGACCTCACGTCCCCGGCTGTAGGCTTCCAGGTCGTGAATGAGATATGCAACTGACGCGTAGCGCTCTTCTCTGACCTTCGCAAGGCACTTCATGCAGATCGCATCAAGCTCACGAGGAATACTCCGGTAGGGAGCCCGACGCCGAGGAGGCCTGGGAATCTGGACCACGACGTTCCGAAGCGTCTCGCGCACCGTTGCGCCGCCCACATAATACTGAAGGGTCAGCATCTCGTACAGCATTGCCCCGAGGCTGTAAAGGTCACTCCGCCCATCAATTTCGGAAATCCTGCCCATTGCCTGCTCGGGAGACATATAACGTGGCGTCCCGGAGATCTGGCCCTCCATCGTTTCACCGACCCCGCCTTCCCGCTCCGGGGGAACCGCTGTGGACTCAGGATCATCTTTGACAGCAGGTGAGTCCGCCTCATCCCGCGTCCCGATGACCTTTACCAGCCCCCAGTCCATGAGCTGAACTTCGCCGAAGTCGCCGATGATCACGTTGTCCGGTTTGAGATCGCGGTGGATCACCCCCCTGCTGTGGGCGAACGCGACAGCCTGACAGACATGACTGAAGACTTCGAGCAAACGCCCCAGGGGATAGGCATCAGCATACTCAGGATCCCTGAGGCGCAACCGTTCGAGAACATAGTGGAGCGTGACTCCACGCACGCGTTTCATCGTGAAGAAGATCCGGCCGTCATCGCGATTCCCAAGCTCGTGCACGGGCACGATGCTCGGGTGCTCAAGCTGAGCCAGGACACGCGCCTCCCGGATGAAGCGAACCTGCTGCGCGGGAATATCCTGAAGGTGAGGATGGAGGACCTTGAATGCAACGCGACGACCAAGGTTGGAGTCGACACAGCTGCTGACCTGAGCGACTCCTCCGGCCCCCACTTCCTGGAAATCGCAGTAGCGTGAATAGTCGTTCCCAAACTGCCTGCTGAGCGGCAGCATGTCCCCCGTCACCGTGTCTTCCCAGCCAGGGCACTCGGTGCCGCTGAGGGTGTCGTTGAGATCCTCTGATGAGGGGGTGTCACTCAACGGCGTGTCAGGCGTACCCGCCCCGCAGGCCCCAGGCGGGGGGCACTTCCGGCTGCCTTCCTCTACGTTTGCGTCATTTTCCGTTCGGTCCATGAGGCTCCGCTGAAGCTTAGGTTGACGTCGTCCGTCTGTGCCCGGGCCCATACGCGATACGTCCTTCGGTCACACAAACACAATATAGGCTCCGTCCGAGTCCGTTGCCCATCCGTCCCGTGCCCAATCCCGGGGAACGGGCGTCTCATCCCCGGACCTCTGCTTGACGAATCTGCATGCCGCGGGTATCTGTGTGCTTGGCCATCAAGGGCAAATGACGCCTGACTGGCCGCAAAAAAGGAGTGTACTCATGTCCCCTTCTCCCCGAACCGTCGTACTTGCCCTCTGCGCCTGTGCTGTGCTCGCCATACCTGCGTCAGGACAGCAAGTCGTGATCCAGCAACAGGATGGCGCAACGGCTCAGTTCAGTGTGTCGCTGGGGGCGGACACTGCTGCCCCGGGCAAGACGACGACACACGCTCAAGAGCAAAAGGCGCTCGGGATCATGCGTAGGGACACAAACCGACGCAAAGAAGCCATCGAAGCGGCCGTACTCCTGGAAGCCGCCGTCATGGAAGCACTCGACGTCGCCAGAAAAGCCATGGCTGCTTATAGCGAAGCACTGGAGAGCAACGAGGACTACGCCCTCCTGCAGGAGGAGAAGGCGAACGTGAACACAGAACGCCAGGGGCTCTATAGGTCCGGCAGCGGCGTCGATCCCAAGGAGCGTCGGCAGAAGCACAAGGAACTCTCAAAACAGCTGGCAGCACTGAGCAAGGAAATTGCTGAATTTGCGGAGAACACCCCTGAGATCCAAGCCCTGGCTGAAGGGAAAGCCAAGGCGGTAGAAGCGTTTGTGAACGTCTTTGAAGCCGCCTGCAAAGCCCACCCGAAATGGGCAGCGCTGCAGGACGATATCGAGGACATCAACGACTGGTCACGCCGGGCTTCGGAACAGCGGGGAGGGCGCGCCTTCCGGACCTATAACTGGAAGTAGCCCCCCGGTCAGGTCGTCCGCCTCGTTCCGGTGCCCACCATCCCGCCGCGGGTCCGCCACGCGTTGCTTCCTACGCCATGCCAACCGGAAGAGAGCATGGATATAGCCGTACATGACCTGAAGACGCGAAACGGGTGCCTTGGAGATGTCGACACAATCGCCGACATCCTTAACGCCGCTTTCCAGCTTGAGAAGCGCCCGGAGAAACAGGCAAGCGCCCGCCGCCTGGCCAATCATCATTTCAGTGAGTTCCTTCTTCTGGAAGACGCCGGCGTGACAGTCGGCGTCGCTCACATCGCCCCCCAATGGCTTCAGGTTGGCCGGGAGGCCATTCTCAAAGGAGATGTGGGACACGTCGGGGTACGGCCGGACCGCCAGGGAACCGGCCACGGGACTCGCCTCCTGGAGGCGTGCATCAGCACAATGCATGCACGCGGCATGCACATGTCACGCCTCGGGGGCCTCATGCGATTCTACCGGCGCTTCGGCTACGAGCCTTTCCCTCGACGGCTTATCCGTATCCCTGTCGAGCCCATGGCAGCCGTTCTCAAAGGACGCACCTGGGCGGAAATCCTGGCGCTCCCGCCAGAGCAAGCACAACGGGTCCGCCCATACCATCCGGCCCGGGACTACAGGGCCAAACATGCTCTCTTGGTAGCGTTCAACGACGGAAGGTCCGGAGCTGCACGGACGCCTGACGCTCCGGGCGACGCACCGACAGCCGGACCAGACGACGA
>Ga0209045_1001854_pt1 | contig 17089 bp, 5 predicted proteins | sample SaaInlLV_10m_DNA_4_FD_184664 | JGI IMG/M metagenome (GOLD analysis project Ga0209045, IMG submission 184664) | Marine microbial communities from expanding oxygen minimum zones in the Saanich Inlet - Saanich Inlet SI072_LV_200m_DNA (SPAdes) (version 2) | ecosystem: Environmental > Aquatic > Marine...
AGACGGGCAGGTGACCGGAAGCAATCTGACGGCTACCGTCGAAACCGGTGAGCCGGACCACGCCGGAGAGACAGGTGGCGCATCTCTCTGGTGGGAATGGACAGCAGGCAGCGACGCACCTGTCGTCTTCGACACGGTCGGTAGCACACTCGATACTCTCCTCGCTGTCTACACCGGTGGAGACGTAGCCGCCCTGACCGAGGTGGTCAGCAACGATGAAGATGCGACCGACGATGGGACCAGCGAACTGGTCCTTCTCCCTCAAGCCGGAACGACGTACTACATCGCAGTCGATGGTTACCTGGGAGTGAAGGGGGCGGTTACGCTCAATTGGGAAACCGTAGCGGGATTGGCGGCCAACGACGACTTTGCCGACGCCATCGCGATCGCGAACATCCCCTTCTCCACGGTCTCCTCCAATTGGCCCGCGACCGCCGAGGCAGGAGAGCCTTACCACGCCGACAGGAACACCAGTACGTCTGTCTGGTGGCGCTGGACACCGTCTGCCACCGAGGATGTGTTCGCCGACACCGAGGGAAGTGATTTCGACACCATTCTGGCCGTCTACACGGGGACAAGTGTCGATGCACTGACCCCGGTGGCAGCGAACGATGACAGCGGAGCGGGAGACCGCACGAGCAGAGCCGCGTTCACTGCCCAGGCCGGAACGACGTACCACATTGTGGTTGACGGATTCGCGGGCCGGATGGGAGATATTGCCCTCCAACTTGGGCTTCCTCCCGCTGCCCCGACCAACGACAACTTTGCCAATGCCACACTGTTCAGCCCCTTCCCCGGGCAAATGATCGGCAGCACCATCAGCGCAACGGCTGAGACCGGTGAGACAGGACACGCCGGGAACGCCGGCGGGGCGTCCCTCTGGTGGACGCTGTCAGTGATCGAGGACGTCGCTCTGGTCGTCGACACACACGGCAGCGGCTTCGATACGCTGCTGGCCGTTTACACGGGAAGCAGCGTCGATGCCCTTTCCCAAGTCGCGGCGAACGATGACGACAACGGGGAACCCGGCAACAGCGGGCTGGCCTTCGATGGCACAGCCGGCACGACATACTACATCGTTGTGGATGGGTACGATGGGATAGCAGGGAGTTACGTCCTGAATGTGGGACCGCAGGCGCCGACCGACAGCGATCAGGATGGCCTGCCCGATGCCTACGAGACCGCCACGTTCGGAGATCTCGCCCAGGATGGTGCCGGCGACTTCGACGGGGACGGGGACAGTAACCTCGCCGAATACAACAACAACACCGATCCCACGGATGCCGGATCAGCTCAGACGCCCTTCGAGAACTACCACTTCAAACTGTACAGAGGCGGAGATCAGACCTCCACGTCACGCGGAGCCACCACAAACATGTGGGGAGCCGAGTTCTTCTGCTGGCCCCCGGCAGGGATGGTGTTCGCGTCAGGAACGCTCACGAAACCGGCAACAGCGGTCGGCACAAACCCTGCCGATCTGGGTATCTGGGACGACGGAGACGAAGCAGAGTGGGAGAGGGAGGACTACGGCGATCTGGACACGCTCCAGGCCAACATGGTGTCGGGGGAGTACAGAGTCGATCTGGTGATGGTCCCGTCCACCCCTGGGCGTGGGGACAGTCGGACCACGCAACACCTCCGCTTCACCATCGATCTCGCTGAGTATGATATCGATGACTTCCCGCCGTTTCTGGTCATTCTGTCGCCTGCGCAAGGCGAAACCGGCGTGAGCACGGAGCCGCAAGTCGAGCTCGGCACGGCGGCCTGGGACACGCTCTCGATCGAGAAGTACGCCGTGGACGAGGATGGCTATTTCGTGGTCCAGCAGGGGACACCATCGGCCATTCACCAGGTTCCGCCGGATGCCGCATTGCTACCTGACACGGCCTACAATCTTGATGTGGGCAGCCACGACCCGACCACTCATTTGGGGACACAGACGTTCGTCACGTTCACGACCGCCGCCACGACTCCTGAGTTCCTCCGGCTGGAGCTCACCGGAGCGTCCGTGGGAGCCTTGGAGTTTGGTGAGAATCCTGAGGCAACTTCCGGCCCGGATCCGGGGCTTGACCGAGTGATGCCTCCTCCCCCACAGAATACGGGTGAAGCCGTCTTCCTGGCGCCTGAAGGCTCAGTAGAGCTTCGCAGGCTGCAACGCGACATCCGACGTGAGATCCTTGGGTCTCGGTGGCAGATAGAGGCCACTGCGGCAGCTACCACCGATCTGGTGATCACCTGGAATCCCGCCACGATGCCCACTGATCCCCCGCTGATGATCTGGCGCCTGACAGAAGAAGGGGGCACGGTTGTTCCCGACTCTCTCGCCTCGATGAGCGATGCATCAATCGTGACCGTCCCCGCTGGAGAGAGGCACTACTACGCAATCGGGTCGGCTGTTGCGTTCGAGATCCAGACAGACCCGGTGACTGTTCCGGAAGGGAACACGGCAGACGTCTTTGTGCGCTTGACCGTGCCGCCCTCCGCTCCCGTACTCGCCGACCTCTCATGGTCGAGCGGCGATCTCGATCTGGGCGTTGCTGTGTTGCGGGGTGCATCACTGTCCTTCGACGCAGGTAACTGGGACCAGTGGCAAGCCGTTTCGCTGGCGGCGGCTGAAGACGATGATGACGGTGATGCCGGAGTCGCGGAGTTCACCGTCAGCCAAACTGGCGGGAGTGACACACTCGAAGACGTGCTCTTCTCAGCGGAGGAACAGGACGACGACGTGGTGGTCACGGTGGTCGTCGACGGTTCCGGCACGACAGACCCCGAAGGCACTGTTTGGGTTGACATGAACGACACGATCAGCCTGGACATCGAGGCGACTCCGGACCTCAACTGGGAATTCGTCAACTGGACCCTCGATTCCCCTGGAGCGGCTACCCTCGGAAATCCCGCCGCTCAGGTGACGGCGGTCACCCCAACCGGGGACGTGACGGTGACAGCACACCTCGTTGCGTCACTGGTTGTGGGCAGCCAGACGCCTGCCTCCCCGGCTACCGTACAGGAAAGCACACCCCAGGATTTCGTGGTTACCCCCAACGGCGGCACTGGACCCTATACCTACGAGTGGCGGCTTGACGGTGACCTGCTTGGCGGCGAGACGACGGACACCTACAGCTTCGCCCCCGACCACGATGCCGTCGTCCACCCCGCTGACTCCGACACCGGGACACTCGTCTGCACAGTGACAGACTCGACCGGGCAACGGCTGAGCGTGGATGCGACGTGGGACATCACGATTGAGGATGTCGACCGGCAAGCCCCCGCTCCGTTGGTGAGTGTTACTCCCGGCGTTCCCATGACGACCGACGACCTGACCGCGGCTGCCATTGAGCAAGGCGACGATCCGGATGGTGACGAGATCATCGGCTACCACTACGAGTGGACGTTGGTCGATCTGCGCGGCGCACGAAGTACCGACACATTGGCCAGTGCAGAGACCGCAAAGGGGGATGTTTGGCAAGTCAGCGTGAGCGCCAAGACCAAGCCCTACGGCGACAACGGACCCGAGATTGCCTCGCCGAATACCGGGACAGCTCAAGTGACGATTGAGAACACCGTTCCCGTCGCGGTCCCCCTGAGAGATCTGACCGTACAGGCAGGGCAGGCGCTTCTCGTCCAACTTGAGGGTTCTGACCCAGATGCGGATGACGGCGTCGACAGTCTCACGTTCGCTATCACAGCCCAGCCGGCGAACGGCTCCCTCACAGATCTCGACCCGGTGGCAGGAACTGTCACCTACGAGTCGGCCGCCGAGTTCAGCGGCCCCGACAGCTTCACTTTCAGCGTCGATGATGACGGCGAGTTGCCCGTCCAGGAAGCAGACGTGTCGGTCTTCGTTTACAGCGACTGGCTCGTCACGCTTGATGCTCAGGGAGCCACTCCCGAAACACTGCGGTTCGGGGTCACCGACGGCGCTACCACCGCATTTGACTCGACGTTCGACGTACCCGCCGGCGGCGGCGACACCGTGGCCTTTCTCCGGGATGGCGTGCCGCAACGGCGCGACATGGTCGGGCCACCGGATACCCCTGTGTGGGAACTCGAAGTCACGGGCCTGGATGACCCCGTCCTGCTGACTTGGGATCCGGGAGCAATTCCCGAACCCGGCCTCGCACTGTGCGAACTGGACGAGCCCGGCGGCACATGTCTTCCCGGAACAATCGTCGATATGCTCGACACCTCGGAGCTTCTCATTGAGGCCACGCGCAACGCGACCACTCGTGTGTTCCGCATCGAGGCCGTCGAAGTTGTCGAACTCACGCTTCAGAGCGGCTGGAATCTCGTGTCGCTCCCCGTGGCCCCGTTCGACCCAGCCGTCGAAGTCGTTTTCGGCGAAGGAAGCGTCACCCCGAATAGGAACGGGCGGACCGCGGTCTACACCGACGCCGTCTACAGTTGGGACACCGTAGAGAAACAGTACGAGAGTGTGACGGCTATGGAGCCGCTGGTGGGCTACTGGGTATACCTCGAAGCCCCCGAAGACCTAGCGATACGCGGTCTGTCCGTCGCCGGCACGCCCATTCCCCTGGCCGCCGGGTGGAACCTCGTCGGAGTAGCCGGGACAATCACGCTGACAGAGAACGAACTCATCTACTTCCCGGCCTGGGCCTGGAATGCTGTTGATCAAGTCTACGAGGCCCTCCACGTCGGAGATATGGCGGATCCGGGGATCGCGTTCTGGGTGTTTTCCGCCGGGGAAACCGAGCTCAGCGGGAAGTGATTTCGGTTTCCCCGTAACGCTCCGTGTGCTAGCCTGCTATGTGCCGCTGCCATCGGCAGACACCCCGAAAAGGAGTATCCCGTGAGAGCGCGTCCGCACATGAGTCCAGATACGCTTGTCGGCCGAACGATCGATGCCCACGCCCATGTCGGCATCAGCGTCAAGGGCTATGCCTGCCTTGAGTTCCCCTACTGCCAAAGCCTCGAAGGCCTGGCCTATCGCCAGGCTGCCAACGACGTTGATGCGTCCGTCGTCTTCCCGCTGGGACCGGACCTGTTTTTCGATCTGCATGAGTTGGTACAGCGCGGGGTCGCCGTCCCTGCCGAGGAGCCCCTGTCCGCGGTTCCCTACGGGCGAGCTAACGAGATGGTGCTCAACGAAGTCTATCTCTACTGCCCGGAGTTGAGGGACCGATTCCTGCCGTTCGTGTGTGTCGACCCCGGACGGGAAGTGGCTGGGCAGATCGAGCTTCTGAGGCGACTGGAACAGCAGTTCCCAATCTACGGAATCAAGGTCTCGCCGGTGCTCTGCCAGTCCCCCATTACGTCTTTGCTCGAAGCGGGAGCCGCCTTCACCGACTTTGCCCGGGCCCGGGACCTCCCCTTCCTCTTCCACACCACCCTCGACCCTCGCGAAGGGTACTCCCACGCAGACAGTGCATTCGAGGTCATCGAGGCCAATCCTGACCTGCGCGTCTGCCTGGCCCACTGCATCGGCTTTGGGCAGAGCCATCTTGAGCGGGCCGACGACATGGACAATGTCTGGGTAGACACGGCAGCCATGAAGATCCAGGTGCAGCTCGCGGCCGAAGGGAGCCCCCTCATGGCCTCGGACGGCGAACGCGTCCCCGCAGACTACGATGACCACCGCGATGTGATGCGGTGTCTGGTCGAGCGTTTCCCCGATACGTTCATCTGGGGAAGCGACTCCCCTGCCTATGCCTATATCTGCCGACGGCAACAGGGAGAAGGTGTCGTCGAGGAATTCCGCCTCAAGGCGACCTATGAAGACGAAGTCGCCGCGCTGTTGAGCCTGAACACATCGGCTCAGAGGCGAGCGGCGAACACGAACACGATACGCTGGCTCTTCGGGAACAGCTGACGTGGGTCAACACACGCCCCCTGGCCCTGGCCTGGGCTGGACTACTCGTGAGACGTTCCGCTTCTCTCGGTATCCACTGCGGCCGCAGTGCACTGTGGTCCGAAGTTTGGGCGCGTTTCGTTGCACGCCATTTGCACAGGCCCAACCGCCCCGCCACCTACGCCGAAGCGATCTCCCGGAGACCGGTCTCGACTCGTTCCAGCGTCTCGTCAATGTCTGCATCCTGGTGGCTGAAATTGATGTAAGCGACGTTGTAGAACGAGACCCCGTTGCGGTAGCAGGCCCGGGCGAATCGCTCGCGCAAGGCTGCGGGGGCTTCGGGCAGACAGTCGATGTAGGGAGCGCAGTCCATGCCGCAGGCAATCATCGGAACGCTGTGGTTCCTGAAGAGTCGGTTTAGCCCGTCCGAAAGACGCTTTCCGCGACTCCAAAGGTGAGGGATGACCCCTTCATTCAGATAGGTATTGATGCAGGCCTTGGCGGAAGCCAGGGAAAGCGTTTCCCCCCCATAGGTTGACGAAACGATCGCTTTGTCCAGTTTCTCCATGATCTCAGCTTTCCCGAGGTAGACAGAGAGCGGCATCCCATTGGCCACGCCTTTGGCGAAGACTGCCAAATCGGGAGTCACGCCCCAGTACTCTTGAACGCCTCCCACCGCCAGGCGGAATCCCGTCACTATTTCGTCGAAAATGAGGACCGTACCATGCTGCTCAGTGATCTCACGGAGGAAGGGGTAGAAGTCCTTGCCGAGATCGGCCGTCTTGTAGTCGGAAGCGACAGCCAGGGCGGCAATTTGATCTCCGCAGGCGGCAAAGAGATCGGCGATAGCATCCTTCGCATTCCAGGGCATTGAATGGTGAAGAGAACTGAGGGCAACCGGGATACCGGCTGGGGTGCTCTCAGCCAACTGCCCCGGCAGTGTTCGGCCACCGCCGGCGAGGCTGTTGACCCAGCCGTTGTAGCCGATCTGAACGATGTGATCGCGGCCGGTGTGATACCGGGCCACTCGGAAGCAGGCCGCGATGGCTTCGCCCCCGGTCTTCAGGAACCGGGCACGCTCCGCGCACGGGATCACCTCGCAGAGCAGTTCCGCAACGTCGCCCTCGAGCGGGTGTGGATGACCGAAAATGATGCCGTTGTCAAGTTGCGCCCGAATGGCCTGATCGGTCGCGGGATAGCAGTAACCCAGCGTGACCGGACCGAGCGAGTTGCGGTAGTCTATGTACTCCCTGCCGTCTGCATCCCAGACGCGGCACCCCTTGCCCCGAACGATAACCCCCGGCTCGTCCGGAGTGAGCTTGGCCGCTTTTGAGCAGGTGCTGCTCCCCCATGGAATCACAGATTTCAGTTGCTTGGCAAGCGTCTCTGAGCGCGTCGTTGGCATGCCCGAACCCTTTCCCTTGGTCACCATTAGAACGGAGGTACATCTCCCGAAGCGTCTGCCTCGGCCGTCGTTTCTTCTGTCCTTTTGAGAGCGTAGATCTGGTCCCGTATCATGGCTGCCCGCTCGAATTCCAGCAGTTCAGCTGCTTCCTGCATGTCGGCCTCAAGCTGGCGAATGGTCTCAGTGACATCGTAGTCGCCACCGGCTTCCCGGATCACGGAGCCGGCAACCTCCTCCGCTTCTTCATACAGATGCAGGCTCGACTGGATCGCCCGCTGCACGGTCCGTGGAGTGATCCCGTGCTCTTCATTGTAAGCGCTCTGTTTCTGACGTCGGTCGTCAGTCACAGCGATCATCCGCCGCATACTGTCCGTGACCTTGTCCGCGTATAGAATGACCTTGCCATCGACGTTACGGGCCGCTCGGCCGGCAGTCTGGATCAGCGACTTCTCGGAGCGCAGGAAGCCCTCCTTATCCGCATCCAGGATGGCAACCAGGGACACTTCGGGGAGATCCAGCCCCTCGCGCAGCAGGTTGATCCCCACCAGGCAGTCGAACGCTCCGGCCCGAAGGTTGCGAATGATGTCGACGCGCTCGATCGCATCCAGATCCGAGTGCAGATACCTGACCCGCAGGTCAAGCTCCCGTAAGTAGTCGGAGAGATCCTCGGCCGTTCGTTTCGTGAGCGTGGTGACCAGCACCCGTTCACTTCGGGAAGCACGGTCACGAATCTCATGAATCACATCGTCTATCTGCGTCTCCAACGGGCGCACTTCCACGTCGGGATCGAGGAGCCCGGTTGGCCGGACGACCTGCTCGACCGGAGTCGTGATCTCGAGCTCGTAGTCCGCAGGTGTTGCCGAAACGAAGACGATCTGCTTCTGCAACTCAGAAAACTCCTCGAAACTGAGAGGGCGGTTGTCCAGGGCGGAGGGAAGCCGGAAGCCGTTGTCCACAAGTACCAGCTTCCGGTTGCGATCGGCCCGGAACATGGCCCGGACCTGGGGAATCGTGACATGAGACTCATCGACAATCGTCACGAAGTCGTCGGGGAAGTAGTCGATCAGCGTGTAGGGTCGGGATCCGGGAGGGCGCTTCGCAAGGTGCCGGGAGTAGTTCTCGATCCCTGAGCAATAGCCGATCTCACGCAACATCTCCAGGTCATACATTGTGCGCTGGTAGAGCCGTTGGGCCTCGATGAGGCGACCGGCTTCCTCGAATTTCCGGACCTCGTCATCCAACTCGGCCATGATGTCCTTCTCTGCCTGACGGACCCGATCATGCGGCATGACGAAGTGCTTGGCAGGGAAGATCACTGCTTCATCCATATCCTCGACCACTCGGCTGGTCAGGGGGTCACGGCGGGTAATGCGATCGACGGTGTCGGCCCAGAACTCAATGCGGACGAAGTCATCCCGGTACGAAGGGTAAATGTCGACCGTGTCTCCGGAGGCCCGGAAACTGCCGCGGGAAGGAGCGATGTCATTGCGCTCGTATTGAATGTCGATCAGACGGCGCAGGAGGTCGTCGCGTTCCAGCTCACCGTCGACCCGGATACTCGCCCGCATGGCCTCGAAGTCCTCTGGCGAACCGAGGCCGAACAGGCAGGAGACACTGGAAACGACAATCACATCACGCCGTTCGATGAGCGAGCTGGTGGCGGACAGACGGAGCTTCTCCAACTCCTCATTGATAGACGCATCTTTGGCGATGTAGGTATCGGTCTGGGGAATGTAGGCTTCGGGTTGGTAGTAATCGTAGTAGCTGACGAAATACTCGATGGCATTGTTGGGGAAGAAGCCTCTCAGCTCGCTGTAGAGCTGGGCGGCAAGGGTCTTGTTGTGTGAAATGACCAAGGCGGGTCGGCGCACCTCCGCGATGACGTTGGCAAGCGTGAACGTTTTCCCGGACCCGGTTACCCCAAGCAATGTCTGGTGTTTGTCTCCAGCCCGCAACCCCTCTGCCAAAGCGACGATAGCCGCAGGCTGATCTCCCGCTGCCTCGAACTCTGAGTGCAGATCGAATGGAATGTCTTTGGCCATGGCCTGGTATCCGCCGAAATGAAAACGTGGCCCCGTGAGGCATCTCGCCATAGCCGCCGCGAAAGGGGGCCCGCGACGGGGGGGCACGGTTGGCAGGTTCACGGTTCAACGGTTGGGAACAAACAGCTGTGCCCGATTCGGAGGACAAACCGTCCGTGTCGAGCAACCATGAACCACTGAACCGTCAATTTGGAACCGCTTCCGTGGGCTTCTCGCGGAGGCATCTCGCTACAGTAGCGGCGCGGTGGCCAGGTTCCAGCACCAGTACACGTTGTGTTTGTGTTGCGTTAGTAGTGTCCTCAGCCGGTGTCCAGCAATCGAATTCCAGACCGCGCGATGGTATATTCCGACCGGAAGTGGCAATGATGATCTACAGAGGCAGGGGCCACCTGTTCCATGGGGCATTTGACGCAAATTCCAGAGCCCGGCAGCTACGTGCAGGTACACCGTGGCGATGTTGTGCAGTTCTCCCTTCGGCTTCCAGAAAGCAGGGCGGGAGAGGCGTGGGTACGGACGAACCTGGGCCGTGGCAGGACACGAAAACAGGAAGTCGTGCGTCATATAGAGCAGGGAACGCCAATCCTGGCCCGGGACTGGCATGATCTACCGATGCAGCGTGTCTCGGACAAAGAGTTTGCCCTGGCCCTTCCCGCTCTGGAAGTGGGCTGCTTTGAGGCAAAGACATTCCTTCTCCCCGCCCCGGAAGCGGAGCCTCTATGGCCCGACGGGGGGAACGTCTTCATCAAGACACAGCCCGCCGCCACCTGCGGAGCGAACCTGACCTACAAGGTGTTTGTCCGGCAGTTCGGCCCATCCAAATGCCGCGCCAGTTCTTCCGATGAACTGGATCAAGCCGTCGGAATGCTCGAGGATGCGGGCTATGCCGTGATTCCGCGTTCGGGAACGTTCCACGATGTGATCCAGCAGCTGGACTTCATCATTGGGCGGCTCGGCTTCCGGATCCTCCAGCTCCTGCCAATCCACCCCACCCCCACCACGTACGCCCGGATGGGGCGGTTTGGGAGTCCATTCGCCGTGCTGGATTTCATGGATGTGGATCCATCCCTGGCCGAGTTCAACCGCACAACAACCCCCATGGACCAGTTTCGGGAATTCCTGGACGCCGTCCACGAACGGGCAGCCCGAGTGCTCATTGACATCCCGGTCAACCACACCGGTTGGGCGTCGATGCTGCAGGAGCACCATCCCGAGTGGTTCCGACGCAGCGATGATCGCAGCTTCAAGTCCCCGGGGGCATGGGGCGTTACCTGGGAAGACCTCTCCGAGCTTGACTACGAACACGTTGGGCTCTGGCGCTATATGGCGGATGTTTTCCTCTTCTGGTGCCGCCAGGGGGTTGACGGATTCCGCTGTGACGCGGGCTACATGATTCCCCATCCTGTGTGGGAGTACATCGTCGCGAAGGTGCGCCTGGAATATCCCGACACGATCTTCCTGCTGGAGGGCCTGGGAGGGAAACTCCAGGTAGTTGAGCATTTGCTGGCCCATTCAGGACTGGACTGGGCCTACTCAGAGCTCTTTCAGAACTATGACCGAGGCCAAATTAGCTGGTATCTGCCCAGTTGCCTCCGGACGTCTGCAACGAAGGGGACGTTGGTGCATTTCGCCGAAACGCACGACAACAGTCGACTGGCCGATCGTTCCCGCGGCCACGCACGGCTTCGCACTGATCTGAGTGCCCTTTGCTCTGATCGCGGAGCATTCGGTGTGACAAACGGTGTCGAATGGTACGCTACCGAGAAGGTCGATGTCCACGACGCTTCTTCCCTGAATTGGGGACACTGTGAGAACCAGGTTGACGAATTGGCTCGGATCAATCGCCTCTTGGTGACCCACCCCGCCTTCTATGCCGGGACGACGATCAGGCTGGTGGACTCCGAATCAGTGCACGGTGTCGCCTTGGGGCGCTGGCCGGTGACCGCCCGCGATGGGCTTCTTGTGCTGGTCAATCTGTGTGAAGAACACGCCGACCGGATCACCTGGTCTGCGTCCTCCGCTCCAAGCCTGGGTGATCAACCGTTTGACCTGCTCGCGGGACGACCGATAGCTCTCGACTCAGACGGAGACTCCTGCTCCACGGAGCTCGATCCAGGCCAGGTCCTATGCCTTGCCAAAGCGCCGTGGGACCCGCTGGAACAGCACCGCGTGGACGGCCACGACGCGCCCAGAGTACCCAAACTGCTCCGGGAACAGCTGCTCCGAGCCAAAGCGCTGGATGTACTCACCTGGCTCACGGGCGAAGCCCCCGCGGGGATCGATGACCCTCCCACGGTCCGGACATGGAGCTTGGACCTGGCCCGAGATCCGGTGTCATTCTGCGCGGCGATCTCGCAGCAGAATCCGCCGCCCGTGACCCGCTGGCACTGGCCACATGACCTGAACCGTACCGTCATGCTCCCTCCGGGCCACTGCCTTCTCGTTGAGGCCGAGGCGCCCTTCCGGGTCGAGATCCTTGAGGAGGACCGGACGGTCTGGGCCGACTGGTCGCTGCCTCAGGCGGACGATGAGAAGCACTTCGCCCTCATGCTTCCGGCCGGCACGCCTGAGCAATCACAGCGCTTGTCTATCCGCCTGAATGTGTACGGCGCCGGCAGAAAACAGAGCGAGAACAAGGCCGGCCTCCTGCTTTTGGCCGCGAACACGAACGCTTGCGTGAGGACATACCTCTCTGGAGCGCGTGCCCGTACGGGCAAACACTACGCACTGCTGACCAATGGGCACGGCGGCATGTGCCAGGTGCGGGCAGCGTGGGGTGCCCTTGACAGCCAGTACGACGCCCTCCTCGCGGCCAATTTGAACACGGACTACCCCGTTGACCGCCGCGTTCTCCTCACCCGCTGCCGGGCCTGGCTGGTCTATCGCGGCTACTCGCAGAGCATCGAGGCGGATTGCCTGGAGGCATTCTGGGTAGACGCTGAAGGCCGGGCAAGATGGCGTTTCGCTGTCCCGGTTGGAGATGGGGCATTGGTCCGCCTGGACGCGGTATTGGCGATGAGATCCGGAGAAAACACAGTTGAGCTGACCTTCCATCGTCAGCCGGCGGAGAAGAGCGCGGGTGCCCTTGCTGACCGTCAGACCGTTCATGTGATCCTGCGCCCCGACATTGAAGACCGGAGCTGCCACGAAACCACCCGAGCCTGTGCCGGCCCTGAAGACCAATGGCCGCAGGCCGTGACCACACACGTGGATGGCTTCCGGTTCTGCCCCTCCAGTGGGGCTGTCCTGGACCTCCACACTTCCGCTGGAGACTATGTGTCCGAGCCTGAGTGGACCTACATGGTCCCTCACCCCTTCGAGGCCAACCGAGGCCTGGCTGGACACACGGACCTCTTCAGCCCAGGTTACCTGGACTGTCCACTCGTTGGAGGCCAGACAGTCGCCATCAGCGCAACGGCCAGATTAGCAGAGGACACACCTGCTGGCGAGGAAGATCTACCCGAACCCGCCGTCGTGTGGTCCGGCCCGCTCAAGGAAGCGCGCGCCATTCCCCTAACCGATGCCCTGGAAAGTGCGATGCGACAGTTCGTGGTCAAGCGGGATGATTCTCTGACCGTGATCGCGGGATACCCGTGGTTCCTCGACTGGGGGCGCGACACACTTATCTGCCTCCGAGGCATGATCGCCGCCGGCTGGCACGATGAGTGTCGCGATGTCCTCCGGCAGTTCGCCCGCTTTGAATCACAGGGCACACTGCCCAACATGATCCGCGGAGACGACGACCGCAATCGCGACACATCAGATGCTCCTCTGTGGTTTTTCGTGGCCTGTACCGACCTGCTGGATGCCGAAGGGAGCGACAACCTGCTGAGCATGAACTGTGATGGACGCAGCCTTACCGACGTCCTCCGTTCGCTGGCTCAGAGCATCATGACCGGAACGCCGAACGGGATCGTCATGGATCCGGCAAGTGGCCTGGTCTACAGCCCGTCACACTACACATGGATGGACACGAACCATCCGGCCGGGACGCCTCGGGAGGGGTACCCCATTGAGATCCAGGCGCTCTGGTATCGAGCACTGTCGCTACTGACCCGAATCGACGGCAAAGGCGGATGGGAGAAGACCTCCGCTCTCGTCCGGGAGTCTATCCCCCGGCTGTTCGGAGCCAGACAGCAGGAGTTTCTCTCCGACTGTCTGCATGCCGCCCCTGGAACGGCCGCGGCCGATGCAGTGCCGGACGACGCCCTGCGCTCCAACCAGCTCCTCGCGGTGACTTTGGGAGCGATCACTGATCGAAGCTGGTGCCTGCGCATCCTGGAGTCGTGTTCCGAGCTACTCGTGCCGGGGGGACTGCGAAGCCTCGCCGACCGACCGGTCAGACATCCCCTTCCCGTGCACTGGGGACCGGCTCTTCTCAACGACCCGCAGGCACCCTACTGGGGAACCTATCAGGGCGATGAGGACACACGCCGCAAACCCGCATACCACAACGGGACAGCATGGACGTGGACCTTCCCATCGTACCCGGAAGCGTTGCTCATGGTTCACGGCGAAGCGGCCAGGGCATGGGCCACTGCACTGCTGACCAGCTCCCTCGAGTTCATTGACACCGGGTGCGTAGGACACGTACCCGAAGTCGCGGATGGCGATGCGCCACACACATGGAGAGGCTGTGGGGCGCAGGCCTGGGGGGCAACCGAGCTCTACCGAGTGTGGCGATTGGCGACTGAGGCTGATCCGACGTAACCGACAGACACCGGCTCCGAAGGACGATCCAGCGGTCAGAGAGGCGTGAACAACGGCTCCCGGACGGACCCACGCGCTCAGGAGAGCCGGATATGCATCCGCCATTCGGGAACACGAGAGCAACTGGGGACGGAGGCTGCTATATTACAGATGACATGAGGTTAACAGAGGAGCTGGTTGGACAATGACCACACAAAGCACAAAAGGACGGAAGCGTGTCCGGTTTCAGTTGCGTGCGGATCCGGGCAGCACTGTGTGCGTCGCGGGTTCCTTCAACGAATGGGATCCCGCGAAGAAGAAGATGAAATACACCGGCAGCGTCTATGCGGCAACGCTGATGCTCCACCCCGGTCGCTACGAGTACAAATTCGTGGTTGACGACATCTGGTGTGTGGACCCCGAGTGTCCGGACTGGGTGCCGAACGATCAGGGCTCGCTGAACAGCGTCATCGTGGTCGCGTAGTGTTGCCCGCCGTTTCCCGCCACAACATGATCGATCACTCTCTCGTGAGGCCCCGTGACGGTGGACCGCTGCCGCGCGCTCTCACCCCTTTCTCCCCATCGCGCCAGTGCGCGACAAGATGGGTCCATTCCTTTCCTACTGAGATCGTCAATGAACAGAATAGAGCTTTTCAGTGTGGCACCACATGTGCCGGAACGACTGCACTTCCTCGAAACACTTTCACGCAACCTGTGGTGGTGCTGGCATAGCCCTGCCATCGAACTGTTCCGGCGGATATCCCCCCGGCTGTGGAAAGAGGCACAGTTCAACCCGATTCGGTTCCTCAACCTGATTCCCCAGGACCGGCTGGAGGAGCTTCTCGAAGACGCGGGTTTCCTGCAGCAGTTCGAGCAGGTCGAAGCATCCTTCAATGCGGAGATCGGGAGTGATGTTCAGGACAGGCATACCCCTGCTCCCACCCACAGCGTAGCCTACTTCTCGCTGGAATACGGCTTCCATGAGAGCGTCCGACTGTACTCAGGTGGCCTGGGCGTTCTCGCCGGCGACCACCTGAAGGCCGCGTCCGACATCGGGCTGCCATTGGTGGCTGTCGGGCTGCTCTACCGCCAAGGCTACTTCCAGCAGTACCTGAGTCCCGAAGGGTGGCAGCAGGAACACTATCCGGAAAACCCGGTCCAGGACCTCCCAATCAAGAAAGCGCATGACCGAGACGGTCAGGATATCGTCGTCCACGTGCCGCTGGCGGATGGCGAACTGAAAGCGGTAGTCTGGCGTCTGGACGTGGGACGCGTGCCGGTCTACCTGCTGGACACAAACCTGCCTGAAAACGCGCCCGAATTCCGCGCTGTAACCGCCCAGCTGTACGGCGGGAACCGCGAAACTCGCCTGCGCCAGGAATTGCTCCTCGGCGTGGGTGGATACCGAGCACTCGTGGCGTTGGGATACCATCCCCACGTGTGCCACATCAACGAGGGACACGCTGCCTTCCTGAACATCGCCCGGCTGGGGCATCTGGTGAAGACCAAGGGATGCGATCTGGACGGAGCTCTGGAGATCGTCTCACGAACGAATGTGTTCACCACGCACACACCCGTTCCAGCCGGCAACGAGACCTTCGAACCGGAGCTGCTTCGTCCTCATTTGGACGCCTTGTCTCGTGAAGTGGCAATCCCCACGGACCTCATGCTGAGCTGGGGGCAACCTCCAGCCGGCCACAAAACACGCGAACTGTCCATGACCGTTTTTGGTCTCCGGATGGCCCGCAACAGCAACGGTGTCAGCGAACTGCACGGTCATGTTGCCCGGAAAATGTGGCAACACCTCTGGCCCGACACCCCCCAGGACGAGATTCCCATCCGCCACATCACCAACGGCATCCACGCGCCGTCCTGGCTGTCCCCCGAACTCGATGGCCTGCTCGAACACTACATCGGCCCCGAATGGTCACTTGACCCCGCGGACCCCAAGGTTCTCCGACGTGTCGACCAGATTCCAGACGAAGAGCTGTGGCGGGCCCACGAGTCTTCCCGCTCGCGGTTGGTGCGCACGGCCCGGGAGCTCTCAGAGGAGCAATACGGCCAACGCAACGCCAGTCGGGCGGAAATTGCCAGAGCCAAGTCTGTGCTGGACCACGATGCGCTGACGGTCGGCTTCGCTCGACGCTTCGCCACGTACAAACGCTCCGCCCTGCTCCTGCGCGACCCGGAACGGTTCGAAGCGCTCCTGAAGAACGACGATCGACCGGTGCAGTTCATCTTTGCCGGCAAAGCCCACCCGGCCGACGATGCGGGCAAGGACCTGATCCGGCAGTTGGTCCAATTCGCCGTCAGCCGGAATCTGCGACACCGCTTTGTGTTCCTTGAGGACTATGACATCGCGATTGCCCGAAGCATGGTCCAGGGCGTCGATGTGTGGCTGAACACCCCACGCCGGCCCCAGGAAGCCAGCGGCACGTCCGGCATGAAAGCGGCTGTGAATGGAGGACTGAACGTCAGTGTTCTTGACGGCTGGTGGTGCGAAGGGTACAGGCCGGAGAACGGCTGGGCGATCGGTCGGGGAGAGGAGTACGACAGTACGGAATACCAGGACACAGTGGAATCGAAGGCCCTGTTCAACGTTCTTGAGAATGAGGTCATCCCCTGCTATTACGACCGCCCGTTCGGCGATCTTCCGAATCTCTGGATCAAGATGATGAAAGCCTCGATCCGCATGGTCTTGGAGCAGTTCACCAGCCACCGCATGGTGTGTGACTACCGCGAGACGTTCTACGAGCGTGCGTTCGCAGCCTACGAGAGCCTTACGGCGGACAACGCAAATCGCGCCCGTGGATTGGTGCGCCAATCGAAGCGTCTCAGGGCACAATGGCGCCATGTCCGGGCCGGCTTCCCGACAACGGATCGCAATGTCGCGATGGTCCGGGTTGGGGACACGTTCACGGTCGAGTCGGAAGTACACTTGGGCGAGCTTCGCCCGGAAGAGGTGGATGTACAGGTTTACTATGGACCGGTGGACCCGCAGAACGAGATCCTTGAGAGCCATGTGGCGGACATGGAGATTGTCGAAGACCGCGGTTCGGGCGTCTATCTGTACCGCCAGACAATCACCTGCACGACGACCGGGCGCTTCGGCTTCACTGCCCGAGTCATCGCAGATGGTGAAGACTGGTC
>Ga0209045_1001858_pt1 | contig 17063 bp, 11 predicted proteins | sample SaaInlLV_10m_DNA_4_FD_184664 | JGI IMG/M metagenome (GOLD analysis project Ga0209045, IMG submission 184664) | Marine microbial communities from expanding oxygen minimum zones in the Saanich Inlet - Saanich Inlet SI072_LV_200m_DNA (SPAdes) (version 2) | ecosystem: Environmental > Aquatic >...
CACAACGTAAGCGGTCTTCCCGTTCCAGCGCAGAGAAACCCCCTCCCGTTGGTCAGGGCTCGGTAAGAGGCATCCGCCTCCTGGAGGAGCCGGTTCTCCGTAACCGGCCTGGCCGCATACGGAGATGCGGCGCCTCCAATGGTGTGTCGGCGACCAGTAGCTGTGTGTTCAGAACGGTGAAGCTGCGGACAAGGCAGCCAATGAGTTGGTAGCGCGCCCGGCGCTTACTCCAGCACGATCGTCCCGGCGTTCGCGAGTTGCCAAGCTGGGCCGAGTGTGCCGGCCCAGAGGATCCACTCGTTGCTCTCACTGCGGTGTATGCACAGGTTGAAGGCGAGGGGCATACCGGGCAACGCGGCGATTTCTGCCGCCGCCAGAGGAATGGCCCACTCGCCTGTCCAGCTGTCGCCTGAGATGGTCGCGGCAAAGCGTGCGGCCTGTCCCAGACGGGCTGCGGCATCCGCGGGTGCGCCGCCATCCGTGACGCTTTCGGTTGCGCCCCCGCAAAACCCGTGCAACGCAAAACTGTAAGCAGGCGAAGCCCCCTTGGCATCGACAAAGCAGACCTCGATGCCGTCGTCCTTGCCCCAGGAACTACCGCGTTTCAGAGCGTCTGCCTTCCTGACTGGGATCGTGACGGCAACGTGTAACACGCCGTCGCGTTGGCACAGGCGGGCCGTGCAGGGGGCACCCTTGATGCGGGTTCGACCAGGTTGCTGGAGCAGCGCCATCTCGGTGCCCGGCCATTCGTCGGAAGCGATGCGACCATCGATCGTGATCGGGTGTGCTGCCCGCTTGACCCGGAAAGGGGCAGGCATGGGCAGCGCGGGGGCTCTCTTCACGACCGGTTCCGGGGGCGGTCTTTCCCAATCGGACCCGGCGGGCACGCGCGGGATGCCGAGGTTGTCGCCACGCACACGACCGGGGCCGTCCGAGGTCTTACGCACAAACACAACCGCAGACCTGGTCTCCGGGCCGGTCTTGAACTCGACCGTCCGCCGGGTCCACGTGGCGCTTCGTACCTGCTGCGACAGCTCCGGCTCAGCCCCGCCAAACGCGCCTACGCCCAATTCGGCGATCTCGCCGTCGTTGCAGACCTTGAGCCAACCGGAAAGGGTGTAGCAGGTATTCGGAAAGAGCCCCGCAAGGGTTTGCTGTACGCCGTCCGTCCCTGGGCCAAGCTCCAACTCACCGTGGCACGTTCCGGTGGGTTCCACCTCGCCTCGGCCATAGCCGTTGCCCCAGCCATTGCCACGTACGGTCTTGGCCTTGCGTTGACCGGTGAGATCCCAACCCTCGAGGCCGAACTCGAAGCAGGAGTTGAAGACGCCGTTCATGAAAGGGACGTTGACCGGCGCCCACTCGGGGATGGGAGGAGGGCTGTCAAAGTTGTGGCCGGTTGCCCAAACGCGCTCGCCGTGTTCGAGCGCACCAGCGGCGGGAGCGTTGCCGGCCCAACCGTCGTTGAAGCCCGGGATGGGGACGCCCGCATCAACGCCGACGGCATCGGATTTGAGGCGGAAATCCCGGTTCTCCGGATCGACGAAGCCCGGATCATCGCTGACGACGTTGCCCCTGACGACGACATGCGCAGGGAGTTTCACCTTGTCACACAGGATGTTGTTGTGAAAGCGGCTCCCGAACAGGTCATTGCGTCTGCTGTGATCAAAGGTGCCAGTCTGGCCGACCTTCCAGGCGCTGTTGTGGTAGGACAGGCAGAAGTAGGACGGGTTGTTGAAGCGTACCGGGTCCCGGCCGACGTTCCAGATCAGGTTGTGATGCACAATCACGTTCATGCTCAAGTGATCGAAGTAGATGCCCATCGCGCAGTTGTCCGCCATGTTGTCGTGCACGAGGTTGTAGCGGAAGACGGTGTTCATGAAGTCGGTCGTGTGGCCGTACGTCATGCCCAGATCATGGGTCAGCCAACCGGCGTGCGATAGGTCGTTGTACTCCACGATACTCTCGGCGAGTCCGCTGGTTGAGATCAGGTCCCGGCCCGAGTGTCGGAACGTGTTGCGGGTGACAATGTGGCGACGCCCCCTCAGCCTCACCGTGCCGGCCCACTGGCCCGCATAATCGCCGTCATGCACGTAGCAGTTCGCGACCCGGCAGTCCTCACCATCCAGCCGCAACAGTGTGGTCGAGGAGTGGGCGAACTCGCAATTGATGATGTCGATGCGTTTGCCATTGATGGCAACGGACCCGTTCGCGTTGACGTCATGTCTGTAGGAATGCCCTGTGTACTCACCTTTGAGCCCATCGAGCAACAGGTGTGACGACGCCTTGTTGGTCATCAGACCGCCGCCCCGGAATGCGAGGCCGAACAACCGGATATGGGAACGATCGGAGAGATCGATCACCGAAAGGTGCTGTTTGGCCTCGACACTCATTCCGTTCGGATCGCGTCCGCCGGGCGGCTTGAGGTAGACACGGCGCTCTGCGGCACTGAGCCACCATTCGCCCTCGGCATCCAAGGCGTTGCGCGTTCCCATGAGCACGTAGTGGTTGCCTTTGCGCGGGATGTACCAGCGGTCCGCGGGCGTGAACGCCGGCTCGAACGTGAGTGTCTTGGTGGCGGCGTCGAAGGCCGTGACCTTCCTGCACCAGCAATGCCAGCTCGACCCGCCTGCGCACCAGACCCAGGCGCCCTTCCAGAAGTCCTCGTCACCGGGCACGTTCGGGTCGGTGATGGTGTTGACCGAGCCGCCGGCGACTGTGGCGCGGGTCGGCTGGAGCAACGTGCCCGTGTTGTCGGGCCACCGCGCTTCGGTCAACATCTCGCCATCTGCGAAGAACTGATTCATGTGCCCCATCGACCATGGCATGGCAGCGGAGTAGAGACCGTCCTCCTCCTTCCGCCAGTCGGTGACCAATCGCGTGCCGGAGAACACGGCGGATTCGCCGTCGTGATTTCGGAACGTGATGGGGGCGTCCGGTCTGCCCGAGCGGATCGGCCTCAACACCTCACGATAGACCCCGGCCCGAAACGAACATGTGTCCCCCGGCCCCACAATGGCTGCGGCTCGGGCCACAGTGCGGAACGGACCGTCTGTGCCCGCAGCGTTGGGGTCGGCTCCGGTTCCGCTCCACGAATCGTTGCCGCGCGGCGAAACGAAGAACGCCGTCGGTTGCGTCGTGTTCCTCACTGGAGTGGGGGCTGCGGCCGGCAGGGCGGCGGCGTAGAGCGACTGCGAGGCAGCGTATGAAGCCTTTGCCTGCGAAGCATCGGTAGCGGCACGCGTGAGGGAAAACTCGCCGATGAGGCCCTCAAAGCTCTGCCAGGTCGAGCCCAGGAACATGGGGCTTTCGAGGGTGAGATCCGCGTCGAATCCGGGGGACAAGGCCCCCTCGCTGTCGAGGACACCGTCAATATAGAGGCGCAGTTTGCCGGCCTCTCGGTCACAGACAACGACCGCGTGAGTCCATTCGTCACGTCGTGCCTGGCCCTTCGAGATCAATCGACATCCACGCTTAGGCTGCCCGTCCGGCTGGTGCCCGATCCAGGCGATGATGTTGCCGGAGCTCTCCACATCGATGTAGACGTGCATCTTAGGCCATGCGTGGAATGTGAACAGTCGGCGGATTCTGTACTTCGAGTCGATATCCAGACGGGTGGGACAGAGCCAACAGCGTATCGTGAAGCTGTCCCGTCCAAACTGTTTCCCAGCCGGCACGGGCAGTGTGACGATGGCGCGAGGCGTGCCGTCCAGGCAAACCGCTCCTCCGTATGTCCCTTCTGCCCTGGCGGCGCCGGGGCCGAACGTCGCGTGATACGCGCCGGGGCCATCGTCGAACACGACAACACCCCCTCCTTCGTCGAACGTCCAGGAACCAATGGTGTCCGCTGTCGCGATCGTACTGACAAGTGCCATGGCAAGAACCGCCTGTTTGATCATTGCTGCTCTTCTTTGTCTGGTGATCGGTGCCGTGTCCTGAATGGAATATACGTGCGAACGCACACCTCGTGTACGGCGAGCGGCCCTTCTGTCCAGCAGGGCAAGCCCTCCGATCGCCAGAAGGGCATGCCGCCCGGGAGGGCGTGCGGCGTACGAACGGAAAACGCAGCACGCATGCTATATTGGGTTTGGCCGCATCGGCAAGAAGGGCCCGGCATCGGTGCGTTCGGAAGGGTAGGACAGAGGAAGAAGATGGAACCAGCGGCAAACCTGAGTGCACTGGACGTTGGTGTCGTTGTCGTGTACCTCCTTGCCATCCTGCCGGTGGGCCTCTTTCTCGGCGGCAGGGCAAAGACGGAAAGCGATTTCGCCATAGCAGGTCGGCGGCTGTCCGCGCGCTCGGTTGGCCTGTCCGCATTCATCTCCTGGGTCGGTCTTGCCGGGCTTTTTGGCACAGTCGAGAACGTGTACAAGTTCGGGCTGTCCGGCATCTGGTGGTTCCAGGCCTGGCTGCCGGGTGTGCTGCTGATGGCGTACCTGTTGGCGACACGTCTGCGTGGCAGGTTGCACGTCACCGTTCCCGAAATCATCTCGGCTCACTCGGGGCCGCGTGCACGCGTCGTAGCGTCCCTGGTCACGTCCTGGAACTACCTGGCCTGGGTCGCCGTACAGGTTTTTGCCTTGGGCACCATTTTCCGGATGTGCACGCCCGTCGGGCCGACGACCGGCACGATCATCGCCTTCCTGATTGTGGTTGCCTACACGCTGAGCGGCGGGCTGTCGGCAGTGGTGGTCACCGACATCTTCCAGGCGACCATCGTCATCGGCGTCATCCTGATCGCAGCACCGTTGGCCGCATTGGTGCGTGGGGGAGGATTGAGCGAGGTGGTGGCTCAGACACGGGAGATTCCGGACTTCTACACGCTGTTCAAGGGAGCCGGTGGCAGAACACTCACCGTGTGGTTCATCAGTCTTCTCCCTGCCGCGTTCATCGACCCTGGTGGTTTGCAGAAGGCGTTCGCGGCCTCCGATCCCGCGACTGCAAGGCGCGGGCTTCTTCTTAGCGCGGCGCTGTACTTCCTCCTCGGTCTGTCGGTCACGTTCCTGGGGGTGGTGGCCCGGGCTGCACTTCCTGCTGTTGATCCTCAGCAGGCCATGCCGGCCGTTCTGCTACATGTACTGCCGAGCGGCTTCGCGGGTTTGGCTATCGTGGCCTTCCTCGGGGCGGCCATGTCCACGGCAGACACGGCCCTGGTGGTCGTGGCGACCACCCTGCAGCGAGACGTCTACGCGCCTCTGCGACCCGACGCGAGCGGCAAGGAGCGTCTGCTTGTCACCCGCGCACTGGTGTTGCTGTTCGGGCTGACCGCGCTGCTCATCGCCCTGACGGCGGAAGGGGTGGTAGCCATCCTCCTGATGGGCTTCGCGCTCTACGTCCCGGGTCTGTTTCTGCCCATGTTGGCGGCCTCATTCGGCTGGCGTCTGCCGAGGCGGGCCATGCTCCTAACGATTCTTGCGGGAGCGGGAAGCGCAGCCCTCTGGACGATACTCAAAGAGCCGAAAGTGCCGGCGATTGTGATCGGGCTGGCCGTATCACTGGTCCCGTTCTCGGTGGGCCTGCTTCTAGATAGAGACCGAAGGGACAGGCGGTGAGAGACGTGGACAAGAGACAAGACCAGTTGATCGCGGAGATCGCGTTCCTGCGCAACCGCATCGCCCAACTGGAGGACGATGCGGCCGATGCCGGCACACCGGTTGCACAGGGCAACGCGCAGCCTCGCCTCAATTCCGAGCATGAGCAACCGATCGTTCCTCCCGCATCGTTTGAGCGCAGGTACTACGAGCTCATCCAAAGAAGTCGGGACGGGTACGCCCTGCTGGATATGGACGGCGAGTTCGTGCTCTGCAACCCCGCATACTACACCATGCTCGGCTACACCAAGGAGGAACTCCGAGACCGGACCTACGCGGACATCACCCCGGAGAGGTGGCAAGCCAGTGACGAAGCGGGACTCGAGCGGATGCTCAAGACGGGGTACTGCGACCTCTACGAGAAAGAGTACCGCCGGAAGGACGGGACGCTGTTCCCGGTCGAGATCCAATCCTATCTCATCAGAGACGACGACGGCAACCCGAGCGGCATGTGGTCGTTCGTGCGGGACATTGCTGAGCGGAAACGGGCGGAAGATGAGTTGACCCGGGCTGCACGCGAATGGCAGTCGACGTTTGATGCAGCCAACGACGGCATCGCCCTCATCGACAAAGACGCGCACCTCGTGCGCTGCAACCGGGCGATGGGCGAGCTGTTCGGTGTCCCCGTCGACCAGATGGTAGGCAGGAAGTGCTGGGAGATCGTGCACGGCACGTCCGGCCCGATCGATGAGTGTCCGGTGGTGCGGATGCGGGAGACGCTGCAGCGCGAGTCCATGGTACTGACACGCGGGGAGAACTGGCTCGAGATCACGGTTGATCCTCTACTCACGCCCGACGGTGAACTCGCCGGCGCCGTGCACGTTGTGAGCGACGTTACGGAACGCATACGGGCGGGAAACGCGCTACGGGAGAGTGAGGCCAAGTACCGGTACCTGTTCGAGCACATGGCCCAAGGAGCGTTCTACCAACGCGCCGATGGGGTGCTCACCGACTGCAACGCGGCGCTTCTCGACATCTTCGGTTTGACCCGTGACGAGTTCCTGGGACGCACGTCCATGAACCCCGAATGGCGCGTGATTCGTGAGGACGGCACGGAATTGCCCGGCGACGAACATCCCTCAGTGCGGGCGCTCCGTACCGGCAAACCGGTCCGTGGGGTTGTGGCGGGAGTGTTCAACCCGAAGCGGCAGGATTACGCGTGGGTTTCCATCAACGCCATACCTGAGTTCCGTGAAGGGGAATCTGCCCCCTACCAAGCCTCTGTGACAGTGCACGACATCACCGAGCGCAAGCGCATAGTGCAGCAACTCCAGGAGAGCGAGGCGCGGTTCCGGACCATGGCACAGCATGCACCGATGGGGATGTACATGACCGATGCTGCAGGACAGCGCACGTTCGTGAACGAGGCCTGGTGCATGGTCAGTGGAATGTCCGCAACCGATGCGTTCGGCTCCGGTTGGGTCGCGGGCCTGCATCCTGACGACTGCGACCGCGTCGCGGTAACGTGGGACACCATGGTACAGAGCAAGGGAATCTGGCGTCAGGAGTACCGTTTCCGTCACCCATCCGGTACCGTCCGGTGGGTCGATGGATACGCAGCACCCATGCTGGACCAGACCGGGGAGGTCATGGGTTACGTGGGCATGAGTGTGGACGTCACCGAGCGCAAGCAGGCTGAGGAGGAGCTTCGGGCAGCCCGGGAGCGGCTCTTTCAGACGGAAAGATCCGCTACAATCGGGCGTGTGTCTGCAGGGATCGCCCACGAGATCAACAATCCGCTGGCGAGTGTTGCGTCCTCCGCAGAGCTGCTGACAGAGCGGTTGGTCGGCGCAGCGCGGGAGGATGCATCGGTCGACAAGCACCTCGGCCGCATCGCGGACGGCGTGGAACGATGTAAGGGCATTATCGAGAGTGTTCGCGGTTTTGCGCGCAAGGACATCGGCGAAGCGGTTGACATCCATGTCGGCGACATCATTGACAGCTGTCTCACTGCCCTCCGCGACGAATCGGGTGTGCCAAATGGGAGGATTCGCTGCGCCGCGGGATTGTTCGAGTTCACCGACATCAGTACCGACTTCCGTCACGTCCGAGACGGATGCGCGTGCGGCTCCCTACGAGATTGCTGTATCCGAGCCATCCCGGGCCAATTGGACCGGATACTCGCAAACCTGCTGCGCAACGCCGTCGAGGCTACGGATGAGGATGGGGTGGTTCTCCTTGGCTGCGACGTGAGCGAAAATGGCGTAACCATCGCGGTGGGCGACACCGGTACGGGAATTGCACCGAGCGATCTGCCGTTGATTTTCGAGCCGTTCTTCACCAGCAAGCGCGGCGGTGGGAGAGGACTGGGTCTGCACATTTCCCGGCAAATCGTTGAGTTCTCGGGAGGCAGGCTTACGTGCGAAAGCGTCGAGAATGTCGGCAGTCTGTTCCGAGTCTGGTTGCCGCGTGCAAGGCGAGAGGAAGAGGATAATGACTGAGCATACCTCCGGAGTATGGACGAAAGCTCGGCACATGGGGTGGGGCCCGGGGTCTGTCGCTGGCGACGCGGCGGTTTCTCTGCTTCGTAAGGCGGACCGAATGCCATTACGCAGGTATGGGTTGGTGCTTGCCACCTTGGCCTTCACGGCCGTCCTCTCGGGCGGCTGCGACTATGGCACCAGACGAATCGAGATCGATCTCTCGGACCGGATCAGCACCGACGAGCTTCAGCAGCTCACCCACGAGGAAGACCCCGGGTTGTTGCGGTTCAGCTTTGACTTGCGACACACGCCGGTTGAGGATGCGCGCCAGTATCTGCCGCTTCTGCGTTACCTCTCCAAGGCAACCGGACAGAAGTTTGAGCTGAGCTTTATGCCAGACAGCTCGACGGCCCTGCAGGCCTTGGGGGAGAACAAGGTGCAGTTCGCCGCTCTGGGAGCCGGATCCTACATCATTGCGCGTGAGCGATTCGGGGTCGTCCCGGTTGTCCGCGGGATCGGCGAGACGGGGCGGGCTGAATACCGATCGGTGATCATTGTGCCGCCGGACAGCCCCATCCACAGCGTCGAAGAACTGGCTGGGAAGCGCTTTGCGTTCGGCAGCAAGACATCGACGCAGGCCCACCTGATCCCCCGCATCGTCCTGTTGCAGCACGGAATCAGGCTGGACGCCTTGTCAGCGTACGGGTACACTGGTTCGCACCATGGCTGCGCCGATGCCGTACTGGGGAGCCGTTCTGACGCCGGTGGGATCCAGGACACAATGGGGCTGGAGCTGGCGAAGGCCGGGCTGGTTCGCGTGCTGCACATATCGGGGTACTACCCGTCCAGCGGCATTGTCGCGAGTCCGGGCGTATCCTCCGAGGTGCTGGCCACGGTCAAGCGGGCTCTCATCGCCTTCGATCCGCAGGGCAGAGACGCGGCCAGCCTCTACGATTGGCACAAGACAGAGATGCCCGGCGGCTTCACCGAATCCCAAGATAAGGACTACGAGAACTTGCGGAAGTGGGCCCGGAGGCTCGGGTTTCTCTGCGAGCCAGAAGGAGGGGAGACCCCATGAGGCTGCACACCAGAATCGTCCTCCTCATCTTCGCCATCGTCACGCTGCTGAGCGCCTCCCTGTCACTGCTGTCGACCCGGGTCGTTCAGGCCGTGATGGAGGACGGCATCGAGTCAAATGCCACACTGCTGTCCAGAATGCTCGCCGACCACATCGCCGACAGCATGGTCAGAGACAAGCCTCTCGCTGTACGGGGGATAATACGTGACGCCGCTGGACAGATGGAGGACGTGGCATACATCTATGTGGTCGATTCCAGAGGAGGACTCTATGCCCACACCTTCGAAGGAGGCTTTCCGCGAGCCCTGGCTGCCCGGCTCAACGAGCCTGTCCAGGGCCTCTCTCCCCGCCTCACTCGGTTCTCGACCGCGGACGGTCCCCTGCTGGAAGTCACGTCTCCGCTGATCGGCGGGATGCAGGCCCGTATCCACATCGGGATCGATCAGACCTCCATGTTCAAACGCATTCGCCGGACCCAGGGCCTGATCCTCAGCCTGGCCTTCGGCATTGCCGTCATCGGGGGAGTCACGGGCCTCCTCACCAGCCGCCGGTTCGCCCGGCCCTTGGGACAGATGGCGGAATATATGCAGGATTTCGGGAGCGGGAAGAGCAGAGGCGAGATCGCGTTGCCCACGGGCAGCCGGGACATCGCGGACATGGTGCAGGCTTTCAACCGGATGGTGACCGGTCGCCAGACGTTGGAGGCCTCGATGCAACAGCGCACCCAGGAACTGGCGGGCCTGAACGAGTTGGGACGTCGGGTCAGTGCCAGCCTATCGGTCAAGCAGGTCATCGAGGCGACGTTGGAAGAGGTGGTCAGATCCGTCTCACCCGACATCGCGTTTCTGTTCCTGCGCGAGGGCGAGTCCCTCGTGCTGCAGGGCTCGGCACCGGCCGGATCCGAATTCCTGCATGACGAGACCCCAGTCCACTGCGTGGGCGAGTGCCTGTGCGGGATCGCAGCAGGCGAGCGGAAGCCGGTCTACTCCGGCGACATTCTCACTGACGCGCGGTGTACGTGGTCCGAGTGCAAAGAGGCCGGACTGAGGTCGTACGCCGCCCTGCCTCTTCACGGCGGCAGCGAGGTCGTCGGCGTTCTCGGTCTCGGCTCCGTCCAGATACGGGACTTCGCGGCCCAAGACACATTCCTCGAAGCCCTGTCCATTGAGATCAGCATCGCGTTGCGCAACGCGCTTCTCCACGAACAAGTGCAGAGCCATGCGGCTGAACTGGAGGACCGGGTGGCAAAGCGAACGGCCGACCTCGCCATCGCCAAGAATCGGGCGGAGGAATCAGACCGGCTGAAGTCAGCGTTTCTGGCCACGATGTCCCACGAGTTGCGCACCCCCCTCAACTCGGTCATCGGTTTCACGGGGATTCTTCTGCAAGGCCTGGCAGGCCCGTTCAATGAGGAACAGGCGAAGCAACTTGGCATGGTTAAGAACAGCGCCCGACACCTGCTGGAACTCATCAACGATGTCCTGGACATCTCGAAGATCGAGGCCGGGCAACTGGAGGTCGTTCCTGAGCAGTTCGATATGCCCGAGACGGTCATGGCCGTCGTGAATGGCGTGGGACCGCTGGCAGAAGGCAAGGGGCTGACGCTCCTGGTGGACGTGTCTTCGCATGTTGGCGCCGTGTTCAGTGACAAGCGCCGCGTTGAGCAGATCCTGCTGAACCTGCTGAATAACGCGATCAAGTTCACAGACAAGGGCGAGGTGCGGATTGAATGCGAGGCGGTCCGTGGGCAGATTGTGACGCGTATCTCGGATACCGGAATCGGGATCCGACCCGAGGACCTGCCGGGAGTGTTCGAGCCGTTCCGGCAGGTGGATACCGGCTTGGATCGCCGGCACGAAGGCACAGGACTAGGACTCGCAATTTGCAGGAAGCTGGCGGGAGCGCTGGGCGGCGGGATTGAGGTCGAAAGTAAGTTGGGAGTCGGGAGCACGTTCGCCCTCACGATCCCCGAACGACGACAAGAGACAGGTGAGTGAAAGCGAAAATCCTGATTATCGAAGACAACGAGCAGAACATGTACCTCATGACGTTCATTCTTGAGTGCAAGGGGTACGACGTGCTGCAAGCCCGCGATGGGCGCGAGGGAATAGAGGCCGCACAGAAGACCGCACCCGACTTGATCCTCCTGGACATTCAGATACCGGTCATGGACGGCTACGCTGTCGCCCGTGAGTTGCGCCGCTGCGCCGCGTTGTCACGCGTGCCCATCGTCGCGGTCACGTCATACGCCATGGTCGGCGACCGTGAACGCACGATCGAAGCGGGTTGCAACGGTTACATTGAGAAGCCCATCAATCCCGACACGTTCGCAGCTGAGATCATACGGTTCCTTGCCCCTGGGGATGCCGGCAATGGCGGAGGCACGGAATGAGACTACTCATCGTTGACGACAGGGAAGAGAACCGGTACTTCCTGGAGATGCTTCTGCAGGGGCACGGACACGAGGTGATTTCGGCGGTCGACGGCGTCCAGGCCCTCGAGCTGGCACGCAGAGCCCCCCCCGGAATCATCATCAGCGACATCCTCATGCCGGGAATGGATGGATTCGCCCTGTGCCGCGAGTGGAAAAAGGACCCCGCGTTGAGGGGAATCCCCTTCATCTTTTACACGGCGACCTATACAGAACCCAAAGACCAGGAGCTCGCCTTGAGCCTGGGTGCGGAGCGATTCATGGTCAAACCGGCGGAGCCCGAGGCCTTCATCAAGATGCTGAATGAGGTGATCGGGCAGTGCACGAGCGGGAGCCTGAAGGCGACGCAAGCCCCGATCGAAGGAGAGGAGGAGCAGCTCAGGCAATACAACGAGGTGCTCGTGCGTAAGCTGGAAGACAAGATGAAGCAGCTTGAGGAAACGAACCGTCTGCTCGAGCTGGAGCTCGCGAAACGGATGCGTGTCGAGCGCGAATTGCGTGCCGCGTTGCAGCAACTGGGCGGAGCAGATGACCATGCGTAGAAGCAAGGGGACAGTGCTGGTTGTCGATGACGAGGAGAGCTTCCGCGAGAACGTCGCGGAGTACCTGCAATCGAGAGGCTACCAGGTTCTCCAGGCGCCCGATGCCGATTCGGGCATGACGGTGGCGAGGACACAGTCGATTGACGTTGCTGCCGTCGATATGGTGATGCCGGGAGCCGGCGGCATCGAGTTTCTTGAGTCGGTTAAGGAGGTCGACCCTTTCATCCAAGTTGTGATCATGACTGGCCAAGGTTCGATCGAGACGGCCGTCGATGCCATGCGCAGAGGCGCGTTCGAGTACGTCTCCAAACCGACCAGGCTCGCAGAGCTCGAAGCAGTCATTCGACGAGCGCTGGCGAACGTGTCGTTGGCGCGTGAGAACCGGGCCTACCGTGAAGCCCAACGCCGGGGCCGGCTCCGGCTGGCTGGCAGGATTGTTGCGAAGTCCCCGGCCATGCGCAGAATTCTGGCAGAATCGGAACACCTCGGCCAAACGGACTTCACGGTGCTGATCCAGGGCGAAACGGGCACAGGCAAAGAAGTGGTGGCCAACTACATCCACGCCAACAGCACACGGTGCGACCTTCCCATGACCGTCTTGAACTGCGCAGCCATCCCCGACCATCTCGTTGATTCCGAGCTTTTTGGCCACGAGAAAGGCGCGTTCACGGGAGCGGATGAGACCAGACCAGGAATGATCGCGGTCGCGGACCGGGGAACGCTGCTTCTGGACGAAATCGGCGACATGCCCGAGCAGGCCCAATCCCGCTTGCTGCGAGTCCTGGAAAACGGCGTGTACCGGCGGATTGGGGGCCGCACGGAACACCCCGTCGACGTGCGCATTCTGGCTGCGACTAACCACGACCTGACGGCCGATGTGGAGAACGGAACGTTCCGCGAAGATCTCTATCATCGCCTGAATGTCTATCAGCTTACCGTGCCTCCGCTACGCGAGCGGCCCGACGATGTCCTTGCCGTGGCGGAGTCGGTTCTGCACAGTCAGAATCGCAAGGCAGGCACTGAGCTGGCACTCTCGAAGGAAGCACGCGATGCTCTCAGTCACCACGCGTGGCCGGGGAATGTCCGGGAGCTGAGCCACGCCATTGAGCGTGCCGCGTTTTCTGCACGCATGGCGAGTGCTGAGGAGATCTCTGCTGACCATCTCGGTTTGCCTCGGGCCAAACCGCCAGCTGGCGTTCAAGTCTCACTGGCAGTCGCCGAGGCGCGCCACATCCAGGCCGTTCTGCGGAGTGTGGGCGGGAGCAAGCGGGAAGCGGCCAAGGTCCTCGAAATCAGCGAGCGCCACCTCTACCGCCTGCTCTCCTCCCTCTGACACCCCCGTCAGACCGGCCTGACGTCTACGTCCGACTGCACCCGTCGGCCCGCTCGGCCGCTGGGTTCCCATCCCGCCGCCAAGCGCGCCGCATTCCCTTGCCTTGCAGTCTACTACACCCCCGCGACGGGGCATGCTCTCCCTCCTCCGCTTTGCTTTGGCACGTTCCCTGCAATAGCACCTCCAACCGCGAGACGGCAGGACGAAAGGACAGGACATGATCCGGGCTTTGGTTGTTGATGATTGCTCGTTGGCGAGAGAGATCCTGGCAGACATGCTCGCCGCCGACCCTGGAATATCCGTCGTGGGAACGGCATGCGACGGGTTCGAGGCCGTCAGGCAGGCCTGCGAGATCGAGGTGGATGTGATTACCATGGACCTGCACATGCCCGAGATGGACGGCATCGAAGCCACGCGCCGAATCATGGCCGAATGCCCCTGCCCCATCGTTGCAGTGCATGGGGACTGGACAGCTGCCGATGAGCGAGATGTGGAACGGGCCTTGGGAGCCGGGGCGGTCGGCGCAATCGAGAAGACCATCGGCTTGGGCCAAGCAGAACTTGAGGACCTGGGGGATCGGCTGCGGCGCAAAGTGCGCGAGGCGGTCCGATGCGGCCAGGAGGGGAGCGATGAGCAACGGACAGGGAAACCGCACCACGAGGAAGGACCAGTGCCAAAGGAGGGGGGCCACGGACGTGGGATGACCGGGGAGGACCGACAAGATGACATCGGCTCTACGAGACACTATCGGAGGCAAGCACACCGATGAACCCAGGACATGACCCAATCCCATCAGTCCTCATTGTCGACGACCACGATGTCACACGAAACTGCTTGCGTGAACTGCTGTCAGAGGCCCTTCCAGCGTGTGACATCCGCGTCGCCGAAGGCGGAGAAGAGGCCCTCCACATCGTGCGAACAGATGCCCCGCAGTTGGTCCTCATGGACATCAACATGCCGGGCATGAATGGCCTCGAAGCGACGCGACGCATCAAGGCGATGGCCCCACGTACGCATGTCGTGATCTGTACGTTCTCCGATGCCCCCGCGCACCAAGCCGCTGCAATCGAGGCGGGCGCCTGTGCTTACGTCACCAAGGACAATCTGGATGCTGAACTGGCCCGCATAGTCCGACTTATGCAGCACGGGTGCGATGAAACAGATGGAGGACAGAACGGGCGGAGGACAAGGGCGATGGTTGACAGCCACGGCGATGATCAGGGGGCCGGGGACGTCGACCAGTTCCTCATGCTCCCTGAGGACTACCTATCCCAAGTGTGGGCAAACGTGGAAGCCGTTTACTACTGGATGGGCCCTGACGCGCGATTCCTGTACGTGAACGACACGGCTTGCCGCTCCCTGGGGTATTCACGCGACGAGTTGCTGAACATGACCGTGCACGACATCGATCCAAACTTCCCCAAGGAGGCTTGGCAACAGCACTGGAAGGAGCTCAGGCAGGAAGGCAGCATGGTGGTCGAGACGGTGCACCGCACCAAGGATGGACGAGAGTTCCCAGTCGAAGTCTCCCTGAGTTGCCAGACCTCTGGAGACGAGGAACGCAACTGCGCCTTCGCGCGTGACATCACGGAGCGCAAGCAGGCTGAGGCACGCCGGGCGCTGGAGGCTCAGGTCCTGGCCACACTGAACCGCCCAAACGACTGGCAGAACCTCTTGCGTGACCTGCTGGTCGGCATCAAGGACTTCACCGGACTCGACGCTGTCGGTCTTCGCCTTCGGGAAAACGAGGATTTCCCCTACTATGAGTGGAATGGGTTCTCCGAGGAGTTCGTGGCCCAAGAGCGACACCTGTGTGCCCGGGACGAGGCGGGAGAGGTCATCCGTGACAGCGCTGGGAACACGTGCCTGGAATGCTTGTGCGGCAACGTCATTCAGGGCCGAACCGACCCGACGCTGCCTTGCTTCACGGAAGAAGGGAGCTTCTGGACGAACAGCACAAGCCTGTTGCTGGCGGAGGTCGGAGAACTGGATCTGCAAGGGCAGGCACGCAATCGCTGCAACTCCGCTGGATACGAATCCGTGGCGCTGATCCCGTTGCGCGCCGGTGGCGAAACGATCGGCCTGTTGCAGTTCAACGACCGCCAGAAGGACCGCTTCACGATCGACCTGATTCAGTTCTTCGAGGAGGTCGGGCACAGCATCGGCATCGCGTGCACCCGCAAGAACACGCGGGAAGCACTGCGCGAAAGCGAACGCCGACTGACTACCCTGATGGAGAACCTCCCAGGCATGGCGTACCGTTGCGGAAACAGACGCAATTGGCCCATGGAGTTCGTGAGTAAGGGGGGCGGGGATCTGACCGGATACACTCCAGAAGAACTGACGAGTGAGAAGGAGCCCGCTTACGGCGACCTCATCCATCCGGAAGACCGTCAGATGGTGTGGGACACCGTCCAGGAAGCCATAGACCAGGGAGAGCCCTTTGTCATCGAGTACCGCCTCCGCGACAAGTGTGGGGCGGAACACTGGGCGTGGGAGCAGGGACAGGGCGTCGCTGCGGACAGCAGCGGCACGGCCGTCCTGGAAGGATTCATCTGTGACATCACCAAGCGCAAGCAGGCTGAAGAGCACCGCCGGGCAATGGAAGCTCAGCTCCAGCAGTCTCAGAAGCTCGAGTCCATCGGCACGCTGGCCGGAGGGGTTGCGCACGAGATCAATAACCCGATCAACGGCATCATGAACTATGCACAGCTAATCAAGGACGGGCTTGACAGCAAAGGTGAAGTTCTAAAGGAGTTCGCAGAAGAGATCATCCACGAGACGGAACGCGTCGCTACGATCGTGAAGAGCCTGCTGCAGTTCGCTCGACAGGGCGAGCAGGGCCACAGCCCGGCGCGCCTGGCCGACATCGTGGATGGGACGTCATCCTTGATCCGCACTGTCATGCGTCACGACCAGATCACGTTGAACATTGACGTTCCGGAAGCCCTGCCCCAAGTCCGCTGCCGGAGCCAGCAGATCCAACAGGTGCTCATGAACCTGCTGACCAACGCCCGGGACGCGTTGAACGAGCGCTACGCAGGACACGATCCGGACAAGATCATCAACGTCTCTGCCCGGGTCATTGAGGACGACGGAAAGACGTGGGTACGCACAAGCGTCGAGGATCACGGCAACGGGATTCCGGACCAGGTCCGTCAGCGCATCTTCGACCCCTTCTTCACCACCAAAGCCAAAGGTCAGGGAACGGGACTCGGCTTGGCGATAGCCCATGGGATTATCCAGGATCACGGCGGACGGCTGCAGGTCGAGAGTGCGGCGGGAGAATACACGCGGTTCGATATCGACCTGGAGGCTCTATGAATCCCCAGGGCTATTCCGCTGAACAGGGCTGTCTCGTCTACAGAGAGGGACGACCATGGCTCCTACGAGCGACGGGGGGGATGCGGCCGTGATAGCCAGACGCCCTCGGAAACGCTCCTGAAGGGTCGGCGTCCCGGACGACCGTGCCCTGAATCAATGGCATTGGCCCTAAACCGTGGCTTGCATCCCGTCGTGCGCAACGGTGAACCCGTCTCGGGCGTAAGTCGCGACGATGCTGCTGTGATCGTCATGGAGTGTCCTGGCTAGATGGGTCAGGAACACGGTAGCTTCCGGGGGGAGGCAGCCATTCCGGCGAAGCGTCTCTGCCATCAGCCGGAGCA
>Ga0209045_1001860_pt1 | contig 17037 bp, 38 predicted proteins | sample SaaInlLV_10m_DNA_4_FD_184664 | JGI IMG/M metagenome (GOLD analysis project Ga0209045, IMG submission 184664) | Marine microbial communities from expanding oxygen minimum zones in the Saanich Inlet - Saanich Inlet SI072_LV_200m_DNA (SPAdes) (version 2) | ecosystem: Environmental > Aquatic >...
AGTGATAAACGCTTACTGCCACACCATTTATCAACAGGGGGGGGACTATAGATTAAGCACCTCAGTCCATTAATTAAGATGTACATGGCAGGATACACGAACCACAAAACATAAGGATTAACAATGACTAATTTATTCGGTGAAGAACCTGTGCCATTTAACATTCATTCTGCCATTCAAGAAGGTTTGGAAGAATTAGCAAATAAATCTACCGAAGAGGGGAAATGTAGACTTCAAGAAATAACTATTCATACTCATGGATATGCGGAACCGGGGTATGATAACAAGGATGTTATAGCTTGTGGCAACTGGAATGATATCACTAAGTGGGATGGGAAAGAGCATATCACAGTAGATAAATCTGTCAGTATGGCCGCAGAATTAATCGAGGAACTTTGCGAAGAACACGGATTAACTTTCGAGTTGGAGTGGAGTGACCAATGGGCGTTCTGCGTTGAATGTAACAAATTGGTTAGAACCACCGCAGATAGTTACGGTTGGTCACGATACTACTGGGATGATGAATGTGAAGGGGATTATATTTGTGGGGATTGCGTAATAAAAGACCCTGAAGATTATCTTCTATCTCTTGAGGGGAGTCACACAAAATGTATGACTATTCAAATCAACCTTGAAGAAAATGGTTATATAAAAGTCGAAGATGGGTTTGAAAATGGTTTTCATACAGGCCAAGATGCTTCTCCCGAATTGATTGCAAATGCTTTAACTAAGCAAGACATTCACCGATTTATTTTTAATCTCGATGGAGTAGGTCAGTTCGACATTAACTTCTCCGTGTACATTCACGAATCGGAGCAAGATAAACTTAATAAAGAGAATTTCGATGAAACAGAAAAGGACGGGCCTAGCAATTCGGAAGCATTGAAAAGAGCTTTGAAATCATGCTCGTTAGCATCCCACACAGGCGATGGAGTACAGGTTGTTAAATGTAATTCTGATGGTACGACTACGACAAAAATAGTATCACAACAGGACTTTATCGAAGGGAAAGCATTAGCAGGATGACAGTACAAGAAAAAATCAAGATGGAAGAGCAGAATCGTCTTCGCAAAGCGTTTAACGAGGCTTTTGTTGTTAGCGATAATCTTAGGGCCGATACACTCGCAGCGATAAGATGGTTTGATGCTAAAAAACCTGAAAAGGCGACATTGACCGGACAAGATATTATTGATACCCTTAGAAAAGCATTGTCGGATGTTGAATCTATTTTAGGGGAGGACGTAAAATGAGCAATCCACTTTATCCTACAGATGAAGACAAAACGACTAAACCGATAAAAATGACAAAAATGAAGACCGTAGGCGTTGTCTTACTGTTAATTGCTGTTGGATTAATAATGTATTTTGTAGACGAATGCGCATCAAATCTTGAAATATCTAATACACAATATGAGTATATATCAGACGTGTCGAAATCTGACGACATGGTTGATGCATTTCCCCTTATACATAAAGCGTTGCATGATGGCAAGATAACAAAAAAAGAATTAGACGAGATAAGGGATGAGATTAGTGTAATTCGTAAAAGAAATAAAGAATTTCAAGACAACAGAACTAAAAGGTCTTTAGTTGAATTATTCAAAAAAGAATATTGTCTAAAATGTAACAAAATAAACTGCAAAACTTGTTTTGAAAAGGAAAACCGATGAGCCTACACACAGCAATTGAATTAATGAATATAAATGAATTCGATATAAAGAATGTTGCAAGTGAAATTTGTGACATGTTAGTGAAAACTATTATCAAAGCAGAGGATATAGAAGACGATTTCGAGGGGCTTATTCTTCCCTTGTCAAATGTTTTAACTCATATGGCTTATAATATGGAAGATGGAATTAAGTTCGACTTAGTTAGCGGAGAAGAAGCTAATGAACTCTTTAAAGCAGAATGGATTAATGAATGGGTAAAAAGAGGTGAAGATGCTGAATACGCCTCAGAATCTATTTTGCCTCATTTGGATTTTCATGACTGGACGTTGCCACGTTGGGTTATTACTAGAGCAGCAAATGCTTGTGCCGCTAATTCTTTGGCTGATGTAAGAGAACTGAGAAAAATGAATGAGCAAAATTGAAGAACATAAACATCTAGTTTTCGTAGCTACAGCAATTCTCAATAATCAATTTTCAGAAAGATTAAAAAGACTTACCAAAGATACTTTGAATCGAGCGGGACTTGATTGGGATGAAAAAAATAATAGAGTTATCGTAAAATAAGGTTTCTAATTTGGTTATTCTGACCTATAATATTAGTGGATGTTTCTTTCCGTCCTTGTATGTTTTGCTATCTAAAATGCAAAAAAGACAAATGGTTGTCTATTCTGCAAGGACCAGAACATCCCTTGGGCAGACCTCCGGTGGTAACACCGGAGGTCGTTTTAGTTCTACCCTCCTGACTGCTTAATTAAGATGTACATGTAGGGCCATGATAAGAGAATACATAGAAATTAAATATCAATTGGACGAGAACGAGTGTTGGTGGTTGTCTTTCCGTCTGTATCCACAGGGCTACGTTCGTGGTTATTTTCAAGCCGAACCTGATAGTGAGATATTTGAAACTCATGTTTTAACCACAAATGGCACTCCCGCCGCCGATTCTATAGAACAGATAGAGACTCTTCTAAACAAAGCAGTTGGTTGGGGCTTCGATGAAATCACCGATGATGATATTCATGAAGCTCATAAAGCAATTGCCGAATTAAACGATAGTCTCTGGCGGTAAGGAAAAATAATGTCTACATCAGTTAAGAACGCAAAACATCTTGAGGCTCTTTGGCTAAATATCAGCAATACTATTGCTCAATTGCGAAGATTTTACCCAATAACTTACATACTGGGGAAATTTGAAATTGGTCTGATTGAGGAATTGCGGCAAAACCCTAAAATTATTTCGAAAGAGTTCTACACCAAAAATATAGTTGATATTAATCAATTAATGGAAGAGGGGCTTGTTCATTGGGTAGAACCTGTCAGTGGTAGCGGAAGAATTTTAGCAGAAGATTTCGAGGGAGAAATGACCCTAGAAATAACTGCTAAAGGCGGTCTGGGTGCAAACCCTGTTGATACCACTTTACAAATACTAGAAGGAGAGTTGGACAAATTCGCTGAATTCATTCGTAAGACAGCCCCCAAGGGAAGTTTGACTTATGAATCATGCATGAAACCAAAACCAAAACAAAAACCAATTGAAATTAACTATAAAACTGCATACATGATGGCTGTACGTCACCTGTCAAATATGACTGAAGAGGAATTGCAAAAGATTATAAACGATAACGAAGAGCTAAGAGTTAACAAGTTAGCTCAATACGCTATTTCCTCGAATGTCAAATTTACAGTACGCCCTCTTGAGAGTGAAAATGAACATGAACAAATATAAAAAAATGGTAGAACAAATACGTGCAGTCATCCAAGCAAATCTGGATGAGGAATTGGAAATTCATGCTTTTTCTGTTCGTGTTTCTGAAATTCTAAAGAAATTCGACGGTAAGAAAGTAACACGTAGGATGAGAACTTCTTTATCGGTAGCGATTCCAGAACATGCTATGTTCTACAATACAGACTTCGACCAACCGAAGATTATTGTAAACAGAATTGCTGGAAATCCGCACTTTCCTCACGATGATAATAAAATAACGTATAGTCTTGGTGGGGAGTGGAAAAATCCTAATTTTAACCATGATTATTTCGTTAACCACAGTGCAATTTGTCATCTTGGTGCTGCACTAGAACGATGTGAAAAGCGAAAAGAATTACTTGAAGATTCTGCGTGGTTGATGAAAACTGCGAAAACAATTGTTGATTTTATCGAAGCAGCAAAAAGTTTTAATGAAATTGCAAATGAGGATTTGCCTGACCGATGGGCTATCCTGCAATTGGTTCCTTTTGAATTGAAAAAGGTGTAAGGAATGAAAAAGAAATCTAATACTAAACCTAAGAATGCAATTAAAGGACATCACATATGGGCCATTTTTTATATTCTGGTATAGCCGCAAATAATCCTGTAAAGGCAAAGGCAGTAGTTAAATCCTTTGAACAGGCAGAAGCATTTTTGGATGGTGAGGAAGAAAAAACCCTTGCTTCCCATGTCGTTGTTTATCGAGTAGGAGGTGGGGGAATTGCCATTTGTCTTTATGAAACAGATATTATCACATATTATCCAGATGGTACATTTGTAGCAGATAATGGTGGATTCAACACACCAACAACTTCAACACGTTGTAATCAATTTGGACCGGAAGGATGGTGTTTCTTTCATCATAATAAGAAACTGACAGGACGTAATAAGAAGTCAATGGATATTGAAATGGGTAAACGAGAAAAGGTGAAATAACACCTCCAGCATCAAAGCCGCCCAAAGTATGAAAAAAAAGAAGAAAACATTAGCGCAACAAGATAAGACATATGCTCAAAGAATTCATTTCAAAGAGCGTGTTTGGGAACGCTATGGGCTACATGTTAATAGACACTTATATAAACACATGGTCGATTTGATTAAACGTGGAAAAGGTGTTCTAATTGAAAAACAAAGTTCCAGAATTTCTATTTTCAATTTGTATCTGGAAGGTAAAGAATCTCAGGAAGCGGCGTCGATTGCCCCCAAACTAAAAGTAGTCTACGATTTTAAGAGAAAAACATTAGTAACGGCACTTCCTTTGGATGGACCAACTAAATTTGATGCAGAAGAAGAAATTAAAGGAGTTTGATATGAACTATTCTAAAAAGGCAGTAGGCGGTATATTTATTTTGGGGTTACTTATTTTGGGAGTGGGTTATTTTTTCCTATTACCTACAAAAAAGAAAGAAAGTATTATCCCTTCTGTTACTTATTCATACCCGGAAGACTGCGATTCTGATTTGTTAAAAGTAGAAAAAGAAAAAGAAAAAGAAAAAGAAGTAACACAATCACAATACGAAATGATAAAAAATTGGGTAAGAAGCCAGCCAGAACTCAAAACATTTGTTTTAACTAAACTTAAAGATGATGGTATATTAACAGATAGTGATATTGGTGATATTGCGGGAGAGGCTATCAGGCTTAGACATTTGAAAGATAAACGAATTGATAACGCATATAGAGAAGAATTTAAGAATTCAATGAGTAATTAATCCAACTTTTTTATCACAGACTCTAAAACCATTTCAGGACTTATATCCCTCATACATTTATAATTGTTTTCACAATACTGTGCTGGTATACAGGGACAACAATCAACAGGTATTTGTATTGCTTCAAAATCATACATAGCCGCCCAAAATTCAAAATGACAATATCCACTTTGTATTATCAGTGTCTTACCAGCACCCTCCTTAGATGCATAATGTGCTGGACCTGTATCTAATCCCAAATATACTTTACATTTCCTAATGTGATTCAAAAATTCATAATCACGAATATTATTCTTGTCTAAATCTATGTAAGAAATGTTATATTTATCAAATAAGAAAAACAATTCATTAAAATAGGGCCATTGTTTACATTTGGTGAATGTTCCCGTCCTAGTTGTTACAGCTACGTCAACGGAATCAATATCCATAGATACAAACTTAGTTGGAACAGGATATTTATCAGGTATGTTCACTGATACATTAAATTGTTCATTGAACGATTCGGCTAATTGTCTAAATGGTAATTTCGTAACAAACACAGGACCAGAATTGTCATTTTGTGGATTAAAACTGGGGCATTCTACTAAATCTTTATAATTGTCATATAATGATGATTTAATACCATTGTCATTTAAAATTTTACAAAATGTAGCACTTATCAGGTAGTCTCCAAAAGCCCAACTGTGGGGTCTAATTATATAAGGATTACCTGATTGACGTGCCTTAGTGTTTAAGAAAAGTTTCTTCATTTACATTAAAATAGTTACATCCTAAAAAGAAAGCATAATACTCTCCAAAATCTATTTTTTGTTTTTTCTTTTTCTTTAAATTTAGTATAGAAAATAGAAGAAGGAATCACTCCATTAGTCTTTAAACCGTCAAACATTATTTTCAGTATGAATGCGGGTGGTTGCTGTCCAATAAATCTCAAACCGAAAGGCCCGGAATTAAATATTGAAATTTTACCATTAATAGGACCATCATGCCTTGATACCCTACCTTTCATATAACGATAATAAGGTTTGGGTGTAGATTTGCCCCAATTTACTTTTGTTGGTTTTTTGTCACAATATTCAAAAAGGCAAGATTGCCCTCAGTTTTCCCCAAAAACTTTTCTTTTCTCCTAATCTTGGCTTACGGAATCTGCCCTTGTATTTAATAGATTTAGATGTATTTTTTTTAATACATTTAACACGTCCAAAGGTCATTAATTCAATCGCCATCTTTTTTACTATATTTACAGGTGGTAACTTGCCAACAAATCTTAATTTTTTATTACCCAAATTTATAACAGTTATTTTTGTTTCTTCATATATAGGCCCATCATATATTTTAACCTTACCATTGTGATAAAAGTAACAATCACTGGTATCATGGGACGAAGATTCCTTTCCCCAATCTAAGTTTATCTTTCTAGTCATTTCTTAACTTTCTTAATATATCACGTTGATAATTAAACAATGCTATATTACGTCCTCGATATCTTTCTAATATAGACTTTCCGTATATTGCTGGAGTTTTCTTATCCTCCCAGTATAACCGAATTTTCCTAGTTTTTCCAGTCATAAACTTAGCCTTGAGTAATAGTTTCGGGGTGCTTTGGGCTGCTGTTTACAGTCCCTTTCAATTCTATTCAGGGAATTCTTCAGATTTATTGTTCCTTGCTGTCTATGCGTTTCAACATCCGCAGGAACAGGACTAGTGAAAGTATCAGGAACCTCTTCAGTCCATTCTAATGGGTTTACTCCATGTATTTCTTCATAGAATTGTTTCCTAGCTATTTCTATTTCTGATGGGGAAACAACCGTATTTTTAATTGTTTTTTCTTTTACCCAGTTCTTAAAAGAAGACCAAAATTTTCTTAGTTTTTTATCTTTACGAGGACGACTACGACTAGGCCGAGGTCGCATTCCCGATGGAATAGTCGTGGTGTGAACATAAGAAATTCTTCCTCTTTCTGATGAGGGAATATCGTAAGAATTTCCTCTTTCTGATGAGGGAATATCGTAAGAATTTCCTCTTTCTGACATAGGAGTATAAGAACGAATACGCTGACGAACTTCATCAAGATAATCTAAAGTTCAACCTTTTCCTGCCTCCGCAGGCGAAGCATTTAGAAAGATAACCTATGACACGTAAAATTAAATTAAATTGGGAAACAAAACCTAAATCTAAACGACCAAAACAACTACACGCTGCCAACCTATCGTATATATTCCGTCAATACTTTCTCTTACTTTTTCTAAAGATAGTTCAGAAGAAACATAATATCTTTCACCATTAGGACAAATTATATAGGTTCGACCTTTATTCCAATATATGGAATGTCCTTTGTAAAAAAAGTTATCTGTAGCTTTATTACTCCATCCTAATTTTATTTTTCTAGTCATATAATCTCGTACAGTGAAGTGTTATTCCAATTACGATTACGGGTTTGGCGTTGACGTTTTTCGCTTCTCCAATTTATCTTATATTTTCCATCAATACATTGCTTTACAAAATGTAATGCTATATCAGTATAAGCATAGTACTCTGTGCCACTAGGACAAATTATATAGGTTCTCATATCACCGTCAACTTTCTTCCAATATATCCCATATCCATTGTAAGAGAATCTTCCTGTATGTTGAGGGGAGTCACCTTGATTCCATCCTAATTTAATCTTTCTGGTCATAAGGTTACACAACCTTTATTTTTTCTTTGTATCAGTTCCCAACCACGTTCGTAAATATCGTAAATAATATTTTCTAGCCACCCTCCTATAAACAAATTCGATGCTAATGTCATAAACACAGAAGAACGAACAAATGCATAAGTATACATTATACCTTTATATCTCATCCAACGCAACACGACATTTTCAACAGATTTTTTAGTTCGTTTATCTATATGGGGGAACCATTGGGGATGGCCTTTCGTGTCTATGCATGTGCTACAAGATGGTCTACCCAATTTAGTACAATTGTTGCATTCCCTCTTTTCACAGGCGGTTATGTAGCTACTTTTAGAGTTGAATGGTATTCGTTCTATTTTATATTCAACACCTTTTAAAATAATAACGTTAGGATTATCATCATCAAAATAATAAGGTAATCTTCCACACTTATTCCCATACTTAAATTTATCAGCGGGGTCTGGTGTTTTATACATACCAATCGGCCATGGTTTTTTGGATTTCCATCCTAATTTAATCTTTCTGGCCATAAAATCGTCTCCATTCCATTGTCAAACTCCCATTAATATATTTCTTAATTAGAGTAAAAGGTATAAATCCTTTGTAATAATATGCTGTGCCACTAGGATAAACTAAATAAGTCCAGCTTATATCTTTAGGTGATGCCCAACACATCCAATATCCTTTATATAATTCTTTTTGGAAAATACCTTTACAAAGTGGATGTATATCATTTTCAGGTTCTTCCCATCTTAATTTAAGTTTTCTGGCCATACACGATTCCATATGCTGGAGTTCTTAATTAGATTGTAACTATCAATATATTTTTTGACCAACTTAGAAGGGATAGGTTTTTTACAAACATATGTCGTGCCATTACGGTCAACTAAATAAGTTAAATTATAAACGTCTTCTTCATCTTCATAACAAGTCCAACAAGCTGAATAATCTTTATAAAACAAAGTATTGAAAATCACACCTTTACAATGTGAAAATATCTCATCCATCTTAGGTTCTCCCCACCCTAATTTAAGTTTTCTAGCCATGTTTTTTTCTCATTATACGTCGCCATATTATTTTAGGTTTATCTAACATCCCGTATCGTTTATCAAGATAGTTCTTAATTATATCTAAAGGTATAATTCGGCTATTGTAAAATGTCGATTCGTCAGAAGTGCGAATTAAATAAGTACGCTTACCTTTTTTATAATTCGCCCAACATATTAAATATCCTTTATAAGAAGCATCATTAAAGATATCACCTTCACAAAGTGAAAATTCATCAGGTCTCCCCCATCCTAAGTTTAGTTTTCTAGCCATGATTAAAACCACGAGCGTTCTTCGCCGGAAGGACAGTGAAGCAATGTCCAATCTTTTGGAAATTTAAAGAAGCTATCCATTACAGAATCTATCTCTATAAATCCATGACACATCCAAGTATCGCCGCCACCAGTTGTTAAATAAGTATGAAATTCACTCTTATGGAAAAACCATTGTATTAAATGGCCTCCTACGATGCTGCTTTTTATTTCATGACCTTTAATAACAAATGCACCTTTGTTATTATCAGTATTCCATCCTAAATTTAGTTTTCTAGCCATGATTAATAAATGTCCATTTTATTGGATATAAATTTTTATCTTCAATATGGTGTTCAATATATGATTCTTCTAAAAATGAACGACACATAAGAGAGAACTTTGGATGGAAGGTTAAATAAGTGTTAATACCTTGTTTGTCATCGGGGGGAATCATCCACCTTATCAAAGAACCATTTTTCGTAATTGCTCTTTTTAGTTCATAACCATCTAGGACATATTCATCATTTGGAATGTCCCATCCTAATTTCAATTTTCTAGTCATTAGTATCTTATTTTTCTTTTTTTTGGATGGTCATCTAACAACTCCCAATCTATCGGTTCACCACCATTAAGATACTTCTTAATAGCTTGATAATCCACATAATCACGATGCACCCAAGTACGAGAGCGGATACCGCTAGTTAAAATTAAATAAGTATGAATGATGGAACCAATTTTCAAATAATTACTTAAAGGCCAACCAATATTTGGCTTATTTCTAATAGTCCATTTTATTACAAAATCACCAGCATCACCGGAAACATTTGCTCTTTTTATTTCATAACCAATTAGCCACTCAGCATAGTCAGGATGCAGACCATCTTTTAAAGGTGGCTGGTTGTTCAGGCGTCCTATCAGCCTTTTTTCTAAACCAGTTGGTTTGAAAGGGTCATGCTTTGTTTCCCAGTTACAATTTATTTTTCTAGTCATGACCAATCATAGCCTTTTGATATTGAGTTTCTAATACTTTCATCCCATGCCATGTTATCTTCACGTTTCTGTGTTGCCGTAATCACCGCTACCTTATTTTTTTCAGCATAAGCTTTGGCTTTTTCGGCACGCAATTCAAGTTCACGGATTGCATTTCGTTGCTTGCCATACTGTTTCATATATTCAGCATATGCGGCAGTTTTTGCTTTGCCTTTAGGCATTTGCTTATATTCGGCATATGCAACATATTCAGCATCACACATGTGACCGTATTTAGCTTCACTACGTACTCGCTGATATTGGGTATATTCTGCTTGGGCAGCAGCAGTTTTAAATATAACTCCTTCTACGACTTGTACGAAGTCAACATCTTCTTTTTTCTTCATTTGAACTTGAGCTTCAGCCGCTTTTTGTTGACGTAAACATTCATTTCTTAGCCATACATCTCGGCTCACGGGAGTTTCAGTTTCCCAATTACAATTTATTTTTCTAGTCATAGGAATTATTATACAAAAAAAATAGAAATAATGAAAGTGTTAATATGGATAATCATATGGATTATCAACGGGGATTTTTCTTTTCCTAATTGTTTTAGGCTTGGATTTAGGCTTGGATTTAGGTTGAGTTTCATTTAACTGCTTTGCCCTTGCTGTTGCTTTCATTGTTGAACGCATAGCCTCTTGGAGTTCCGCAGCAGTACATACTCCTTTATCAACAATAATACGGCAAACTGCTGAGACTGCTGATTTCAAAAGAAGAATTTTTCCATGCTCTTTTTCAAAAGCAACCGCTTCCATAGCCATTTCCATTGAAATATCTTCTATTTCAGTTTTAGTTTCTTTTGTCATTTTTTCTCCTGTCATTACGAATCATACCATATTATAGTCGCATTGTCCACCCAACTCTTAATTAAGATGTACATGGTGGGTCATGAGAAAAAAGTCAAAAATAGCATGTCTGGTCGTAGGTTTTGTAACAGTGTCAATAATTGCTGGGTTACTATATTGTTCAAATCAAAGACAAGAAGAATTAGACAAAGCGAAACTTTCTGCCGCATTTTCTCTGCTACAACCTTTCAGTGGCTTAATGTCTGACTCCGAAATTTCTACTGAAGAATATGCTAAACTTGACGATATCATGTGCTACGTTGGTCCATCTATCGTTAAAGCCATGGAAGATAATAAAATAACTAGGTCCGAATATAATTCTATATGGGCTTTGTACCGGGGAGATGAGAAAAAGAAGAAGAATCTAATTGAGACAGTAGAAGAATGCAGAAGAAACCAATAAGGAAGACGAATGATTTGGGATATTGTTAAAAACATATTATGGACATTAGCTGCAATAGGTGCATTTGTGGGTGGTGTTGTTATTCTTGCAAAGCTAGATATCAACAAGTTCACTGTCCCCGAAATTGTAAAAGAAATTACAGTTGTATGCATCTTGCTATTAATAATTGGTTGTGTGTTTATGAAAATTTGGCAAGTAAGACACAAAGGGGATAAACAATGACCGGAAGATGTGACATTTGCGAAAAAATCTTCAATTCACATGATGGTGGATGGATATGCCCTACATGTGGTAAAGTCTATTGTCCCGAATGTGAAGTAATGCCCGATGGGGCCAATGAACCATTATGCCCCAAATGCGATAAGTGGAAGATAGAATATCCACAGGATTATCAAGTAGGGTTTTTCCATGGGGCGTTAGAGAGTGACTGGGAAGTTACTGTTGATGTGTCTGCTCATAATTTACAACATTTGAATCCTAGAATGAGACATGCGGCACGTATTCATGGATATCGAAAAGGATGTGCGTTTGTGGGAAAACGACCACGGAACATACAATATAAACCGAAAGACAATCCTACGGCTTAATTAAGATGTAATCAAGGGATGAAGGACATAATTGGCTTGGATGGCTAATTTGGGGAAGAAAAAAAGGAGTTTAATATGGCAAGCGCAGAAGCAATAAGAATAGCAGAAATCATTACTTGTCACAAATACAAAGCAGGAAGTAAACAATTATTTCCCACCGAACGTGGCAGCAAAACATTGTTAGGTATAGCGGACTTAATTGATGAAGTTAAGACCGAAAAAGTGAAAGTAAAGGCAAATTAAATGAAAACAAAGTGTAAAAATTGCGGCTATCAAGCTACAGAAGATGATATGCAAGCGTTTCCTAGTTCCCAAAGACAAAGTTATCAATTCAGCGATACGGGAGCGTCTAAGCAAGATTATTCTTGACCTAATTCTTTTTTTAATCTTTTAATAACTTTTTCGTTTTTGTTTGGACGTTTTCTACCGGATAGTGGACGTTGTTCACCGAATTTCCATTTATTTTTGTGTACAATTTTCAAAGGTTCTTTGAGTTCCTTTTTCATCCTCTTCTTGATTTCTTCTGGTGTTTCCATTATAAGAGGTATGTAGTGTGACTAATTAAGATGTACATGTAGGATTGACATAAAAACCAATTAACTTTAAGAAAGGACGCACAGCTATGAAGAAGAAAGAATTTGTATCATTTGAAGAAGCTAGAAAGTTTGCTCGTAAATTGAAATTGAGTGGGTTAAAAGGTTGGAATAAATGGTGTGCCACTGACACTAAACCAGATATTCCCAAGAGTCCTGACAGTACATATAAAAACTCTGGGTGGGTGTCTTGGGGAGATTTTTTGGGGATTGAAAAAGCCAAAAAGTTTGTTCGTAATTTGAAGAAGAACGTATGAGAAAGTCAAATAAAAAAATGTTGTACAATATCCCCGGTTGGGAAGAATTTGTTTCTGAATATAAAAAAGCTAACACCAGTGATTTTCTTCCTTTTGAAGAAGCGAGAGAATTTGCTCGTAATTTGAAATTAAATGGGGACAAAGATTGGAAAAAATGGTGCAAATCTGGCAAAAAACCTGATGATATTCCATCTGCACCTAATATTATCTATAAAGATTCTGGTTGGGTTTCTTGGGGAGATTGGTTGGTCAAATGAGAAAGTCAAATAAAAAAATGTTGTACAATATCCCCGGTTGGGAAGAATTTTTAGCTGACTTTCATAATTTTCTTCCTTTTGAAGAAGCAAGATTATTTGCAAGGAGTTTAAAATTAAATGGTATAGCAGATTGGACAAAATGGTGCAAATCTGGTAATAAACCAGATGACATACCATCTGCTCCCAATTTTGTTTATAAAGATTCTTGGGTGTCTTGGGGCGATTTTCTTGGAACTGGTAATTTAGCCTCAAAAGATTATAAGTTTCGTCCTTTTGAAGAAGCGAGATTATTTGCTCATAATTTAAAACTAAGTAGTGGAGCAGAGTGGAAAAAATGGAGTAAATCTGGTAAAAGGCCAGATGATATACCATCTGACCCTTACGCTGTTTATAAAGATTCTGGTTGGGTTGGAATGGGAGATTGGTTGGGAACAGGAAATATAGCTCCACAAAATAGAAAATATCGTTCTTTTGAAAAAGCAAGAAAATTTGCTAGAAGTTTAAAATTAAATGGGCAAGCAGCGTGGAGTGAATGGTGTAAATCTAGCGACAAACCAGACGATATCCCTGCGGCACCAAATAATATTTATAAAGATTCTGGTTGGATAGGATACGGAGATTTTCTTGGCACTGGTAATCTTAGTCCAATAAATAGAAAATTCCGTTCTTTTAAAGAAGCTAGAAAATATGTGAGGAAATTAAATCTAAATAGTCAAGCAGATTGGAATAAATGGAGAAAATCTGACAAGAGACCAAAAGATATCCCTGCTGCACCTTTCCGTACTTATAAAGATTGTGGTTGGGTTGGAATGGGAGATTGGCTAGGCACTGGAAATGTAAACAAAAAGAATTTTCTTCCTTTTAAAGAGGCAAGAAGATTTGCTCGTAATTTAAAATTAAGTAGTTATACGGCGTGGGAAAAATGGAGTAAATCTGGTGAGAGACCAGATAATATCCCATCTAGTCCTAATCAAATTTATAAAGATTCTGGTTGGGCAGGAATGGCAGATTGGTTAGGTAAAAAATAAAACACTTGCTTTATTGTTGCAATTAGATATTATGAAACCTCTTACTAAAGGAAAACAATAATGAGTAATCCCAAAATGGTCGAAGCAGGAAAGAAAGCAGCAATAACAAGAAAACGTAGAGCCGCTGCTGCAAAGGCAGTTGCAACACGCAAAGCAAATAAAGAGAAAGAAAAAAGGCGTAATGTTGCTCTGAAAGCATGGGAAACGAGAAGAAAAAATAATGGCTAAAAAGATGACACCCTACGAACGGGAAATGTTGAGACAAATAAAAAAGTCGAATTCGTATAAACGTGCAGGCTTATATTTTTTAATTATTATTATAGCTGCATTAATTTATGCCTGTTGTAGCAACGGCGTTTAATTAAGTTGTACATGTCAGTCCATGGCAGACGATAAATATAAATCACCATACAAACTCGCCGCCAGAGCGGAGAACGTGGAAGCGTACAGGAAGGCGACTGGGCTACAGTCTATCCCTATCGGGAGAGAGTATTGGACGCTTTGTGCCAATCAACCATTAACTCCCGACTCAGAAATAATTCAATTACAAAATTTAGGATTTTTGACGAAAGACCAATTTCACGGGGTTGATTGGGACCATGATATAATTAAAGAAAATAAACGTGAGCATCCCCAAGCTCATTGGTATGAGGGTGATTGGATTGAAGTAATTGAAAGTACAGAATTCAACCCTGCTTTGGTTTATTTAGATTCAACAAGTTTCGCAGACCACAAAATTGCTTTAAATCTTACAGTTAGAACAATGTTTGTTTGTCCACATGGAACTGTACTTATCGCAAACGCAATGCTGAATGACCCACGAAGCAGAAAACAATTCAGTAAAGATAAGTTAATTGATGATTTAAGAACTGAGGTTCCATCAATTGAACTAAGTAAATGGGATACAACAGTAAGAAATTTCCAGTATAGTTCCACTGGGCGAACCTACATGATAAGTTACGTACTCTACAAAAAGGAAAATTAATGAAGAAGTTACCGAAGACGATTGGCTCACTACGTGTTGATGGTCAAAACCCAGAATGGAATGACCCAAAATATATCATCGTTCCTAATCCAGATGGTGTAGTTCTTGGTAACGGAGGTCGTGACTGGCAAAAAAAAGCATATGAGCAACTCAAAGACGAAAGGTTTTCTTTTATTGCTGCTTTTTGTGGTAGCGGAAAATCTGTTGTGCTTGTGGCATTAGGGGTGCATGATGTTGTTGCGAGTAACTATACTCAAAAACAACTAATTGTTGTTCCACAGTCACACATCCACAAAGGCTTTGTTGCAGATGGGGATTTGAATTATATCCCTATTATCATTGATGGTGAAAAATATGAGTGGAAAATCAACGACAATTTCTGCGATGCAAGTAGTAAAGATGTATTGAAAAATCTGAAAAAATGGTTGTTGACTGATGGCAAAACGCTGGCCGGGAAACATAAAGACCATCTAATTATGGGGTTGAATTGCGTTACGTCCCATATGGCTCTTGACCTTGTTTGGAAAAGTCTAACTCCCGATGAAAAAGAACAAGCTATCGACCATCTTACTTTGCGTGCAGATGAAGGACATCATATCAAAGGTGTTTTTGATATAGAAGAAAATGAAGAAAATGGTGGACTTTCCGATATAGCAAAACAATTGTTGGAACAAGAATCCACCGGACTAGGTGAAATTTGTCGTTTCATGTTCAACAGCAAAAATGAAACAGCAAAAATATGCATCGCTACTGCAACTCCGTATCGTGGAGATAAAGGTATTATTCTGTCAAAGACTGTTCAAGAAAAGTTCAATATTTATTACTTGGACTGGATTGAACATTTTAAGAGTCTGGGAATTGAAAAATTCTATCTGGAATACGAAGAATATGTCGGTGACCCGATAAAACAGGTTGTTGCCAAAATAGCAGCCGAACCAAAAGAAAAGCATATGATTGTCATTCCTTCTACAACTCGAAAATGGAGACAAGACGGGAAAAAAGAGTTGCAGAAGTTACTCAGGGAGATTCATAAAATAGTTCCCAAAGAACGAGTTTTGGATTTAGTTACTCCGAATACTCAAAATAAAAATAAGGAAAAATTGCTTGAAGAACCTAAAGCAAAAGGCAAAGGTATGCCTAAATCCAAATTTGACGTTGTTGTAACGTGTATGTTGGGGCGAGAAGGAACGGATTGGTGTCCATGTTCTCGTCTACATAATACTGCTTGTGAAGGTAGTATTACTTTGGCTATCCAAACGATAGGAAGGCCATTCAGGAGATTTAAGGGGAAGAGGGAAGTTTATATTTATTACTATGTGCATCAATTCCCAAAACCTAAAAACGGTATGACAAAACGAGAATTGCTTACTGACCGAACGAATGCTCTATTGGTTTGTATGCAGTTGGATGATATGTGCAACCCTATAATAATTCCTGTTATTCCCAATGGCGAAGAAAACGAGGGCAAGACAGAAGGCGAAGGCGGTGGAGAATCAACATCGTTATCTGAAATTTTTGGAGACCAGTATCAGCAAATGAAAAAGGATTTGCTGGAAGAAATCGGGTTAATGGAAAAGGTTGGTGAAGAAAACATAAATGAATTAATTGATGATATTGTTGATGAATATGAGATTACCGAGAACCTAGAAAACATCAAAAAGGCTCTTGCTGAACTGATTTATCGAGAAATCATTAGAGCAAATCCTCAACTGACAGATTTGGGGATTGATGTTGAATTTTTGAGGGAAAATGGGTTCGATAAAATTAGTGAAGATATTGATATCAAAAACATATATTTCGGTGATTATAATAAAAAAGATTGGAAAACAATACGGGAAATAGTGAGGACATATGACCGTATTTTCAAAGAAAATGTAGCTAAAATAATAGAAATAGGAATTAAAAATATAGAGGAACTAAAGAAGCAAGGTGTGTATAAATTTGCACTAC
>Ga0209045_1001867_pt1 | contig 16982 bp, 24 predicted proteins | sample SaaInlLV_10m_DNA_4_FD_184664 | JGI IMG/M metagenome (GOLD analysis project Ga0209045, IMG submission 184664) | Marine microbial communities from expanding oxygen minimum zones in the Saanich Inlet - Saanich Inlet SI072_LV_200m_DNA (SPAdes) (version 2) | ecosystem: Environmental > Aquatic >...
TGGTTCTATGGTTGGTTCAGGTTCTGGTGTTGGTTCTATGGTTGGTTCAGGTTCTGGTGTTGGTTCTATGGTTGGTTCAGGTTCTGGTGTTGGTTCTATGGTTGGTTCAGGTTCTGGTGTTGGTTCTTTCTTTAAATCAACATCATCCAAGGAACCAAAAACAGTTTCAAGAAAAGTTTCCTTATCAAATGGTTTAAGATCAGGGTATTCTTGTCCAACCCCAACATAAAGAACAGGAGTAGACGTGACTTTTACAATAGATAATGCAGCACCGCCTCGTGCATCAGCATCACTTTTAGTCAAAATTGAAGCATCAAACTTTGTATAATTAAAAAATTCACGGGCCTGATTGACAGTATCATTTCCAGCTAGAGAATCACCTACAAAAATTTTCATATCAGGATTTACAACTTTGGTAATTTTTTCAATTTGTTGCATCAAGTTTTCACTAGTTTGCATTCTTCCTGCAGTATCAATTAACACACAATCTGTTTTGTGAGATTTTGCATACAAAACTGCATCTCGTGCAACAGCTGCAGGATCTGAATTATAATTTTGTGCAACAAGTTTTAGATTAAGTCGATTTGTATGTTCACGTAATTGTTCAATAGCACCAGCTCTAAAAGTATCAGCAGCTGCTACAACAACAGAATATTTTTTTTGTTGTAACAAATGTGCCATTTTAGCTAGAGATGTAGTTTTTCCAGTTCCATTAATTCCCAGAAACAAAATTAAGAAAGGTTGATTTTGACTTTTCTTCTCATCGATTTTTCCAAATAGATCATATGTTCCAGCATTATCAAATAGTGTAGAGATATTTGAAATCAAACTATCTTTTACAAATTTTTCAATTCCATCTTTGTCAACTTTTGAACCAATTAGTTTTTCTTTAAGATCAGACTTAACAGAATCAATTACTTCAACAGATACATCAGATTCCATAAGTGCAATTTCTAATTCAAAAAGAATATCTTCAATATCTTTTTCCTTTAGTTCTTTTTCACCAAAACTTTTCGCTGCATTTGAAAATGCACTACGAAGTTTATCAAACATTGTTTATCCCGAAGTTGGCGGTTGTGGTGGTTGTTGCATAGATTGCATCATTTGATTGACTTGTGCTTTTCCTTGCTCTAATCTAGATGCAGCATCTTGTTTTTTTGCACCGTTATCTTGTAATGCAATTTCAACTTCTTTAATTCGTGCTTCAAGGTAATTTATTGCAGAAGGAAAATCTTTTTCGACTGCAATTCCTGCACCGATATTCAAAACTATTTTTTTAGTAGATGAGATTTTTGTAGGAACATATGTGCCCATTCCAATTGGGACCAAAGTCTCAGTTTCAGGGTTTTTGTTAAGGGATTGAAGGGATTCAATTGCAGCAGTCGTCTCTCTTAGAATATTTAGAAATGTTTGTTCTCTTTGAGATAAGTCAGAAAAATACGTTTCAAGCATTTGCATCTGTTGCATCATTTGTTCTGCCTGTTCTTCACTCATTTACAACAAGCATTGCTCAGATGGTTATAAATTCATTCATGGAAGGATTAGAGAAAATTAAAAAATAAATAAAAATAAAGATTTATCTTTATTTTGCTTTTGAGAATCTATCTTCTACTTCATCCCAATTAACTACATTCCACCATGCTGCAATGTAGACTGGTCTTTTGTTTTGATAGTTTAGATAGTATGCATGCTCCCAAACATCACAGCCTAACAATGGAACTAATCCTACTGTTCTTGGACTAGTTTGGTTTGGCATTGATTTGTATTCAACTTTAGATGTTGAAGGATTGTATACTAACCATCCCCAACCACTACCTTGAATTACTGCAGTAGTAGATGTGAATTTCTCTTTGAAGTCAGAAAAGCTTCCAAATGAATCATTAATTGCATCTGCAATTGATCCACCAGGTTCTCCGCCCCCGTTTGCTTTCATGTTATTCCAAAATAACCTGTGATTATCATAACCACCACCGTTGAAATTAACTGCACCTCTTTTGTCTTCAGGTACTGAATTGATGTTAGATAAAATATCAAGAATATCTTTTTCTTGAATTTCAGCTGAACAACCTTCTAGTGCTGCATTTAATTTGTCAGTGTATGCTTGATGATGTTTTGTGTGATGAATCTCCATTGTTTTTGCATCAATGTGAGGTTCTAATGCATCATAAGCATATGGCATTTCAGGAAGTGTGTATTTTCCCATGAGAAATTCAGTATTTTTATTCAATTTATTGGTTTAGCAGACAATCATTTTTACTTGTTAAAAAATTGGAAAATTTGTGAAGATACTTGTAGTTTTTTCTTTGATTTTTGTATTACTGGGAAGTGTCTTTTTTTTACAATTAGAAACTGAAAGTGGAATTCAAACCTATCTAGATAGAAGTGTACCATACATTGGAACTGGCATTGCAAAAATCCAAGGGATAGACGGTGAAGGAATCAAAATTGCCGTTATTGATACTGGTGTAGATTTTACTCATCCAGATTTGTTAGGATGGGGAGAAGATGGAAAAGTAATTGGAGGGTACAATTTTGTTAACGAAGGAGAGTTACCAATGGACACAAACGGTCACGGTACTCAAGTTGCAGGAGTAATTGCAGCAGACGGGCAAGCACAAGGCGTTGCTCCAAAAGCAAAAATTTTGGCATACAAAGTTTCAGAAGACGGAGAAGGAGTTTCATCAGAATTAATTGTTAGAGCAATTAACAAAGCAGTTGAAGACGGTGCAGATATTATCAATATCAGTTTAGGAGTAAACAAGACAAATTCCAAAATAGATAGAGCAGTAGATCATGCATTAGAAAGAGAAATTTTTGTAGTAACTGCTGCAGGTAATGATGGTCCAGAATTAAAAACAATTGGCAGTCCAGGAAGAAACGTTGGATCAGTAACTGTTGGTGCAACGTACAATAATCTTACTTCAAGTTTAATTGCAACCCTAGAAGTAGATGGAAAATCATTTACAACAATCCCAATGGTAGGATCTACAAAAGTAGATGGACCAATTATTGAAAGAATAGTTTTTGGCGGTTATGGAAAAATTAAAGATTTAGAAAATATTGATGTCAAAAATGCAATTGTTATTGTAGAAAGAGGCAGTGATGTTGAAGGCGAATTATTGTATTTTTCAATTAAAGAAAAAAATGTAGCAAATGCAGGTGCAAAAGCTTTGATTGTTTACAATAATATTTCAGGGATCTTTTTGGGAGAATTAATTCACCAATTTGTAGAACCAGATTACAAACCACAAATTCCAGTTGTATCAATAGACAGAGAAGAAGGACTGAGAATTATAGAATCATTAACAGAAAAAAATGAGGCAACTATGAATTTATTTTACAATCCAGACTTTGTTGCACATTTTAGTTCCAGAGGACCAGTTTCACCATTTTACATTAAACCAGAAATTGTAGCACCAGGGGCATACATCAATTCCACACAAATCAATGCAGGGTACAATTTTACAAGTGGAACAAGCTATGCAGCACCTCATGTCAGTGGAGCCGCAGCACTATTGCTTCAAAAAAACCCAGAATTACACCATCATGAAATAAAATCACTATTACTAACAACAGTTGAGCCTGTTTCAGACGCATATGGACAGAAATTTTCAATATCAGAGTCAGGTTCAGGAAGATTAGATATTGGAAATGCCTTTAATGCAAAATTGATCATAGAGCCACCAAACTTTGTAGCTATTGCATCATCAGATAACAAAATTTTCGAAAGGGAATTTCAGCTAAAATCAATAGATGGAACATGGAATGGATTTGATGTAACATTTGATGGGCCTGAATTCATAAAATTTGAAGGGGAGTTAACGAATGGAAATATTTTGAAAATAAGGATGAGTATGTTAGAAGATAATTTTGGAGACCATGAAGGAATAATAATTATCAATCATGAAAATACACAATACAGAGTTCCATTTTTGTTTCACTATACACCAGGTTCAATTTCTGTAAATCAACAAAATCAGAAACTGTTCTTTGAAATTTATCATCCAGAAGAATGGAGTTTTACAAAAATTTCAGTAACAAACAGTAAAGATGGTAAAACAGATACTACAACTGCTACACCAGATAAAAAAACATCAATTGAAATTTATGAAAATGCCGAATATTGGATTGATGCAAAAATCAGGGTTAACGGAACAACATCAGATGCATACAACACAATTCAAATTAGTTCTATCTCAGAAACTGAGAGAGCAGATACCATAAATATTCCAGAAAGACAGATAGGAATTATCGCAGTAATTATAACACTAGTTGGAATTGTTGGATTGATTAAAAGAAAATTCTATTGAGACAAATGTGGACCTGCATCAACAATATCTTGTGAAACATTTTCGAATTTCTTAAAGTTCTCAACAAACATTTGAGCTAGTTTCTTTGCAGATAAATCATAAGAGTCCTTGTCAACCCAAGTGTTCTTTGGATCTAAAATTTCAGGAGGAACATTTTCAACTTCTGTTGGAATATCAAGATTAAACAAATCATCATGTCTGTACTTTACAATGTCTAGTTTTCCAGTAAGGGCTGCAGTTACCATTGCACGACTGTACTTGATTTTGATTCTAGTACCAACACCATATGCACCACCAGACCATCCAGTGTTTACAAGATAGACCACAGTGTTATGTTGATTAATTTTCTCACCTAGTAATTTGGCATAAACAGATGCTGGTCTAGGCATGAATGGGGCTCCAAAGCATTGAGAAAATACAGATTTTGGCTCTTTGATACCTCTTTCAGTTCCTGCTAGCTTGCTTGTATATCCAGACATAAAGTGATACATTGCAGCTTCTTTTGTTAATCTGGAAACTGGTGGCAACACACCCAAAGCATCTGCAGTTAGAAATATGATCACTCTAGGATTTCCACCAACACTTGGAATTACAGCCCCAGGAATGAAATCCAAAGGATAACCGACACGAGTGTTTTCAGTTAAAGCATTATCATCATAGTCTGGAACATTATCATTTAGTACGACATTTTCTAAAAGTGCACCAGGTTTAATTGCATTCCAGATTTCAGGTTCTGCTTCTTGACTAAGGTTGATACATTTTGCATAACATCCACCTTCAAAATTAAAGGTACCATTATCAGACCAACCATGTTCATCATCTCCAATTAATTTTCGATTTGGGTCTGCAGAAAGTGTTGTCTTTCCAGTGCCAGATAATCCAAAGAACAAAGCAGTATCTCCTTTTTCTCCAATGTTAGCTGAGCAATGCATTGGGAAAATATTTCTACCAGGTAAAAGAAAATTCATTACACCAAACATTGATTTTTTCATTTCACCAGCATATTCTGTTCCTCCAATCAAAACAATTTTTCGTGTCAAGTCAATTAGGATAAAGACATCAGTTCTGGTTCCATCAATTTCAGGATCTGCTACAAAGTCATTAATACATAAAATAGTAAACTCTGGTTCATGATTTTGTAATTCTTCACTTGATGGTCGAATAAACAAATTATTTCCAAAGAGATTTTGCCACACATGATCATTGATTACTCTAATAGGTAAACGAGTTTCTGGATCAGCACCTACAAAACCATCAAAAACAAAAAGTTCTTTGTTATCAACAAAATTTTTCATCTTTTCAAAAAGTTTTTCAAATTTACCACTTGGAAATTGATGGTTGATTTTTCCCCAATCAATTGTTTCATGAGTTTTATCATCATATACAATAAATCGATCATCAGGAGAACGACCAGTGTATTTTCCAGTATTAACAGATAATGAACCTGTAGAATTTACTACTCCCTCTCCTCGCTCAACTGCCAATTTGACCATATCATCTACGCTGAGATTTCGGTGGACTTTGGAAGGATTTATCCCAAATGCAGTTAATTGTGATGAAAAGGTATCAGTTACAGCATTGCCGACTACTTCAGTCAATGTAGGATACCACCAAAAATACTAATTTCAATCTTAGGCTTGTGCATGAATATTTCGATCCGCCTTGAATTTCCTTATTATCTCTTTCTTCCCAGAAATGATCTTTAGGTCTAGGAACGTATTTATTTCAAAATTCAAGACTCATCTCCATGGTAATTAACAAAGAACTGATTGAGAAAAGACAAGAAGTCAAAGAACACAATCCAGACTTTGTTAGACCAGAAAGTTGGCGTTATGTTAGACTCCAAACCAACTGGAGAAAGCCAAAAGGCATGGATCATCACCAACGAAAACAAAAGAGTAGAGGTCGTCCAGGTCTTGTTAAAGTAGGATATGGAGGACCAAATAGTGCAAAAGGATTACACCCTTCAGGATTTACAGATAATTTAGTTTACAACTTGGCAGATTTAGAAAAATTAAATCCAAAGAAAGACGGAGTAAGATTCGGTCATAGTGTTGGAACTAAAAAGAGAAAAGAAATTGTTATCAAAGCAGTTGAAAAGAAATTTAAAATATTTAACGCAAGAGTGAGTGCAATTGGTAGTAAATCTTAGAGCCAAAAAAAGACTCGCATCAAGAGTCACAGGAGTTGGAATTCACAGAATACGATTTGATACAGACCATCTAACAGACATTGCAGATGCAATTACAAGAGAAAACATTAGAAGTTTAATCACTGCAAATACAATCAAAATTAAACCATTTACAGGTACATCTAGAGGTAGAGCACAAACAAAGAAAGATCAGAGAAGTAAAAGAGGTACAACTCAAGGTAAGAAACAAGGACGAAAAGGTGCAAGAGTTGGTAAAAAAGAAGTTTACGTTGCCAAAGTACGTGCATTAAGACGTTTGTTGAAAATTGCAAAAGATAGAAAAGATTTGACTAATCCAGAATTTTGGACACTTTACAAAAAGGTTGGTGGAAATACAGTTAGAAACAAAGCACACCTTAGAGCTTTGATGGATGAAATCAGAGAAAAGAGAAAAGATTAGAATTTAAAAAGTTTATTTTTCAAATCTAAGATTTTACCATTTTGAATTTTGATACCTTCATCATTTAGCATCTTTGTCTTAATGTGTTCACCATATGCATATCCACCAATTTTTCCAGTAGACATTACAACTCTATGACAAGGAACAATCACAGGGTATGGGTTTTTGTTCATTATTTTTCCAACAACTCTTTGTCCATTTTTTAATCCAACAGCTTTTGCCAAATCACCATAAGTTGTAATTTTACCTTTTGGAACATCTAGTAATTTTTTGTAAATTTTTTGTTCTAGATTCAAAGTTTAATCACTTTAAGATTAGTAGATTCAAGAAAACTAACTATTTTTGATTTATTTGGACCTAACCCATTCCAATCTAAAAGAGCAGTCTCTGCCATAGAATTTTGAGAGAGTATATGAGAAAACAACTCTTCATCAATATTCTCTAAAGCATGTTTTGGAATAACAGTTCCAAGGGCGTGTACTCCTTCAAGTAATTCATTAGTGAATTTTGAAGGATAATGAGTACCACCAAAACAAATTGCAACAGGATTTTCTTTGATCGGATTAGACATCACCTGGTGTACCAAAGATGCAACAGAATTACACAAAGATACATCAGTCCATTGTTTTTCAGTCGTACCTATTTCAACAAATATTGAAGGTTTGGTCAAACCTGTTGGGCCATGATGTGTTGCCTCAATTGTGATTTGGAATTCAGAAAAATCAGATTCATTTTTCTTTAAAGTTTTAAGATATTCTTTTTGAAAGTCGGGAAGAGGAATTGCAACTTGTCTATCGTTTCCACCAAATTTTGCCTCAGAGAAATTTCCAGTACTGTGACAAGTTAATGCCAATACCCCAGATTCAGCAGCATGTTTTGAAAGAAATACAAATCCATCATAATCATATTTCTCCTCTAACCAATCAGCAGAAATGGCAGGAGATGGAATAATTACCAAATCATAATATTTTCCACGGAAAATATCACCATCTCGAGTCATTTCTTTTGAAAGAAATTTTGCCATATTGTGACCTGCTGGATCATCTTGATACGCAACTAGTAGTTCCATGAGATAAGGAATATAAGGACACCATATTAATTTCCAGCAATGAATCCACGTCAGACTTTGAAGAATATGGTAAATACCATGAAAATGGCAAAAAAACCAGACAAAGATGAGTATCAACAGCACTTGAGATTAGTAATATTAGGAATATGCGGAGTTGGTCTTATCGGGTTTACAATTCAATTTGTCTTTTCAGTGATTACATTTGGTAGATAAAATGTCTGAAGAAGAAATAAAATCACATCTATTTGCAATTAGAACCACTGGTGGACAAGAAAAAGTGGTTATGAGATTATTAGAAGCTAAAGCAAACGCAAATCAAATTAACATTCAATCAGTATTTTGGGTAAGTGATCTTAAAGGATATGTCGTAGTTGAAGCAATCAATCCAAGTGATGCATACATGGCAGTTGAAGGTGTAAGACACATCCGTGGTCAATTAAGAGGAGAATTAGAATTTGCAGATATAGAAGGATATCTAGTTAAGAAATCAACAGTATCAACATTAGCAGTAGATAACGTAATAGAAATTACAGGCGGTCCATTCAAGGGAATGAAAGCAACAATTACCAGAATAGATGTTGAGAAAGAAGAAGCAACAGTGGTTTTGTTGGATGCAGCATATCAATTACCAGTTACAGTTGACGCAAACTATCTAAAACTAGCGAGTGGGGCTTAGTAAGGATTAAATTTTCATATTGAGTTGAATTAGAAATGGCAGAACAAAAAATATCATCACTTGTAACAGGAGGAGCAGCATCAGCTGGTCCACCATTAGGTCCAGCATTAGGTCCTCTAGGAGTTAACATCATGGAAGTCATTAAAGCAATCAATGACAAAACCAAAGACTTTGAGGGAATGAAAGTTCCAGTTACAGTAATTGTTGATAGTGAAACAAAAAAATATGAAATTGAAATTGGTATCCCATCAGCTGCTGCACTCATCATGAAAGAAGCAGGCATTACAAAAGGTTCTGGAGCATCAGGAACTGAATGGGCAGGAGATGTCACAATTGATTCAATTATCAAAGTTGCAAATACAAAACTTGAGAAATCATATGCTTCATCATTAAAATCAGTTTCAAAAACCATCATCGGTACATGCGTGGCATTAGGAGTTAAAGTGGAAGGAAAAACTCCAAAAGAAATGACCGCAGAAATCAATGAAGGTAAATGGGACGAGAAATTCAAGTAATTTCTAAAAATTTAATTTCTTTTTACATTACGCAACAATTTGTTTTGGTAATTTCTTTTTGATGTATCTTCCCAAAGTTTCTGTAGAATATTCAATTCCATGTTTGTCATTCATGTGATTCCAATAGTCAAAAACCACAGATTCTACTGATCCAGTAATCTCATAATCACAATCAAACCCACACTCATCACACCTGATTAAGACCACAAAGCATACACTGCAAATAAGAATAAAAGTAGCAGCATAACAAAAATGAAAATTTGTTTAATTTAAGAAATAATATTGTATGAATATAGATAAATCAAAAATTCAAGATATCAGGTATTCCATACAACATCATATGCAATGATCACATTTTTTCTGGATTTTGGTTTTTTTGCAATACCCCATTCATCAGAAGTATGCCCAGAATTAAGATCAGATACTTCTCCCCATTGGAACTTTTCTATTTTAGCTGTTTCCATAAACAGGCATAATAAGATCAAAGTATTAAGCAGTAAGAATACACTGCAATCAAATTAAAATTAATTTCAATTAATTGTACAAAAAAGAGTTATTTCTAAAAACTACTGAATTAGATAGACAGGGTCTTTGTCAGTTTTTTGTAATTCTACAAAGGTTTCAGTATTCTGAATACCTTCAATTTTTCCAATTTTCTCAATTACTACTGCATGAAGTGCTTCAAGATTTTTTGCATACACATCAATGATAATATCAAATCTACCAGTAACTTCAGAAATAGATACAACTTCGGTGATTTCCATGAATTTTTTATGAATTACATCCTTGTATTTTGGATCTCGGTTAATTCCAACGGATGCTTTTACACCTATTCCTAAAAGAGATTCATCAATATCAATAGTGAATTTTTTGATTAGTTTTTTCTTCATTAACCGTTTAATTCGGCTGTAAAGTACAGATGCATTGATATCTAACTTTTTTGAAAGTATTGGAACAGAAATGGAGCCATCCTTAGTTAATTCATACAATAATTTCATATCTAGATCGTCAAAGCGGTGCAATTACATTCGAAATTTGGGATTCTGATTTAATATGTGTAAGTTTTCTGTGGAATTCATCATGGAATTACAATTAATCTACCAAAATGTAGTGATTTTTTAGAATAAATGATCTAAAGAAATCTCTATCCATAAACGATTTTAAGTAGGCAATCTCGAAATCCATTCGTAATGGTCACCGAGGCACAATTTGTTGAAATTGTAAAACAAGTAAAAACTTCAACAAAAGAAAGGAAATTCAAACAAGCCGTAGAATTGATCATTAATTTCAAAGATATTGATGTCAAGAAAGGATTTGCCATCAATGAAGTAGTTCAACTTCCAAAGACCAGTTCACCTGCAACTGTTTGTATAATTGCTGGAGGAGAAATGGGTCAAAAAGCCAAAGCAGCAAATGCAGACATTGTGATTGGTGAGGAAGAATTAAACAAATTTGCAACTAATAAAAGAGAATCTAGAAAATTCATCAACAAATATGATTTCTTTTTGGCAGACACTCAAGTAATGCCAACTGTCGGTAAATCTTTAGGTCAACTTTTGGGTCCTAGAGGAAAAATGCCAACACCAGTTCCATTTAATGCAGACATTGCTGCATTTTTAGCAAGATTTAGAACATCAATTAAAGTTAGAACAAGAGCTTCATTATCAGTCTCATGTAAGATTGGTGATGAATCAATGGAGGATGCAGATTTGGCAATTAATGCAAATGCAGTTCTTAATGCAATTGAAAAGAAACTACCAAACGGAGAGAAGAACATTAAAAAAATTATGATAAAAACTACAATGGGTAAACCAATTAAACAAGTTCAAGAGGTCAAGAAGAAACATGCATGAGAATAGAACATCTTATCCAGAAAGAAAAACCCAAATGTATCAGCAACTGCAAGAACTTCCAAAAAAATACAAAGTAGTAGCAATAATTAAAACAACCAAAGTACGTTCTACACAACTTTTACCATTAAGAAAAGCACTCAAAGGAGATGTAGAGTTTGTAAGTATCAAAGATAAAGTTGCAAGAAAAGCTCTAGAGACATTAGACGTACCAGGTATCAAAGACATTGCAGCAGAACTTGTTGGTCAATGTATGTTCATGTTTACCAACATGTCACCATTCAAGCTTAACGTTCTTTTAGCAAAAAACAAAATCATGATGGCAGCAAGAGGTGGAGATATTGCAAGTATAGACATTGTAGTCCCTGCAAAGAACACAGGTATTGCTCCAGGACCAATGCTTACTGAATTTAAAGACGCAGGAATTCCAACTAAAATTGATCAAGGTACAATTTGGATTGCAAAAGACAGTACTCCAGTAGAGAAAGGCGGAGTGATAAATGAAAAATTAGCAGCACTTTTGGGTAAATTAGATATCAAACCAGTAGAGGCAGGAATTTCACTATACACTGCATTAGAAGAAGGACTCAAGTATTCTGAACAAGAGATGATAATTGATGTTGAAGCAATCAGAGCACAATTCGGACAAGCACACCAAGAGGCAGTCTCATTATCAATAGAGGCAGCATACATTACTGCAGACAATGTCTCACAGATTCTTTCAAAGGCTGCACAATCTGCACGTTCAGTATCTGTTGAATCAGGATTTATGACTGATGAAACAAAAGAGCAAATTTTGCAAAAAGCAGATTCCCAAGCAAAAGGCGTTGCAAGTAAAGCAAAAGACTACACACCAGCATAAATTCAGTTTCTAATTTAGGCACAAAATTATATTTTATCTGATAACTGTTACTATACATTATACGTTTAATTTTAAATACCAAAATTTCTGCTAAACTATATGCAAAAAACACTATCCATACTAGGATTATTTGCGGTTTTGATTGTAGGATTAATCAGTCCTGCAATGGCAGAAGGCGATGACAAGTGGGATGAACAATACAGAGAACTAGAAAGAGAGTTTGATGAGAAAAGACAGCAGATAGAAAGAGAAGCTAATGAACAGTTTGAAGAATTAGATAGAGAACATGAAGAAGAGAAAAATGAAATTTATGAAAAAATAGAAAGTAATCCAGACATCAAAGATTCAGAAATTGACAGAATGTTTGATGAGTTATTTTCCAGGTATGATGAAAAGAGACAGTCTATTGAATCAGAAATTATGAAACAATTTGAAGAGATGGAAAGAGAGTTTGAAAATGAATTACAACATATTGATGATGAGGCAAGAGAGTATTATGAAGAACAAGAAAAACAATACGATGATGATTATGACAGGTATGAAGAGTATGATGCTGCAGGAAACAAGTATGATGACTACAACAAGTATGAAGAACATGATGATGATTATGACAGGTATGAAGAGTATGATGCTGCAGGAAACAAGTATGATGACTACAACAAGTATGAAGAACATGATGATGATTATGACAGGTATGAAGGATACGATGATGATTACAAAGATTATCAACCACACGAAGATGATCCAGAGTGGAAATCAATTGAACCACTAACTCAGAGAATTATGGATGTAATTCCAATGGAGAAGGTTCAACATTTTTGGGAATCAGGACAAGTTGACGAATTATTAGAATGGATAGTTTCTGAAACTGATTTGAGTTATGAAGAAGCAAAACGTGTCATAGCATTTCATGAAAAATATAAGGACAGACATGATGAAAAATCAGATGAGTATGAACGTGACTATCCAGACCACAGATATGATGAACCATATCCATATTCAGAACCAACAAATGATGATTCACAAATACTCAAACTAGAACAAAGGATTTCTGAACTAGAAGAAGAAAATAGAAGTTTACAAAACACAATTTCAGAACTAGAAAAGAAAGTTTCTCAAATGAATACAGTGTTAATGGAACAAATCAAATTCATCTACGAATGGGCTACATCTCAATAATTAATTTTCATCTAAAACCAGAACTTTATACGATAGTCAGACTCATAAAATTTTGAATATCATGACTAAAATCAATAATGTTGACCTGGATAAAGTTGCAAATACCCTAGCAAAGGGAAAAGAAGACATCAATACTTTACGAAAACCAGTAAAAATGCAAGGGGAATGGAATTTAGATCCAAATTCAGAATTTCAATTTAAAACAGAGCTAGCTTTTGAGAAAGGAAAGCAAGTAGTCGAAATTGATTCACCGTCATTTCTAGGTGGAGAAGGTAACAGACTAGGGCCAATGGCATATTGTATTTCAGGAATTACATCTTGCTTTATTGGGACATTTGTTGGAATCACAGCACAGCAAGGAGTAAAACTGACAAAACTTACAGTCACTACTCAATGTAACATCAATTTTGCAAAAGCATTTGATTTATCAGAAGATCCGATCACTGAAGGAATAAGTTTTGAGATTGATGCTCAAAGTGATAATGCAGATAATCAAAAACTTCAAGAGATATTAAAAATGGCAGAAGAACGTTGTCCAGCTATGTACAGCATGACACATAAAATCAATATTAACGCAAAGATAATTTAATTTTCATATAGAAAATATTTTCTATGTCCTCTCATTAGATAATATATGCATTGTATAGGAACTTGTAAAAATTATCAAGGAAAAAGTAACAATCAAGAAGGTGGAAGGTATGAGCAAGGTCAAAAAAGATGTCCAGAATGCGAAGTGTTCATCGTATGGGAAGGGTTATGGTGTCCTTGTTGCGGACGTTTATTGAGAACAAAGCCCAGAGCTAGAAAACTAAAACGCAAGTTATCATTGAGTAGAGCTAGATAAGAAGAGATTAGTATAGATTATAGTAAAATTGCTCATGTCAAAATCTCCACTATACAGTGATAAACACATACAAATTTTTGAAGACAAAATACGCTTCAAGTCTTGGGTTTTACCGTGGGGTAAAAAGGATGTGAAATTATCACATGTTAAAAAAATCTCTGAGAGAAATATGGGGTTATCATCAGGGCGTTTGAGGATTTCAGGCTCAAATAACTTTAGAGATTGGTTTCATTTTGATGCAGCAAGACCTACAAAAAACAAGGCAATTGTGATTGAGACTGATTTTAAAATTTACAAGAGATTATGGGTTACACCTGAGAAACATGCCAAGGTGTTTAGTATTTTAAAAAAATTAGTTTGATTCTCTAACTTTGGGTAAATTCCAATTATACTTCATTGCAAGTAATCTAATTCCAGTTGCTGCAATGATACCAATTACAGATGATATTTGTACATCTACATCAAAAGATAATAGTCCATAAAATATTACAATTCCAATTATACTTGCAACAGCATAAACTTCCTTTACAAATACAATAGGAATTTCTCGGACAAAAATATCTCGCAGTATTCCACCACCAATTGCTGTAATCATTCCAGCAAAAATCATTGGAAGAAATTCCAACCCAACTATCTGATATGCAATAGATGCACCAATAATTGAAAAAACACCCAGACCAATTGCATCAAAGATTAACCAAATGTTCATTTTCTTTTTCAGATATGAGAAAAGAAAAAACATTACAATTCCAGTTCCAACAGTTAAAGAAATGTAAATAGGATCAGAGAATGCTGTAGGGAATCTACCAAATATTACATCACGAGTTACTCCACCTCCAACTCCAACTACAGTTGCAAGTACAATGATTCCAAAAATATCAGCCTTGTGTGTAATTGCTTTACTGGCACCAGTAACTGCAAAGGCTACGGTACCCAAATAATCAAGAATACTGATGAACCCATCTATAGGAAAAGTGAAATCAACCAATCAATTCAAAGATGGAGCTAGAACTAATTAAGAGTAACAAAAATAATATCAAAATTAATGTGAAAAACTCGTTTAACCGAATAATGAAGACAGTCCTTCCATGGCTGCTTCTTCGTTTTTAGGCTCTTCTTTCTTTTCTTCTTTCTTTGCTTCACCACCGGCTGCATCTGCTGCTGGTGCGGCTGCTGCTGCAACTGCTACAGGTGCGGCTTTGACTGCCTCAGAGATGTCAACATCAGCTAAGGCTGCAACTAGAGATTTAACTTGGGCTTCATTAACTTCAGCGCCAGATGCTTTAACAACTGAACTGAGGTTTGCCTCGTTAACTTCTTTTTCTAGCTTGTGAAGAAGTAAAGCAGCGTAAACATATTCCATTGTATCGAGATTTTCTTGGGGCATAATATAAAACTATGGAGAAATTATGCCTAGGATTTGAAAATTTAGTTTAAAATTTTGAGGCTTCTACAAACTGAATATAGAGTTCGTTTCAAATGCGGATCAGTTAAAGTCTCCATTCTATTTTTTAGGATATGTTTTGCTTCATCACGATCAGTCCCTACAGGTAATGACAAGACATTGTTGATAAATTCAGGTAAAGATTCACGAATCCAACCATCTAACATTCCAAAAACCTTAGGCGGAATAAGATCACACTTGTCAGAATCAAGATTCAATATACCAGAATAATTTTCATGTTCCACACGATACACTAGAGCCAAAACAACATTATCAGGAGTAGGATTCTCAAGGATTTCACGTGAACGCTCTCCAGTCTTTCCTTGTTCTAACTTGTTTTTCAAACCAACTGGATTTACAATTACACCTGTGATACCTACTTTTTTACCATCAATTCCAGTAACTGCTCCGAAAATAAAGTCATTATAATCACCGTTCTTTTTTATTGAGAAAATATAAGATCCTTCTTTTAATTCTGGTTTCTTGCCAAACATGAATAGACTCAGCTAGACAGTGTATTTAATGTATTATTTTGGAATCAAAATAAGAGTTAAGGTTTTAGAAAGACTTTGAGAGTATCTGGCTTTTTTGCATGCTCTATTGCTTTAGAGAATTCTTTTAATGGAAAAGTAGAGTCAACCATAGAATCAACTACAATCATCTTAGTTGCTAAAGCATCAATTGCAGGTTTGAACAGACCACATCTAGAACCAACTAAAGTGATTTCATTGATTATAGTTGGAGTCAAATCAAGATTTTCTCTTGATGCAATTGTGGATTTTAGTATGACAGTTCCACGTGGTTTTACCAATTTCATAGTGTCTGTAAATCCAGAATTACTTCCAGTTGCCTCTACCACTAAATCATAGAGTTGTTCATCAGAGGAATCAATTCCAATCTTTGTTGTAATGTCAAATGGTTCTAACAATGAAAGTTTGTTTTGGTGTCTTCCAAAACAAGTAACATTTGAACAAGATAGTTTTAGAACTTGAGAGATCATTTGTGCCAATCTCCCATCACCTACAACTGCAACTTGCCAATCAGGATTCAATGAAATTTGTTCTTTTATTTCAAATGCAGCAGCTAGTGGTTCTACAAATACTGCTTGCTGATCACTAATAGAATCAGGAATTGCATGTAAATTTTGTTCAGGAAGTGAAAGAAATTCTGCAAATGCCCCATCTCTTTTTAAAATTCCAAGTACAGTTCTGTTTGGACAGTGTCTATTCATTCCTTTTTTACAATAATCACAATTGTTACATCCAGCATTTATCTCACCTACAACTCTTTTTCCAATGAGGTTAGGATTTTGAGATTTTTCCACTACTCCAACAAATTCATGACCCAATACACCATGATATGCCATATATCCATCCAAAATTTCCAAATCAGTTCCACAAATTCCAGCTAAACTTACTCTAACCAAAGACTCGCCAGGTTTTGGGTCGGGATAATTCTTATCAAATTTCATTTCTACGCCATCAAAATAAGTGGCTTTCATGAAACTTGTAATAATTAATGGCATTTTAAAATATAGAAATGAAATATTAAAAAATTAATTCTAAAAAGCATAAAATCAACTAACAACGCTAATTCTTAATATCAGGAAAAATGCACGTTCATCGTTGGATAAAAGTCAGAT
>Ga0209045_1001877_pt1 | contig 16901 bp, 15 predicted proteins | sample SaaInlLV_10m_DNA_4_FD_184664 | JGI IMG/M metagenome (GOLD analysis project Ga0209045, IMG submission 184664) | Marine microbial communities from expanding oxygen minimum zones in the Saanich Inlet - Saanich Inlet SI072_LV_200m_DNA (SPAdes) (version 2) | ecosystem: Environmental > Aquatic >...
GTCAGAGGTTTTGGAGTGTTAAAATAAATCATGAAAATTGCAATAATATTACCTAATTTGTGTGGTGGCGGGGCTGAACGTCTCCATATAAATCTTGCGACATATTGGAGTGAGCAAGGCCATATTGTTGAGTTTTTTCTAATGAAAAATCAGGGTGAATTACTGACTTTAGTTGCCAAAGAAGTTAAAATTTTAAGCCCCAACGTTGAGAGAATACGAAGTTTTATCCTTCCGATTAAAAGATATTTGAAAAATACTAAGCCAGATATAGTTTTATCGGCGATGTGGCCACTTACTTCGGCAACTACTTTGGCGTGGTTTCTAAGTAGTAAACAAGGAAAACTTTTTCTAAGTGAGCATGTTATTCTCACTACTTCTGTAATTAACGAGCTATTTTTACCATCTTGGTTAGTTGGTCTTTCTCTAAAAATTACTTATCCTTTTGCTACCGGTATCATAGCGGTGTCACATAGGGTTAAAAATGATTTATGCACCCTTGGAAAATTCTCTTGTAATCATATTAAAGTAATCTACAATCCTGTAGCTACGGGTACATTCAAAAATAAAGAGTTTGACAGTATAAAGGCAGAAAATTGGGGAATTGGCTATAATTATCATATCCTTGCTGTAGGTACATTAAAGCCTGAAAAGAATTACAAATCTCTTATTCAGGCGTTCTCATATATTGCTGAAGAGAACAATGCCAAACTGGTAATCCTTGGTGATGGTGATCTTAGGACTGATCTTGAGGCATTAATCATAAAATTAAAATTGGAAGATCGCGTTTCATTGTTTGGCTTCGTTATAGACCCCTATCCATGGTACAAAAGTGCAGATTTATTTGTTTCATCTTCTCTTTGGGAGGGCTTTGGCAATGTAATAGTTGAAGCTTTGGAGTGCGGGGTTCCTGTAGTAAGTACCGATTCAGGCGGGCCATCTGAAATTCTTAAAGACGGAGTTTATGGAAAATTGGTACCAGTAGATGATTGCAATACTTTGGCCGTCGCTATGAATGAAAGTTTACAGGAGTCGCACAACAGTAACTTTTTAATGGATAGAGCTCGGGATTTTTCTATATCTAAAATATCTAAAAAGTATCTAAATTATTTTTCATGCTAAAGAGTATAGACTCTATATAAAATTCAAAATATGAACGTACTATATATTTCTTATGATGGGATTCTGGAGCCCTTGGGGCAATCGCAGGTTTTGTCTTATTTGGAGGGCTTAACCAATGAGCGAGTTATTCATTTAATTAGTTTTGAAAAACCAGCCGATAAAAAGAACCAGTGTTTGTATAGTAAGGTCAGTCAACGCATTGAGAAAGCTAATATTCAATGGCACCCACTTACATACCATAAACAACCTACAGCTATAGCGACGTTGTGGGATATATTTCGTGCAATAATCCTAGGTCTTTGGTTGGTGTTAAGGTTTAAGTTACGAATTATACATGCTAGAAGTTATGTTTCATCTGTAGCAGCATTGGTAATTAAGAAATTATTGGGCACATATTATATTTTTGATATGCGAGGATTTTGGGTGGATGAGCGTGTAGACGGTGAAATCTGGTCTAGGGATAGCTACTTATATCGTATAGCTAAACGACTTGAAAAATCTTTTTTATTAAATTCAGATGTAGTGGTTTCACTTACACACAAGGCTGTCGTAGAAATGAAAAGATTTCCTTATTTGGAGAAAAAGACACTAAAATTTGAAGTTATAACTACCTGCACAGATCTAGAATTATTTAAACCAAAGGATAATCTTAATGATTCTGAAAAACAAGATAAACCTCTTACAATAGGGTATGTTGGATCTGTTGGTGTATGGTATATGTTTGACGAAGCTCTAGATTATTTTAAGTTAATAAAAGAGGTTATTCCTAGTGCACGATTACATATTATTAACAAAGGTGGCCACGATTATATAAACGAATATTTAAAGAATGCAAATATCAATAAAGAATCAGTTCTTTTAGAAACTACTGATCAAATAGGTGTAGCCCATGCAATGCAGTCAATGGATGTAGGTCTTTTTATAATAAAACCTTTATATTCAAAAATTTCTTCCATGCCAACGAAGTTAGGTGAGTTTTTAGGTTGTGGTGTGCCGTGTATATGCAATAGTGGGGTTGGAGATATGGCTGATATTGTCAATGATAAAGGTATTGGTATAGTTTTAAATAGTTTTGATATAAATGAAAAGAAAGAAAGTATCCTGCATTTATTAAAGTTAATTAAAGACCCTGCAGTTAAAAATCGATGCCGAGAGACAGCATTGGAATACTTTTCATTAGAAGAAGGGGTGGTTTTGTACAATAGTATATATAATTCTCTAGATGCCAAACTACAGTAGCAATTTAAAAAAATCAATTCTGATTATTTGCCCATTTCCACAAGATGTTGCTGCAGGGCAGAGATTAAAATATGAGCAATATTTTAAGCATTGGAGGAAGAATGGATATGAAATAACTGTTTCTTCATTCATGAATCAATCCATGTGGAAAGTAGTCTATTTAAAAGGAAGATACTTATCTAAAATAATAGGGACAATTTCCGGTTATTTTTATAGGTTGTGTGATTTATTCCGCATATCTAAATATGATATTGTTTATGTTCATATGTGGGTTACTCCTTTTGGGTCTACTTTGTTTGAACGTATCGTTAGAGCTTTATCTAAGCAACTTATTTATGATATAGAAGACAATACAATAACTACTGTTAGTAGCAATGTTAATAGTATTATCGCCCCTTTAAAAAACCCAAATAAGAATAAATTTTTAATGAAAATAGCTGATTACGTTATTACCAGTTCACCAACGTTAAATAAGTATTGCCTTGATGTAAACAATAAAAAAAATTGTAAATATATTTCCTCTTCTATTGATGCTGACAGATTTTTACCGGTAAACACTTATAGTAATAACAAAAAAGTAACTATCGGTTGGACTGGAACATTTAGTTCAAAAGAGTATCTTGACTTGCTAAGGAATGTGCTAAAAATTTTAAGGAGTAGGTGCGACTTTAAACTGCTTATAATTGGTAACTTTGAATACGAATTTCCAGAAATGGATGTTGAAGTTATTCAATGGAGTAGCGAAAGTGAGGTGAAAGATATGCAAAAAATTGATATTGGAATTTACCCACTTTCTAACGACCCATGGGTTTATGGTAAAAGTGGTCTTAAGGCAATTCAATATATGGCTTTCGGCTTACCAACAGTTGCTACTAATATAGGCACAACACCTAAAATTATAGAACACATGAAAAATGGCTTGCTAGTTAATAATGATAAAGAATGGGTTGAGGCTCTTGAGGAATTAGTTAAAAATCCAAAATTAAGAAAATCACTTGGTCAAGCAGCCAGAAAAACAGTTGTTGAAAAATATTCAACAGATGTGATTAAAATGGAATATTTTTCAATCATTAGTAGACTTTGTAGGAAATAAATTATGTCAAAAAAACAAAAAATTTACATAGCTGGTTGTGGTGGCATGCTTGGCGAAGCCTTTTATAGTGTTTTTGGTCAGGATTATGATCTTAAATGTACAGATATAGATGTGAACGATGATTGGTTGAGTTATTTAGATTTTAGAGATCTGGATTCATATAAAAAAGATGTTGAGTCATTTCAACCAGACTATCTTTTTCATCTTGGTGCTTATACTGATCTTGAATATTGTGAACTTCACCCTGATGATACTTATTCAACTAATACGATAGCTGTAGAAAATGCCACATATATTGCAAATAATATGGATATACCGCTTTTATATATTAGTACGGCAGGTATTTTTGACGGAGCTAAAGATGTTTATGACGATTGGGACCAGCCCAATCCATTAGGTCACTATGCAAGAAGTAAGTATGCTGGTGAAGTTTTTGTTGTCCAAAATGTTGTCAATCATCTCGTCTGCAGGGCTGGGTGGATGATGGGCGGAGGACCTAAAAAGGACAAAAAGTTTATTCAGAAAATTATGTTGCAACTCAAACAAGGGAAAGAGGAATTGTTTATTGTGGATGATAAGTTAGGAACCCCAACTTATACTCATGATTTTGCACAAAATGTGAAATTATTATTGGAAAAGGAATATTGGGGGCTTTATAACATGGTATGTGGAGGCATTACAGGGCGTTATGAAGTGGCTGTTGAGCTTATTGATACATTAGGTTTAAAGGATTCGATAAAGGTTACCCCGGTAACTTCGGATTACTGGAAAGAAGAGTATTTTGCCGATCGACCACCATCAGAGAGATTAATTGATAAAAAACTTAACCTAAGGGGTGCAAATATAATGCGAAATTGGAAGGATTGCTTAAAAGAGTATATTGATGATTATTATCAGAACTATTTATAGATTTTAGATTTTATTGTATCTTAGAGCATGTGTGGAATAACTGGTATTTTTGGCAGCCTTAGAAAAGAGGAGCTTGAGAACTCTGTACATAGGATGTCACAATCATTAATACACAGAGGTCCTGATGATAAGGGCGCTTGGATTAATAAAAAGGATGGTGTTGCATTGGCCCATCAAAGGTTGTCGATTATAGATCTTTCATCAGCTGGACATCAGCCCATGACATCTTCGTGTGGTAGGTTTGTTGTTGTTTTTAATGGTGAAATTTATAATTATTTACAGTTAAAAGAGAAATTAAATAACTCTAAATACAAACAATCTTGGAAGGGTCATTCTGATACTGAGATTTTGGTTTCTGCATTTTCTCAGTGGGGTATTGAAAAAACTTTGAACCAACTGACAGGTATGTTTGCCATTGCAGTTTGGGATTTAAAATCTAAAAAATTGTATCTTATTCGTGATCGATTTGGAGAAAAGCCACTATATTATGGTTGGAGTAATGGTGTATTTTTATTTGGATCAGAACTTAAGGCACTGCGTGCTTACAAAGGTTTTGACAATGTAATTGATAAAAATGTATTATCTCTATATATGCAATATATGTACGTCCCATCTCCGTATTCTATTTTTAAAGATATATATAAATTGGAGCCAGGATGTATATTGCAAATAGATGAAAAAGGTCTTTTTCAATCACCAAAAGAAGCGCCATTCGCACCATTTAATTCCCAAGGTGTTTCTATTAAGCAGTGGTATTCATTAAGTGATATTGCAAAAAGTGGTCAGAAAAATCTTATTAAAGACGAAGGTGAGGCAATCGAATTACTCGAGAAAACATTGTTGGAATCAGTACGTTCACAATTAATCACGGATGTTCCTTTAGGTGCTTTTCTTTCTGGGGGGGTAGACTCCTCAATTATAGTTTCATTAATGCAACAATTAAGTGATCACCCAGTTAAAACGTTCACTATTGGATTTGAAGAAAGCGCTTTTAATGAAGCTATATATGCAAAAGAGGTGGCAAAACATTTGGGAACTGATCATCATGAATTATATGTAACAGCTAATGATGCTTACAAGGTAATTCCAAGCTTACCTACCTTGTATGATGAGCCTTTTGCGGACAGTTCACAAATACCTACCTATCTTGTGAGTAAATTAGCACGCCAACATATCACAGTTTCGCTTTCTGGCGATGCTGGAGATGAGCTATTTGGAGGATACAATCGTTATCTGTGGGGAGATCGTATATGGAGTAGGGTCAAATGGATGCCACAAAGTTTGCGTCGTACTCTTGGAAGCTCTATTCAAAAACTATCACCTTCTGTGTGGGATAAAGTAGGCAGTCTTTTGCCTAATCAATATGGCGTGGCATCAATGGGCGATAAAGCACATAGAATGGCACACCGTTTGAAAACAGTTAACAGTTCGGATGAAATGTATTTTAGCTTGGTGACTGAAGGCTATAGAGAGGAGGATTTAGTTATCAATGATCGATTAATATTAGAAACAAAATTAAATAATTGTAATATTGTCTCAGGAATTAGTGAATCTGAACAGCGCATGATGTTGTGGGATAGTCTTACTTATTTGCCTGATGATATATTAACTAAAGTGGATCGTGCCGCTATGGGTGTGAGCCTTGAAACTCGTATTCCGTTCTTGGACCATAGAGTGGCTGAGTTAGCTTGGAGACTTCCTTTGGATATGAAAATTAAAAATGGAGAAGGGAAGTGGCCTCTAAGGCAGGTGTTGTATAAGCATGTACCAAAAGAGCTAATTGAGCGTCCAAAGGCTGGCTTTGCAATACCAGTGGGTCAGTGGATACGCGGTCCTTTACGCGAATGGGCAGATAGTTTATTAGATGAAACAAGAATTCAACATGATGGATATTTTGATCCAAAATTAGTCAGTCAGCTTTGGGAGCAGCATCTTAGCGGTCGTTATGATTGGACTCCCCGTTTATGGGCTATTCTGATGTTTCAAGCTTGGCTAGATGAAACATAAAGATAGAATCTTTAAGTATGGGCATTAAAAGATGAGTACATATTGGATAATGTTGATGCTACCAGTTTTATTTGGATTAAGTCCAGTTAGGGCGGATCATAATTTAAAAAAAATACTATTATGGCTGTTTGGGTTAGTGCTGATTATTTTGATAGGACTCCGCCATGAAATTGGAGGAGATTGGTTTCGTTATTTGGATACAGCATATGGTATTAGTAGAGGAAATAGCTTTGATTTTTTAAGTTTTTATACTGGAGACTATGGTTATAGGTTAATTCACTGGGTATCTATCAATTATTTAAATGGAATTTATGCTACCAACCTAATACATGCTATATTTTTTGTAGTCGGATTGGTAAGATTTTGTCGAGCAATGCCAATTCCTTGGATAGCTTTATTTGTTTCGATCCCATTTTTGATTGTTGTTGTATCTATGGGGTATACAAGACAAGCCGCTGCAATCGGATTTTTAATGTGGGGGTTGGTCGATTTAATAAATGGAAAAAAATCGAATTTTTTTATATCTTTGCTGTTTGGTGCTCTTTTTCATTACACTGTATTGATTATGTTGCCAATTGGTGTGTTATATAGTTTAAATAAAGGTAGTTTTTTTAGGAATTTAACTATATTTATTCTTGCAGTGCTATCATCAGCGTTTATGTATATATTCTTTATTTCCAAAATAGAGCATATGATGTATTATTATATAACAATAAAATTTCATCATTCAGATGGCGCATTAGTACGTGTCTTTATAAGTTTTTTATCTGCAATTATCTTTTTTATTTATCGAGATAAATTTAGAAAAACTTTCCATGATGAAAAATTGTGGTTTATTTTTAGTGTGGCAAGCATTATGATGTTGCCACTTGCTTTCTACTACTCTACTTTTGCGGATCGAATTGCTATTTATTTTCTTCCTCTACAGATGGTAATTTTATCAAGGATTCCAACATTAATTGCATCTAGATATTATCGCACCCTTTTTATTTTGGGAGTGTTGTTGTTGTATGTTTCCGCATTGTTTGTCTGGTTAAATTTTGGAAGTTATTCTGGCCTATGGTTACCATATCAAAATCTTTTAACGTTGTGACATCATTAACGACATACTTATGTTGAAATATCTAAAAGAAATCATTTTTCTTCTTGGAGATGATAAAAGACAATTTCCGATATTAATATTACTTTTCATTGGATTGTCTTTATTAGAAATAATTGGGATAGGAATGATAGCTCCCTATATTGCTTTAGTGCTTAGTACGGGTACGGATATTAACAATGAACTTTTGTTACAAATATTTAGTTATTTCGAATTAAATACTGATAGAAACTACATATTACTTTTTGCAAGCGGCATATTGATATTTGTATTTTCTGTAAAAACAATTGCGGCGATACTAGTTAATAAAAAAATTATATCTTTTAGTTTGAAACAAGAGGTGAACTTGAGAGAAATGCTAATGAATGCATATCAGTCTATGCCGTATATTGACTACGTTAGCAGGAATAGCTCAGAGTATATTTATAACATAGAAAGTCTGACATCACGCTACTCTGCCCACATTACACTAACATCGTTACGTATTTTTAGTGATGTTATTGTTGTGTCATTCATTCTATTACTACTTGCATGGCAGGACGTATTGGCGCTGGCATCACTAGTTGTACTTTTGTTGATTGTTATACTCCCTTACAATAAATTATTTGGTAAAAATCTATCTTCGTATGGAAAAAAAATGAATAAATCATCATCACGCATGGTGAACGGAATTGTTGAGGGTATGGAGGCTCTTAAAGAAATACGAATTTTAGGGAAAGAGTATTTTTTTTACGATATAGTCAGTTCTTGCGCAAAGAGACATGCCTTTTATAATAAAAAGACCCAGGTAATTATTACGTCTATGAGATATATCATGGAACTAATTTTAATTGTGTTCATTGTGTTGCTAGTATTAAAGTCATTGGTATTTGACTCTAATTTGGATATGATTTTACCAACTCTGGGTATGTTTGGCGTAGCGGCCATTCGTATACTTCCTATTGCCAATTCAATGTCTGCCAGTGTATTAAAATTACGTTATGGTAGAGATATGACTAGTACCTTGTTTAATGATTTAAACGAATTATTTCAGCTAGATGCTACTGTTTGCAATAAGACCTTAGAACATAACCAAACGGGTAAGAACAAACCTTTTATGAGTATAGAGTTGGTAAAAATTAACTATAGTTATAATGGCAGAAAAAAGACTTCCTTAAGTGATATTTCATTAGAGATTAAAGCTGGAGATTCTATTGGATTTATGGGTCCTTCTGGCTCAGGAAAAACAACACTGATTGATATATTGCTGGGACTCCTAACCCCAGAAAAAGGATTGATTTTGTATAATGGTCAGCCATTAAATAGTCATATATCTGAGTGGAATGCACATGTATCATACCTACCACAAGAGGTGTTTTTAATTGACGACACATTGCAAAGCAATATAGCTTTTGGTATGAAAAAAGATAAAGTTGATAACCTCAGACTTAATGATGCCATACAAAAATCCCAATTAGATGAATTGGTATCACAACTTGATCAAGGTGTAGATACTTTAGTAGGTGAGCGAGGGGTTCAACTGTCTGGTGGGCAGCGTCAGCGCATAGCTTTAGCTAGAGCTTTTTATCATGAGCGAGATGTATTAATTATGGACGAATCGACAAGTGCTATGGATAATGAAATAGAGGCTGAGATTTTAAAAGAGATATTAAGATTAAAAGAAAAAAAGACAGTTATAATTATTGCACATAGGCTGACTACATTACAGCATTGTGATCGTATTTATAAAATTATGAATGGCAAAATAGTTGAGTTCGGATCTTATGAAGAATTGGTCCTAAATTTAATTTAATTGTATTCCCCTTGATTTGGCAGTAATCTTTTTATATTTACAATCTAAATTTTTGTATAATCACATTTCTCACTGTAGAGAATAATTATATATTTGATTACTGATTTTTATAATATGAGATTCTATTATGTTAACTAATTCATCAATTCTTATAACCGGAGGAACAGGGTCGTTTGGTCATACATTCGTTCCAATGACCTTAGCAAAATATAATCCAAAAAAATTGGTTATATTTTCACGCGATGAAATGAAACAATGGGAAATGATGAAGCTATTTAAAGGCGATTCAAGAGTACGGTTTTTGATTGGCGATGTGCGCGATAAAGACAGACTGTATCGCGCGCTTGATGGCGTTGATTATGTTGTGCATGCTGCAGCCACTAAGATTGTCCCTACTGCCGAATACGATCCATTTGAGTGCGTGAAGACTAATGTATTCGGTTCTATGAACTTGATTGATGCTTGTATTGATAAAGGTGTTAAACGTATTGTTGCACTTTCTACAGACAAGGCTAGCAATCCTGCTAATCTTTATGGCGCTACCAAGTTGACTTCCGATAGATTATTTGTATCTGGAAACTCATATAGTGGCGATCACGACACTACTTTTTCAGTGGTTCGATATGGCAATGTAATGGGCTCTAGAGGCTCTGTTATTCCATTTTTTCTGTCGATTGCAAGTGACGGTGTGTTGCCAATTACAGACAATCGTATGACTCGATTTATGATTTCTTTGGAAGAGGCGGTTGAATTGGTTTGGCATTCTTTTGAAGACATGAGGGGCGGAGAGATTTATGTGAAAAAAATCCCCTCTATGAAAGTGACCGATGTTGCATTAGCAGTTGATGAAAATGCTAAACAAGAAGAGATTGGTATTCGCCCTGGTGAAAAGTTGCATGAGCAAATGATTGGATTGGAGGATTCGTATTACACTTATGAATATCCGGGTCATTATAAGATATTGCCATCTATTAATGACTGGGCTAGCGACCCAGAAAGGATTAAAGATGGAGTTAAAGTTGAGTCAGATTTTGTATATACCTCTGATAACAATATAGAATGGATGGAAATTTCTGAATTGAAAGATTGGATTGAAAAAAATCGTAATAAAATTGGCAATATATAAAGATTTTTTTGTTATTTGTGGAGTGTGATGAGGGTAGCTATTATTCCTGCTCGTGGGGGCAGTAAAAGAATACCAAGAAAGAATATTAAAGAATTTAATGGCAAGCCAATCATAGCTTGGGCAATTCTTGCAGCGCAGAAGAGTGGACTGTTTGATTATATTATTGTCTCAACAGATGATGATGAGATTAAGTCAGTTTCAGAAAAATATGGCGCTATTGTGCCATTTATTAGACCAGCTGATATTTCAGATGACCACACTCCTACAGTTCCTGTAATATCTCATGCAGTAAAAGAGATTGACAGATTGTATCAACATGTAGAATACGCCTGCTGCATTTATCCGTGCAGTCCATTATTACTTGCATCCGACATGGTTGAGGCGTTTAATATGCTTGAATCAACTGGAGCAGACTTTGTTTATCCAGTCGTTGAGTATCCTCATCCAATTTTTAGGTCTATGAGGCAATCCGAAAATGGAAAAATGGAGTTTATATATCCTAAACATGAATTAACTAGAACACAAGACTTAGAGAGGGTTTTCCATGACGCAGGTCAATTCTATTGGGGAAGAGCAGAAGCTTGGAGAGAATTAAAAAAAATGCATACCGATGGCCTAGGCATGGAAATCCCATCCTATAGAGTTGTTGATATTGATACTGAAGACGATTGGAAGAGAGCTGAACTATTGTCTCAATCAGGAACACTTTAACTGTGGTTGTTTAAATGAAAGTGGGCGTTACAGGTGCGAGTGGAATGCTGGGTTCGGCGCTTATAACCCACTTGTCAAAATCTTATAGAGTTTTTGCAACTTCACGAGGAAAGGGTGTAGAAGGAAAAAATATTAAATGGGATTGCTTTGACCTAACAGACATAACATTACTTAATGAATGGTTAGAAACAATTAAACCAGATGTAGTCATACATTGTGCTGCAATCGTCAATGTCGATTTGTGTGAAGATAATGTCAAGTTAGCAACAAAGCTCCATATTGAAACAACTGAGGTAATGGCGAATTATTTAGATTCTAATGGCGGCAGGTTAATTTATATTTCAACTGATTCAGTGTTTGATGGAGAAAAGCAAGGCGCTTATAGTGAATCTGATTTAGTAAGTCCGCTTAATGTTTATGCAAAAACTAAGATTATGGGCGAGAAATCTGCACAGTCAATGAATAACGGCTTAGTTTTAAGGACAAATATAATTGGTTGGACGCAAGAAGACAAAACTTCATTTGCTGAATGGGTACTGAATAGGTTGAATGACAATGCGCCATTAAATCTATTTTACGATGTTTATTTTTCCCCACTAACTGTTTATGATTTATCTTTTATCATTGAAAAAATAATTGAGAAACCTATCCTTGGACTGTACCATTGTGGGAGTAGAGATAATATATCAAAGTATGATTTTGGTAAAAAAATGGCTGAAATATTCCAACTATCTGATTCAAATATCAATAGAGTGAGCGTCGATAGTATGGATTTTAAGGCAAGTAGACCAAAAAATATGGCATTGAACAGTGATAAATTATCCGACAAACTTCAGTATGATATTCCTAGTGCTATTGATTCGATTGTCCACATGAAAAATCAATACGACACTCAATTAAAAAATTAAATTATTTAGTAATTACAGATGGGACTGTTGTCCTTTTACAAGAAGCAGGAAGATTATGATTAAAATTAATCAAAATATAATATCAAACAACTCTAAAACATATTTTATTGCGGATATTGCAGCAAATTTTGATGGTGATATAGCGAGAGCAAAGGACTTAATATATTTAGCTGCTGAGGCAGGTGCAGATGCTGCCAAGTTTCAAAATTTTCTTGCTAAAACTATCGTTTCAGATCAAGCATTTAAGACCATTGGAAAGCAATTGTCACATCAGGCAGATTGGAAAGATTCGGTATATGATGTGTATGATAAGGCCTCATTACCTATATTATGGACAGAAACGTTAAGAGATACTTGTGTAGATGCAGGCATTGACTATATAACAACGCCTTACGATCTGAGTTTAATTCCTATTTTGTCCGAGTATGTTTCAGCGTGGAAGGTTGGATCGGGAGATATCACTTGGCACGAATTGATTCGAACACTATCTTTAGACGATAAGCCTTTGTTGATTGCAACAGGGGCATCTAATATGAACGAGGTAGAACTTGCAATGAGTGTAGCATTAGAGAACAAGAAAGATGTTGTATTAATGCAATGTAATACAAACTATACTGCTTCTTTAGAAAATTTTAAATACATTGAGTTAAATGTATTAAAAGAATACAGAAAAAAATATCCAGATATAATTTTAGGCCTATCAGACCATACACCGGGTCATGCAACAGTATTGGGTGCGGTTGCATTTGGAGCAAGAGTAATCGAAAAACATTTTACTGATGATATGATGCGAGAAGGTCCAGACCATAAATTTTCAATGGATTTTAACTCTTGGAAAGAAATGGTTGATACAACTAGAGAATTGGAAGTTGCGTTAGGTTCAAAAAGTAAAAAGATAGAAGACAATGAAAAAGAAACCGTGGTATTGCAACGACGGGCTATTCGTGCAAAAAATGATTTACAAGTAGGAGTATCTATTACACGAGATATGATAGAGGTGCTTCGACCATGCCCTAAAAATGCATTACCACCTTATCGTATTGATGAGATATTGGGAAAAACTTTAATAAATCATATAGTTTCTGGGGAGTGTGTGACTTGGGAAGATTTGAAGTAGCCATTGTAATTCCGGCTTACAATGAAGAGGATACAATTAAACAAGTTGTTAGTTCTGTAAGTGATTATGGAGTAGTGATTGTGGTAAATGACGCCTCAGAAGACAACACAGGGTTTGTTGCAGCTAAAGCTGGTGCAATTGTAATAAATTATGAAGTTAATCGTGGTTATGACAAAGCTTTAGAATCTGGATTTATGAGGGCTGATGAACTTGGGTGTAAATATGTAGTTACTATGGATGCTGATGGTCAACATAATCCTGATATTGTAGAAGTATATATTGAGCTTCTAAATGAGGGGGCTGAAGTTGTGATTGGCACACGAGATAAGTTCCAACGTTTAGCTGAATATATTTTTGCTTGGGTGGCTTCGGTAAAGTGGGGGATTCTTGACCCTCTATGTGGTATGAAGGCTTATCGTATCGGTGTATATAGAGCTTTAGGGCATTTTGATTCATATAACTCAGTCGGTACAGAATTATCCATTTTTGCAGTAAAAAGTGAGATGAAAATTGCACAGTTGCCTATAAAAACCAGAGAAAGAGTTGATACACCACGTTTTGGAAGTCGATTTTCATCAAATATACGTATTTTGCATTCACTTTGGAATGGATGGTTTTTAAAGATAACTTAGAATTAGTCTAGATAGTGAATGATGATTTTTTTTGTATTACCCCATATTTTCTTGCACAAGTTAAAAGTAATAAGATGAAAATTGTAGCTACAATTGAAGCTCGTATGGCTTCTTCTCGTTTACCGGGGAAAGTACTAAAAGAGGTGTTTGGTAAACCCATGTTGCACCATCTCGTTACCCGTTTACGAGCAGTCCCTTCTATTGATTCTATTGTCTTGGCGACAACTATAAACTCTGCAGATGATATTCTAGTGTCATTCGCTAAAAGTGAGAGCATCCTTTGTTTTCGAGGCAGTGAAGATGATGTAATGGATAGGCTAATTGGAGCGGCAGTTTCGGTTAATGCGGATGTAATAGTTGAAATTACTGGGGATTGTCCGATTATTGACCCTGAAATTGTTGAACAAACAATCAGGATGTTTTTGGCTCATGAAGTGGATTATGTGAGTAATACAGATATTCGTAGTTATCCCGACGGGATGGACACGCAAGTTTTCCATCTTGATGCCTTAAGACGATCTGCATCTATAACTGATGATCGACTTGATCATGAGCATGTAACGCTTCATATACGCAATAATCCGAAACTATTCCCCCGCGTTCAATTAGTAGCACCGCCGGAATTATATTGGCCTGATCTAGGTCTGACACTAGATGAGCAAGCTGATTACGAACTGTTAAAGCGGATCATGGAATACTTTGGGGAAGGCAACTCACTGTTTAGTTGTCTAGATGTCGTGCGTTTATTGCACGAAAATCCTGATTGGATTGCAATAAATCAAAGTATAAATCGAAAAGGAGATACTTGATGTGAGTAAAGGAGTTATCATTATCGGTTTAGGTCAGATAGGTATGGGTTACGATCTGCATCTTGATCCTGCATTGCATGTTTATTCTCATGCACGTGCTTTTAGCCAACACCCAGAGTTCCACTTACTGGCTGCAGTTGATCTTGATGGTCATAGTAGAAATATTTTCATCCAAACATATCAGGCACCCGCATATAGTAATCTTGATGCTGCATTGTCTCAACATCAGCCTGATGTGGTTGTAATTGCAACACCAACCCAATTTCATAGTGAAATTCTATATGAAATTCTGGAAAACATTAGACCTATGGTTATTTTGTGCGAGAAGCCTTTGTCATATATTTTAGATGATGCCAGAAAAATGGTGCAAAAATGTCGAGATAAAGGAGTGTTACTTTGTGTTAACTATATGCGACGTTCTGATCCAGGTGCTATTGAAGTTAAGGGTATGATTGATTCTGGAATGATACAGACTCCAGTTAAAGGAGTTTCCTGGTATTCTAAAGGTTTAATTCATAATGGCTCTCATTTTTTTAACTTATTAGAGTTCTGGCTTGGTTCAATGAAAAGCTCAGATTTGATAGAACGAGGTCGTAAGTGGGGTGAGGATGATTATGAACCTGATGTAAGAGTTAAATTCGAAAGGGGTACTGTCATTTTTCTAGCAGCATGGGAAGAGAATTTTTCTCATTACGCAGTTGAATTACTTTCAACAAGTGGGAGGATTCGTTATGAACAGGAGGGGAGTATGATTCAGTGGCAACATATTGAAGATAATTCTGTTTTTAAAGGCTATAGGGGGCTGTCATTACAGGTAGATGAGATTAATTCAGGCATGTCGTTTTCTCAATTAAATGTTGTTGAACAATTAGCGAAAGTTCTCAATGGAAAAGAGGCCAACATTTGTAGCGGCAAGGAAGCTCTAGAAACATTATCATCTATACAGACCATTATTGAGAAGATATGACTATTAAAAAAGAAAATTTAGCCATTCTAGGCGGCCCTAAAACTATAAAAAAACCTATAGACAGATATAATTCTATTGGCATTGAAGAAATTGAAGCCGCTAAATCGGTAGTTGAAAGCGGCGTTCTTTCACAGTTTCTTGGCTGTTGGGATGATGATTTTTATGGTGGCCCTAAGGTGCAACAATTTGAACGCGAATGCGAAGCTTATTTTAATGTTAAACACGCAATTACGGTTAATTCATGGACTTCCGGTTTAGTTGCTGCCGTTGGTGCAATTGGAATAGAGCCTGGAGATGAAATTATTGTCACACCATGGACTATGTGTGCAAGTGCAACAGCGATTCTGCATTGGAATGCAATCCCTATTTTTGCTGACATAGAGTCCGAAACATTTTGTTTGGATCTCGCTTCAGTTGAAGCTAATATTACGTCTAAAACAAAGGCGATTATAGCGGTAGATATTTTTGGCCATTCTGCCGATATGGATGCTTTAATGCCTCTAGCCCAAAAGTATAATCTTAAAATTATCTCAGATACTGCACAAGCGCCAGGTGCTTTTTATCATGGAAAATACGCTGGCACATTGGCAGATATTGGTGGCTACAGCCTAAATTATCATAAACATATCCATACAGGTGAAGGTGGTGTTCTTGTTACTAATGATGATGAGCTTGCTGATCGTATGCGACTAATTAGAAATCACGCAGAGGCCGTGGTGGAAGATAAAGGGACTACAAGCCTTAACAATATGATTGGACACAATTTTCGTCTTGGAGAGATTGAGTGTGCAATAGGAATTGAACAGTTGAAAAAGTTAAAAGAACTTGTCACAACTCGACAACAAGCTGCAGAGCGATTAGCTGAAGGATTGAAAGACTTGACTGGATTGCGTTTGCCAATTATTAATGATGATTGCACTCATGTTTATTATGTATTTCCATTAATTGTTAATGTAGACAAATTGGGAGTTTCTAGGGATTTGATTATTAGGGCGCTAGAAGCTGAAGGTGTGTCAGGGTTGGCATCGGGATATGTAAATATACATCTGTTACCAATGTACCAAAAGAAAATTGCATACGGGTCTCACGGATTTCCTTGGACTTTAAGAGAGGCACGACAGAATATTAACTACACAAAAGGAATTTGCCCAGTTGCAGAAGAACTACATGAGAAAACATTCATTGGTTTTCAAATGTGTTTGCATGAGTTGTCAAGTAATGATATTGATTTAATTGTAAGCGCTTTTAGAAAAGTCTGGGAAAATCTTGACGATCTTTCTTGATTAATCCTGAAATATGAATAAATATTTAAAAAAAATGGGCGTGTAAGTGGTAAATATTGCTTTACTTACAAGATATAACTCGCATACTGG
>Ga0209045_1001881_pt1 | contig 16871 bp, 16 predicted proteins | sample SaaInlLV_10m_DNA_4_FD_184664 | JGI IMG/M metagenome (GOLD analysis project Ga0209045, IMG submission 184664) | Marine microbial communities from expanding oxygen minimum zones in the Saanich Inlet - Saanich Inlet SI072_LV_200m_DNA (SPAdes) (version 2) | ecosystem: Environmental > Aquatic >...
AAAAGTAGATATGTTAAACAATAAAATATCTCCAATAGAAGATAGAGAAATATCTGAATATCTTAAAACAAAAGATTTAAACTTCAAAGCTACTTTAGATAAACATGAAGCATATAAAGATGCTGATTTTATCATCATCGCAACTCCTACAGACTATGACCCTGAAACAAATTATTTCAATACATCTTTAGTAGAAATGGTTATAAAAGATGTACTAGAGATAAATCCAAACGCAACTATGATTATAAAATCAACAGTACCAGTAGGCTATACAAAATCAGTAAATGAAAAATATGATACTACAAACATCATATTTTCTCCAGAATTCTTACGAGAAGGAACAGCTCTTTATGACAATCTTCATCCAAGCAGAATAATAGTAGGAGAGAAATCAGAACGAGCAGAGATATTTGCAAATTTATTAGCTCAAGGTGCTATAAAAGAAAACATAGATATTTTGCTTACAAACTCTACAGAAGCAGAAGCAGTAAAACTATTTTCAAATACATACCTTGCTATGAGAGTATCATACTTCAATGAGTTAGACTCTTATTCACAAGTACACAATCTTGACACAAAAGATATCATAAATGGAGTAGGACTAGACCCTAGGATAGGAACTCACTACAACAATCCATCTTTTGGATATGGTGGATACTGTTTACCAAAAGATACAAAACAACTAAGAGCAAACTATAAAGATGTGCCTAGTAGTCTTATAAGTGCTATAGTAGAATCAAACAGCACAAGAAAAGATTTTATAGCAGATAGTATCATTGCTAAAATGAAATCTCTGGCACTAAATGCCGATACTCCCGTCGCTAAAGCGAAAGAGGGGTATGTAGTAGGTATATTTAGACTTACTATGAAAAGTGGAAGTGATAATTTTCGCTCTTCTTCGGTGCAAGGCATTATGAAGAGAATAAAAGCAAAAGGTATAGAGATAGTTATCTACGAACCTGTTATGGAAGAAGATGAATTTTTTAATAGTAAGGTTATCAAAGATTTAGAAGAGTTTAAAAATATGAGTGATGTTATCATAGCTAATAGATTTGAAACTATTTTAGAAGATGTTAAAGATAAAGTATATACTAGAGATATATTTAATAGTGATAGTTAAAGGATTACAATAATGATAAGAACTAAAGTTCAATACAGTGAGGCACTTTTAAGACTAAAGTCTAATACAAGCCTTTCACTAAATGAAAGGATGTAAAATGGCGAATCGTAAAATATTAATAACAGGAACAGCAGGTTTTATAGGAAGTCATTTAGCACAAAAATTAGTAGCTAGAGGTGATGAGATAGTAGGACTTGACAATATCAATGACTACTATGACCAAAATGTTAAATATGGACGACTTCAAAGAGGTGGTATCATAACAAAGTTAGAAGATGGAAAAGATATACCTTATGGTGAACTTTTAACTTCAAGTACAAATAAAAACTATAAATTCATAAAACTAAACCTTGAAGATAAAGATGTAATGATGAAGCTTTTTGAAGATGAAAAGTTTGATGCAGTTTGTAATCTTGCCGCTCAAGCAGGTGTAAGATATAGCTTAACAAATCCTGATGCTTATATGAATAGTAATATCATAGGATTTATGAATATATTAGAATGTTGTAGACATAATGATGTAAAAAATCTATCTTATGCAAGTAGTAGTTCTGTATATGGACTAAATGAAGCATTACCTTTTAGTACAGAACATAATGTAGATCATCCTATTTCACTTTATGCAGCAAGTAAAAAATCAAATGAATTAATGGCGCATACCTATTCACATTTATTTGGAATTTCGACGTGCGGTCTGCGTTTTTTTACCGTATATGGCCCATGGGGTAGACCCGATATGGCACTATTCCTTTTTACAAAAGCAGCTCTTGAAGGTAATACAATAGATGTATTTAATAATGGAGATATGCTAAGAGATTTCACATATATAGATGATATAGTTGAAGGTATTACAAGAGTTATAGATAATCCATCTCAAAAAGATAAAGAATGGAATGGAAAGACAGGAAGAGTATCTACATCATCAGCACCATACAAAGTTTATAATATAGGAAATAACAATCCAGTAAAACTAATGGACTTTATAACAGCTATTGAAAATAAACTTGGGAAAACTATAAGTAAAAATATGATGCCAATACAAGCAGGTGATGTACCAGCTACATTTGCAGATGTAACTGATTTAATAGAAGATTTAGATTATAAGCCTGAAACTCCTATTCAAGAAGGAATAAATAAGTTTGTAGATTGGTATCTTGATTTCTTCGGTTATCAAAAAGATGGGAGTAAGAAATAATGCCTACTATTAGTATGTTTTATGGAATAGTTGTTAAGAATGTATTGTGCACCAGGAGAACATAATCCACCGCATATACATGTCTATTACAATGAATTTGTTGGTATAGTAGAATTGAATAGTTGTGAGTTTACACAATGTAATCTTCCACGCAAACAAAAAAAGCTTGTAGAGGCATGGGCTGAGCTACACAAAGATGAGCTTATGGCAGATTGGAACTTAGCTCAAAATGGTGAGTTACCTTTTCCAATAGATCCACTAAAATAGGAGTTGATGATGTATTTAGCAGTAAAAGATGTAAAACCGCAAGATGATTATAAGTTGCTACTTACTTTTGCAAATAGCGAAGTAAAACTTTTTGATGTATCTGAGTATTTAAATATAGGTAAATTCAAAGAGCTAAAAGATAAAATTCTTTTTAAAAGTGTAAGAGTACATTTTGACTCTATAGAATGGGCAAATAAATTAGATCTTGACCCAGAACTTTTATATAGCAAATCAGTAAAGGTATAAATAAAATTGATAATGGACAATGTAGAATGAATGATAATATATTAGTTGACAAATCTTTTAAATTTGCTGTTAGAATAGTAAAATTATATAAATATTTATGTGAAAGTAAAAAAGAATACACACTATCTAAACAATTACTAAGATCAGGAACTTCAATTGGAGCAAATATAAATGAAGCGCAAGAAGCACAAAGTAAAAATGACTTTATATCTAAATTGTCAATATCTCTAAAAGAAGCAAGAGAAAGTAAATATTGGATAGAATTACTAAAAGAAACAGATTATTTATCTAAAAGTGAAGCAACTAGTATTATTGAAGATTTAGTAGAGATACTTAAATTATTAACTTCAATAATAAAATCAACAAAAAATAATATAAAGGAAAAAAATGCAAAATAAAGAATTATCAACTATCAATTCTAAATTATCAATTGCTATCATAGGCTTAGGCTATGTAGGATTACCATTAGCTCATGCATTTGCAAAAAAATATGAAGTAGTAGGTTTCGACATACATCAAAGTAGAATAGATGAATTAAACAATGCAGAAGATAGAACATTAGAGTTAAGTATTGAACAACTAAAAGAAGTATTACCAAAATTCAACAAAGAACTCAAAACTCATAACTTAAAACTAACAACTGATGTAAATGCAATCTCTGATTGCAACATTTACATCGTAACAGTACCAACTCCAATAGATAAAAATAAAAGGCCAGATTTAACACCACTTATAAAAGCTAGTGAAACGATAGGAAAAGTTCTTAAAAAAGATGATATAGTTATCTATGAATCTACAGTATATCCTGGAGCTACAGAAGAAGAGTGTGTGCCAGTACTTGAAAAGTTTTCAAGTATGAAATTCAATACTGACTTCTTTTGTGGTTATAGTCCTGAGCGAATTAATCCAGGTGATAAAGAACATACAGTTACAAAGATACTAAAAGTTACAGCAGGAAGTACTCCTGAGATTGGTAAAAAAGTAGATGAACTTTATGCTAGTATCATAACAGCAGGTACTCATTTAGCACCTACGATGAAAGTAGCAGAAGCAGCAAAAGTGATAGAAAACTCTCAAAGAGATATAAATATAGCATTTGTAAATGAACTTGCTATTATATTCAATAAGTTAGATATTGATACAAATGCAGTACTTGAAGCAGCAGGAACAAAATGGAATTTTTTACCATTTAAGCCAGGACTTGTAGGTGGACATTGTATAGGAGTAGATCCATATTATCTTACTCATAAAGCTCAACAAGTAGGATACAATCCTGAGATAATATTAGCAGGAAGACGACTAAATGACAATATGGGAATATATGTAGCAAATCAAGTTATAAAGCTTATGATTAAAAAAGGTCATAAAATAGAAGGCTCGAAAGTATTAGTACTTGGTATCACTTTTAAAGAGAACTGTCCTGATATACGAAATAGTAGAGTTATAGATGTGATTGAGGAACTTAAAGAGTTTGGTTGTGATATAACTGTGTCTGATTATTGGGCTGATGCTGATGAAGTTAAAAGAGAATATGATTTAAATCTTATTAATGATGTAAATTATGATGATTATGATGCTGTTGTTTTAGCAGTTGCTCATTATAAGTTTAAAACTATTAAGTTAAATAATGACAATCAAATAGTTTATGATATTAAATCTATTTTAGATGATAGTGATGGAAAACTATAGTATATGAAAACATTTATAATCGCAGAAATAGGTCAAGCTCATGAAGGAAGTTTAGGGATTTTACATTCATATATTGATGTCTTATCTGATACAGGTATAAGTGCGATTAAGTTCCAAACTCATATTGCCCAAGCAGAAAGTAGTGAATATGAACCTTTTAGAGTAAAATTTTCTTATGAAGATGATACTAGATATGATTATTGGAAAAGGATGGAATTTACTCTTGCACAATGGAAAGAGATAAAAAAACATTGTGATGATGTTGGTTTAGAATTTATAAGTTCACCATTTTCAAATATGGCTGTTGATTGGCTTGAAGAAATAGGAGTTCAAAAGTACAAAATAGGTTCAGGTGAAGTCAATAATTTTTTAATGTTAGAAAAGATTGCAAAAACTGGTAAAGATATAATTCTTTCAAGTGGTATGAGTAGTTTTTCTGAACTTGATGAAACTATTAGATTTTTAAAACAATTTGATAGTAAAGTTTCTGTTTTACAATGTACAACTATGTATCCAACAGGTGCAAAAGATATAGGATTAAATGTAATTAATGAATTAAAGGATAGATATAATATAGCAGTAGGTTTATCAGATCATTCAAGTACAATATATCCATCTTTATCTGCTGTTAGTTTAGGGGCAGAGATTATAGAATTTCATGCTATTTTTGATAAAGATATGTTTGGACCAGATAGTAAATCTTCTTTAAGTATACAAGAGATAAAACAATTAGTAGAAGGAGTTAGATTTATAGAAACTTCTTTAAATAATAAAATAGATAAAACAGATAATAGTAAATTCAAAGAGCTAAAAAATATTTTTGAAAAATCATTAGCAGTAAATAAAGATATGAAAGTTGGGCATATTATAACTTTTGATGATTTAGAAGCTAAAAAACCATTTGGTTATGGAATTTCATCAAAAGAATATAAAGAAATTCTAGGTAAAAAGCTAACTAAAGATTTAAATAAATGGGATTTTTTAAATAAGGAAAATATAGATGACTAAACGAAAAATATGTGTAGTAATAACTGCTAGACCAAGTTATGCAAGAGTAAAAACAGCACTACAAGCTATTAAAGATCATCCTAAGCTAGAACTACAATTAGTTTTAGCAGGATCTTCACTTTTAGATAGGTATGGTAGTGCATACAAAGTTATAGAAAATGATGGTTTTGAAGTAATAGAAAAAATATACAATATTTTAGAAGGTGAAACACCATCTTCAATGGCAAAAACAACAGGTCTAGCGATAATGGAACTAAGTACTACATTTGCAAATCTTAAACCAGATGTAGTAGTAACTATTGCAGACAGATTTGAAACAATAGCAACATCAATAGCCGCATCATATCAAAATATACCATTAGCCCATATACAAGGTGGAGAAGTGACTGGAAATATTGATGAAAAAGTAAGACATGCAAACACAAAATTGTCTGATATTCATCTTGTAGCATCAGAAGATGCGAAACAAAGAGTTATTAAAATGGGAGAAAATCCAGATTATGTTATAAATACTGGTTGTCCATCTATGGATTTAGCTAAAGAAGTTCTGGAAAATCCAAAATTTGATTTTGATCCATTAGTAAAATATGGAGGAGTTGGTTCTGAGATAAATTGGAAAGATGGATACTTAGTAGTTATGCAACATCCTGTTACTACAGAGTTTAATGATGCAAAAAAAGATATAGAATCTACACTAAATGCTATATATGAATTAAATATACCTACATTTTGGTTCTGGCCAAATGTAGATGCAGGAAGTGATAGTACATCTAAAGGGATAAGAGCTTTTAGGGAAAAGTATCAACCTGAACATATCCATTTTTTTAAAAACATGGAACCAAATGATTTTTTAAGACTTATTAAAAACTCAAAATGTTTGATTGGAAACTCAAGTGTAGGTATAAGAGAAAGTGCATTTTTAGGTGTACCTGTAGTAAATATAGGTACAAGACAACATGGAAGACAAAGAGCAAAGAGTGTTATAGATTGTGATTATGATAAAGATATGATAAAAAAGTCTATCAATACTCATATAAATCATGGAAGTTATGAATCAGAGTTTATATATGGTAATGGTACTGCTGGCAAAAAAATAGCAGATACTTTGGCAACTATAGATTTGATATTTCATAAAACGATAACATATTAAATGAAAATATTATGTATTATCCCTGCTAGATGTGGATCAAAAGGTATTAAAGATAAAAATATAATTGATGTTTGTGGTAAGCCTTTAATTGAATATTCAATCGATCAAGCTTTAAAATTAAAAAATAATAATTTAATAGATAAAGTAATTGTATCTACAGATTGCGACACTATAGCAAATATATCAGTTAATTTAGGTGCTGATGTTCCATTTTTAAGACCAAAAGATATATCCAATGATAAGGCAAAATCAATTGATTTTATTATTCATGCAATTAATTTCTATGAACAAAAAGATATTAATTATGATGCTATTTTGTTGCTACAACCAACATCACCAATAAGAGATATAAAAATACTTAAAAAAAGTATAGAAATATTTAAAAATAATGATACTAATAGTCTTATTAGTGTTTATCAAGAAGAATATATTAATGATTTAGTTATGTATACAAATATTAATAATGAATCTTTGAAACCGTTAAATGAACTACATAATAAAGGGGTAAGAAGACAGGAACATGGAAGTATTTATGTTAGAAATGGTTCTGTATATATTACTAAAGTAGAGTATCTTAAAAAAGAAAAACAAATTATTTCAAATAATCCATTATTTATAGAAATGAATAAAAATAGTTCTATAAATATAGATACACAGGAAGATTTAAATCTTGTTAGAAATTTATTGTGCAAATAGGGATATTGGAAACAAAAGATTTTTCAAAAAAAGCTTTGGATAAATTGTCTAGTATTGGTAATGTAGAGTTGTTTAAGAATAAAGATTTAAATAGTTTTTTAGAAGATAAAGAGATTGTATTTATAAGACTTGAATATTTTATAGATAAAGTATTTTTATATAAAGCCAAAAAATTAAAATATATTTGTACTCCTACTACAGGATTAAATCATATAGATTTAGAGGAATGTAAAGAAAGGGATATAAAAATCATATCTTTAAAAGGAGAATATGATTTTTTATCTACAATTAGAGCTACTCCTGAACATACTTTTGGTTTAGTTTTATCACTTCTTAGAAACTATAAAACTGCATTCTTATCACATAATAATAGTGAATGGAATAGAGAGAAATATAAAGGTTTTGAACTTTATGAAAATAGTGTCGGTATCATAGGATTTGGAAGAGTTGGTAAAATTTTAGCTAAATATTTTGAAGCTTTTAATACAAAAGTATATTTTTATGATATTGATGACTCTATGCAAGAGATAAACAATGCTATTAAAATAACTTCAATAAATGAGCTTATAGAAAAATCAAATATTATAATATTGTCAGCTTCATATAGTGAAGATAATCATCAGTTTTTTGATAAAAAATATATAGATTTGCTAGAAAATAAATACTTTATAAATACAGCAAGAGGTGAGCTTGTAGATGAAGATTATTTAATACAAAAAATAGAAAAGGATTTTTTTAAAGGATTAGCAATAGATGTAATCCAAAATGAACAATCAGAGAATAATTTAGATAAATTATTAAAATTAGCAGAAAATAGAAATTGTATAATAACACCTCATATTGCAGGTGCAACATATGGTTCTATGTATAGAACAGAAGAGTTTATAGTAAAAAAATTAAAGGAAGATGTTAAATGAATATAATATTTGTAACAATGGGTGCTATGTATAAACCATATTTTGATGTATATAACAATTTAAAAAGTGATATTGATAAGATTGGCTTTTACGTATCAGATAAGTTTTATTTTGAGAAAAATAAAAGAAATGATAGTCATGTAAAATATTTAAAAGAATGGGAAATAACAGAGCAATTATTTAATACTAAAATTGATAAACAATTAATAGAGAAATTTGAAAAAGAATATTTCAGCGATGAATCATTTTGGAATGCTTTAAATAATGATAGAAGAATATTTTTAGGAAAATATACCAAATATATTCAAAATTATCAACCAAGTTATAAATATGAAGATATGTTAAGATTATTTCAGATTTTTACTGAAAAAATAGAGCTTTTTATAGAAGAGATAAAACCTGATATTATTGTTGGCATCACTCCTTCTACAATAGGTGATTATCTATTTTATCGTATTGCAAAATCTAAGGAAATACAATATTATACTCTTAAAACAGTTAAGGTAGGTAGCTATCAAACATTTACAAAAACTATTAGCGAAGAACATATTCATATTAAAAAAACATTTCTTAATTATGAAAATATAGATGAAATAGATTTAGATACTTTAAGGAAAACAAAAAAATATTTAAAAAATGTCAAAGAAGGTTCAACCGCATATGAAGGGAATGTTGCTATTCCTAAAGATTATCAAGTATTTAAATTAAATCATATAGTTAATTTTGCTAAATATATCATAAAAGATATTTTGACTTTATTTAAAAAAAGAGACCACCATAACAAAACACTTTATAGTTTAACTTACTTGTATAATAATTCTATTAAAAATTATAAAGCAAAACAATTTAAGAAGTTTACTAAAAATAGAACTATTTTTGAACTAGATAAAATTGAAAAAGAAAATTATATCTTTTTCCCTCTACATGCAGAACCAGAAATCGCTATTTCTAATTATGCAAAAACTTATCAAAATCAGATAGAAGTAATACGAAATATTACGTTGCAATTACCAAGTAAATATAAATTAATTGTAAAAGAACATCCTAGAAATATTGGTAGAAGAAGTTTGGGATACTATAAAAAAATACTTGATATGCCAAATGTTGATTTTGTAGATTTTGAATTAGCTTCTATTGAAATTGTAAGGAGATCAAAGTTAATTATAGTACTTAGTGGAAATATAGGATTTGAAGCTGTATTAAATAGTATTCCAGTAATATCATTAGGCAATACCATGTACAATATGTTGCCAAAAACTATGGTAAATTATATAGATAATATCAAAGATTTATATTTAGAAATTGATAAAACAATAAAATTGCATAAATATTCTCAAGAAGTAATGGAAAAATATATTAGTGCTGTTATTGAAAATTCTTTTCCCCTCGACCTCTATACTGTATTACTTAAAAAGCCTGGAAGAGAAGGTGGAAGTGAATTTGATGAAAAAAAATATATTGAAAATATTGATATACTGTCAAGTAATATATTAAGATTAAGAGAAGAATAAAGTATGCATATTTTAATTTTAGCAGGTGGATTTGGAACAAGACTTAGAACTGTTGTATCAGATGTGCCAAAACCTATGGCACCAATTGAGAATAAACCATTTTTAGAATATCAAATACAAGAAATTAGAAAATATTTTCCAAATACTAAAATTTATTTACTTACATACTACTTATCAGATATTATTGAAAAATATTTTATTAATGATAAGTCTATTGTAATAATTAAAGAAGACAATCCATTAGGTACTGGAGGAAGTATAAAAAATGCTATAAATTTTTTAAATTTAGAAAGAGATAGTACTCTTCTTATATTTAATGGTGATACATATATAAAACCAAATCTAAGTCAAGTAGTAAATAAAAACAATATAGTTATTGTTGGATCTTTTCAAAAAACATGTAATAGATATGGAACATTAAAAATAAATGAAGATAAAATTATTGATTTTTTAGAAAAGGACAAATATATAAAAAATTCTTATATAAATGCAGGTTGTTATTTTTTTAATAATTTAGATTTTTTTAATAAAGTTAATGATGATGAATTTAATATTGAAAGTAAATTTAAGAATCATTTATTAAATAATAGTATTGATATTTTCAAATACAATGGTATTTTTATTGATATAGGAATACCTGAAGATTACAAAAAAATAATTAAGTATATAAAAAGGACTAGAAATGATATTGATTGAATATGTCATTAATAATAAGGCAACTATTAAAGAGGCTTTGATAAAAATTGATAAAAATAATTCTTCTATTATATTTATTGAAAAGGATGATATAATTATTGGATGTTTAACAGATGGAGATATAAGAAGATTAATAGTAAAAAATAATAATATCAATAGAAGTGTTTTGGAATGTATGAATAAGAAATTTATTTTTTTATTTGAGGATAATGCTACAAAAGAAAATATTTTAAAATTATTAGATACAAAAATTAGAGTAATACCTATTTTAAATAAGAATAATAAATTAGTTTCTATAGTATCTCAAGGAAATATAAATTGGAATGAAAAAGAAAATATTATTTCAAAAGCAAAATCACCAGTAAGAATAAGTTTTGCAGGTGGTGGAACAGATTTAACAACATATTTTACAGAAGAAGATGGAGTTGTATTAAATAGTACTATTAATAAATTTGCTCATGCTGTTCTTACAAAGAGAGATGATAAGAAAATTAATATATTTTCAAATGATTTAAATCAAAAAATTAGCTATGATAATATTACTCAATTAAAGTTTGATGGTAAATTAGATTTGATAAAAGCTGTTTTGAAACTTTTAAATCCAGACTTTGGATTTGAGTTATATACTTATAGTGATGTTCCTCCTGGTTCTGGACTTGGTGGTTCTGCAGTTTTACTCTCTGCTATTATTGGAACATTTAATAATTTTAGAGAAAACAAGTTTAATGATTATGAGATAGCAGAGTTAGCATTTCATGCAGAAAGAGTTGAGTTAGGACTAGCAGGTGGTTGGCAAGATCAGTATGCAACTGTATTTGGTGGATTTAACTTTATGGAGTTTAAAAATCATGAAAATATAGTAAATCCATTAAGAATATCTGATGATATACTAAATGAGCTTGAAGACTCTCTTGTCTTATGCTATACTGGATTAAATCATAATTCAGGTGATATTCATGATAAGCAAAAAGAAAATATGAATAAAGAGGAACAAAAAAAGTTTGCTCAACTTTCTAAAGATATAGCTTATGAGATGAAATCAAAACTTCTAAAAGGTCAGCTTGATAATTTTGGTGAATTATTACATAAAGCTTGGGAAACAAAAAAACATTTTTCTGATAAAATAACAACACAATTTTTAGATGATATATATACTTATGCACTAGAAAATGGTGCTTTAGGTGGAAAACTACTTGGTGCTGGTGGTGGTGGATATTTTTTATTTTATGTACCAACATTCAATAAAATTAAACTAATGAATGCTATAAAAAATAAAGGTTTAGGCATAGAAACATTTACATTTGATAATATAGGTTTAAGAAGCTGGATAACTAAGGAAAAAATATGAAAATAAGTGATTTTAAAATAGGACAAAATGATAAAGTATTTATAATTGCTGAAATAGGTATGAATCATAATGGTATATATGAAAATGCTATAAAGATGATAGATCAAGCATGTGATATGGGTGTAGATTGTGTAAAGTTTCAGATGAGAAATTTAAAAGAATTATATACACAAGATGCTTTAGATATGACAAGTAGTGATTTGTCTACACAATATACTATGGGTTTATTAGAAAAATTTGAATTGACTTTTGAACAATATAAATCACTTGCACAGTATTCAAAAAGTAAAAATATTATTTTTATGTGTACGCCATGGGACAAATCTAGTGCTGACTTAATTGAGACAATTGGTGTTCCTGCATTTAAAACAGCATCAGCTGATATGACAAATTTTGATTTATTAGAATATTTAGTTAATAAAAATTTACCTTTAATTCTTTCAACAGGAATGAGTACAAAAGAAGAGATAGACGAAACAGTGGAGTTTCTAACACGATTAAATGCAGACTTTGCATTGCTTCATTGTAACTCAACTTATCCTGCTCCATTTAAAGATATAAATCTTAGATATTTAGATAGATTAAAACAATACAATATACCAGTAGGTTATTCTGGTCATGAAAGAGGGATAGCAGTATCAATTGGAGCAGTTGCTATGGGTGCTAAAATAATTGAACGGCATTTTACACTTGATAGAGATATGGAAGGACCAGACCATAGTGCTAGTTTAGAATATGATGATTTTAAAAGATTAGTTTATGGTATTCGAGAGATTGAATTATCAATGGGTGTTTTAACTGATAGAATTGTAACGCAAGGTGAATTAATAAATAGAGAAAATTTATCAAAAAGTATATATGCTAAAGATGATATAGAAGAGGGAGCAGTTTTTTCTAAAGATATGTTTGAAATTAAAAGTCCAGGAAGTGGTTTAAATCCACAATATCTTAATAAAATAGTAGGGTATAAAGCTATACGAGATATTAAAAAAGGGAAAGCATTGTTTCCATCAGATTTAGGTGGATTGATAAGAGCTAAAAAAAGTTATAGTTTTAATAGAACATGGGCATTACCAGTAAGATTTCATGATATAAATTCATTAATGGAAAATACTCAACCAGATTCTGTAGAGTTTCATATGAGTTTTAAAGATATTACTGAAGATTTATCAAAGTTTTTAACTCAAGAATATAGTTGTGAATATATTGTTCATGCACCAGAGTTATTTGAAGATGATCATCTTCTTGATCTTTGTACTCCTGATGAAGAGTATAGAAAAAAATCAATAGCTAATCTACAAAGAGTAATTGATAAAACTTTAACAATGAAAAAATATTTTCCTAAAACAAAAATACCTCAAATTGTAGTACATTGTGGAGGTTTTACAAAAGATGAAATTATGCCTATTGATGATAGACCAATGCATTATAAGAACTTAATAGATTCAGTTAATCAATTAAATTTAGAAGGGGTAGAACTATTACCTGAGAACATGGCTCCTTTCCCTTGGTTATTTGGTGGACAAAGGTATCAAAATATTTTTATAGATGCTGATGAAATTATAGATTTTTGTGACAAAACAGGCTTAAAAATTTGTCAAGATATTTCACATTCTCATTTAGCTTGTAATAAGTTTGAGTGGGATCATATTGAATATACAAGAAAGCTTGCTCCTTATACTGCTCATTATCATATATCAGATGGTACAGGAGTAGATGGTGAAGGTATTCAAATAGGTGATGGAAATGTTGATTTTTATAATATATATCCAATTATAAATGATTTGTCACCAAATGCTTCATTTATTCCCGAAGTTTGGCAAGGGCATAAAAATAATGGTGAGGGATTTTGGATAAGTTTAGAAAGAATGGAAAATAAAATATGATAAAACAAGAGATACAAGATTCAATCAATGTAAAAGAAAAAATATTAAATGATAAAAAAATATTAAATCAAATAGAAGAATTGGCTAATATTTGTTTGAAATCATTAAAAAATGGTGGAAAAATAATCTTAGCTGGAAATGGTGGAAGTTTTGCAGATGCTCAACACATCTCAGCAGAATTCACATCAAGATATATGATAGATAGAGATTCTTTAGCTTCTATTTGTTTAGGTACAAATAATTCAGCGATAAGTGCTATAGGGAATGATTATGGATATGATAAAATATTTTCAAGAGAATTATCATCTATTGGAAATGCAGAAGATGTATTTATAGCCATTTCTACAAGTGGAAATAGTGAGAATCTTATGGAAGCTATAAAAATTGCTAATAAAAAAAAGATAAAAACATTTGTATTGACTGGTGGCAGTGGGGGTAAGATGAAAAACTTATGTCAGTGCATTAATATTCCATCAATTGTAACTGGTAGAATCCAAGAATCTCATATTATGATAGGACATATAATCTGTGGAATAGTTGAAAAGGAGTATTTTAATAAATGAAAACAGTAGCAATAATCCCAGCAAGAGGTGGTTCAAAAGGAATTAAAGATAAAAACATTATAGACTTAAATGGAATGCCTTTAATTTATTACTCTTTAAAAGAATGCTTTGCATGTAAAGAAATAGATTATGTAGCTTTAACTACAGATTCAGAAAAAATAGCAAATATTGCAGAAAATTTATTTCCGAATATAATTATAATAAAAAGACCAATGGAACTTGCCTTGGATAATTCTACTTCTGAAGATGCTTTAGAACATGCAATTATAGAACTTGATAAACAAATAGATGAAATTAAAAATATTTTATTTGTACAGTCAACATCTCCCCTGACTGATAATAAAGATTTTTCTTCTATTTTAAAGATATTAAAAAATAAAGATAGTGCGATGTTTTATACAGAAGACTACGGACATTTTTTTGAAATTGATGATATGAGAAAACCAAGGATACCAAGACAACAAAGAAAACCTTTAACAAGAGAAGCTGGTAATGCATGGGCTTTTGATAAAAAAGGTTTTTTAAAATATAAAAGTAGATTATTTGGAAATATTGGATTATGTAAAATAGATTTTGTTAAAAGCTATGAAATTGATGAAGTGGAAGATTTATTATTAATGAAATGTTTAATGCAGAATAATGACAACAGTTAGGAAGAAATAGTGAACTCATTAGAAGAAAAAGTATATAATAAGTTAAGTAAAAAAGGATGGATTGACTTTCAACATTATAAAATTGAGAAATATGATGAAATAAGAGATAGATTTATATCTTTATTCGAAGATATAGAAGAAGTTATTAGTCTATATGAATTTGGTAAAGTTAAGAATCCAGGAATTTCAGATATTGATTTAGCGATAGTTTTATCTAAAGAAACTATGAATAATGAAGATTTAAATAGACAGTTAGAAGAGATTTATCAAAATAGTGACTTTAATGATATGTTGTGTGGTGGTACTGTAATGGTATTTAGCGAAGAAGACTTTCCTTTATTAAATTTACTAGATGATATTGAAGTTCATCGTTTATATGGTAAAAAAATAGATTTAATAGTTTTTAATTCTTCAAAAGAAACTATGATTAGAATATTTCAAATATTTGATTGGTTGCCAGAGAGACTATTGTCTTTATCAAAAGTTTTAAGTAAAGATAAAATTTTAATTAAGTCAGTTCTTGGATATTTATATTCAATAAGATATACTTTTCGTATATTAGATAGCTTGGGTATTGTAAAGGAACAAAAATTAAATGACTTTATAAATTCTATTGAATCTTTACGTAATAATTGGTTTAATTATAATTCAGAAATTAAACTTAAACAACTTTATTCTTTAATAATAAGCATGTATACTTTAGGGGAAAAATATATATGGATGTTTTCTTCTTGGAGTGAGGAAAAGTTTAATATAAAATATATTAATACTGAACTTCCAATACAATTTAATCTAACACAAAATAGTGGATTCTTATTAACTGAAAAGAAAGACAATTATTTAAGTTTCCTTAATAATTCACTAGATTCTACAGAGTTCTTTTTGCCTGTTCCCTCAGCATGGATGTACCATTGGTCAATATATTCATATTTTGATGGGTTTATTAGTGAAAAAATAGATAAAAACTTAAAAAGTAAGAGTATAGATATTAATTATTTAGAAGGAGATTATCTAATAATAGCTGAAGAAAGAATTGGATTATGTAATAATATGGCACAATTCTTATTTAGTCGGAAGATAGAAAAAGGGTTATATAAATTTGGATGGTTCTATAAATGAATGATTTAAGATATCATGTTAATTTAAATAAATTATTAAATGAGTTTTGTAATAAAAATTTTATTATTGATGACTTGCAAAAAAGATATTATTTGAAACTATTAGCAGAACAAATATCAAACGGATATAAAATAGTTGATAAATATTTACTTAATTCTGCAAAAAATAATAATATACAAATTAGTTGTCAAGAATTTAATAAAGAAAAAATTGAAGATAGTTATTTAGACCCATTATATGAAATAAATGAAGTTGTAAAAGAGGAACTTTTAAATCATATAAAAGGTTTCTTTTACCATGGAAGTATGTCTACTATGGATTATGCAAAAGGTTGGAGTGATATTGATTCCTTTATAATAATAAAAAAAGAATCAATATGTGATCCTCAAAAGCTTTTAGAAGTAAAAAGTGCTATAGAAAAGATTTATAATTTAAAAATTAAATTTGATCCTTTACAACATCATGGAGTTAATATTTTTACAGAATATGATTTATTACTTTTCCCAGATACATTTATTCCGTTAAATACAGTTGGACCTATAAGTGCAGTAAAAGGTAGTATAATGAGCTTCAATTATAATTTAAGAGAAACTAACTTTAATAAAAAGAATTCTCTAATAGGGCTACTAAAATTTTTACAAAAAACTCATAAAAAAGGAATATTTGAACATCATCCATACAAAAATGAGTATCTTTTATCTGAATTTAGAAATAGACAAAATGGAATGTATCAAATGAAATATTATTTAGGTACTTTTTTATTACTTCCTTCTTTATATCTGGGAGTTATAAAGGGTAATACCTACA
>Ga0209045_1001884_pt1 | contig 16824 bp, 15 predicted proteins | sample SaaInlLV_10m_DNA_4_FD_184664 | JGI IMG/M metagenome (GOLD analysis project Ga0209045, IMG submission 184664) | Marine microbial communities from expanding oxygen minimum zones in the Saanich Inlet - Saanich Inlet SI072_LV_200m_DNA (SPAdes) (version 2) | ecosystem: Environmental > Aquatic >...
TAGTTAAAGTATCCAGACAACCATAGTCTGAAAGTGCATATAGCACCACATTGAAACTATCTTCCCTGCTGTAGTGATGAGTAGCATTTGTATCATAACTTTTTAATGAATCTCCAAATTGCCACTCATAAGAACATGAGCCAGCTGAGATGCTGCTTGAATTAGTAAACTTGAAATAATTGTTATGATAGCACTGCTCAATATCATTTATGGAAAAATTTGCAGAAGGATAAGGAGTAATACGAATTTCACGAGATGATGTATCAGCAATCGAATCATGGTAAACTATCATTTGTATATTATATAGCCCAGTATCTGAATAATAATGTTTAGGAGCCCACGAACTAGAATAATTATTTGTTCCACTAATGCTGTCATCAAATATCCAATACAATGAATCCACTTGGGATGAATCAGAAACATAAAATTGGGTAGTATCTCCCTCACAAGTTCCAATGGCTTCAAAATCGGGTTTGAAGAAATAGGACTGGATGAAAATAGGCAATCCCCTGATACTTTGTTTTCCTCCTAAATAAAAACCACTATCAACAAAACTGCAATTAATACCAGCCAGATTGGGATAGTTAATAACTCCAAGATAATCTGAGGATTGATTTGAAGTATATATTTTACCATTTTTTGCAACCTGAAGTGCATAGACTAAACCTATTGAAGTACCAATAACCTTTTGCGAGTTAATTATTGCATTATTAGATTTTAATGATAAGTCAATCTGGTTAATTTTAGAGTTTTCGCTGGTATAATAGAGCTTAGAACCATCAGGTGAGAACTCAACTCCTGCTGGGCCAATTATATTTAAATTCATTGGATTGGAAAGGATTCCGCTACTTTGGTCAAAATCAAATATTTCTAATGAAGGTTGCAACAAAGGTTGACCATAATTAAACTTTACAGTTACTACCTTATCACTTCTTGGTGATATACGTAAATAGCCAACTTTTAGACTTTTATTTAGTCCTCCAACATATTCTCCTATACTAGAAATAACAGTCTTTTTGATTCCTGATTTAGTGATTAAAAAAGAATAGAATAAAGAAGAGTTCCATTTATGCGAAATCAACCAAACCGATTCTTTATCTGAATGCTGAACTGCCGTTAATTTACAGCATACATCACTTAACAGTACATTTCTTTTTGAGATTACTTTGCCTAATCCATTATTGTAAGATAAATCTACAATAGAATAATATAAACTGGTTGTTCCATAATAATGATCGTCAGTTGTAAAAATATAATAACGTAATTTATTTGCTGGATCAGGGACAATCAAAGACACCCATGAATATCTGTTGGGATTGGATAAATAATTGACATTTGAAATAGTATCTCCATTTTCCATAAGCTGGTGATTTTTATTCCAGACTTTATCACCATTTGTATAAAACAGAAGCTTGCCTTTTTTATCACTAATTGACGCACAAGAAATAAAGGAAGCCATTGCAGAATGAGTGTCTGCTACTGCCTGTCCATTTTGAAAATGGATCCCAGCATGATTTCCGAAATACCACCAATCTGATTCACCTTGGGCAAAAGAACTCAATGAAATAAACATCCCTAAAAGTAAGATGATTAAACTACGATATGAAGTTTTAATGGTCATATAGAGTAGAGACTAATTTGAGTTATTCAAATATACGGAAAATATATTACCTTATTTTTGTCAAACAGCCATTCAATTGCTTGTGCTTAAGCTTTTGGTAGTCTGGTGTTTGCTTAAGCAATACGAATACAGTAAAGATGAGCCATTAGTACATAGTTAAGTATGTATTTGAAATAGTGTGAGGTCTAGTTTTTTGTAATTAATCAGGGCTGGCACCAAATCAGAAATGCTTCCCTTGCCAGCTGTCTCTTTCTTCTAAAAGCTTTTCTAGTTTGCCAACAATTTGCTCATAACGAACCTTGCCCCAAGAGGTTTTGAGCAGGAATTCAACTGGAATTTCAGAGGCAATTCGCTCCACAACAATGTCCGGATTAAAAATTTCCAGAAAGCGAATTAAAAAGTCGAGGTATTCATCCAAGGTGAATTGTAAAAAATCCGCTGGTTGCTTAATGAATTGGCTTTCAATGGGCGTTCCTTTTAAAATTTGGAGCTGATGGAACTTGATGGAATCGAGAGGAAGGCTGGAAAGAACCTCTGCTTCATAAAGCATCATTTTTTCGGTTTCGCCTGGCAAACCAAATATAACATGACCACCAGTATGCAAACCTCTGGCAGCTGTTTTATTAAGCATGTTTACAGTTTGCTCGAAGCCATGTCCACGATTAACCCTCTCCAAGCTATCGTCATAAATCGATTCTATGCCAAATTCAACCGATACATAGTAATCTTTTGCAATGTTTTCCAATAAGTCCAGCACATCATCGTCCATACAATCGGGTCGGGTTCCTATGCAAAGGGCTGTCACTTCAGGAAATGATAATGCTTCCTGATAGCGCTTCTCCAAAACATCAATCGATGCATAAGTATTCGTATATGCCTGAAAATAGGCCATGAATTGCTGGGGCGTTTTATATCTTTTTTTGTAATGATTAATCCCTACAGTAAGTTGCTGCGTGATGGAGTTTTCGGTATTGCAAAATTTAGGTCTGAAGGCGTCATTTGAGCAAAAACTGCATCCTCCAAAGCCAATTTTCCCATCACGGTTGGGGCAGCTAAAGCCTGCATCTACTGCTACTTTTTGTACCCTGCTACCAAACTTCTTTTGAAGAAAATTTGAATATGCATTGAAGCGTCTTGGGTGTCCCCATTTGAAGTTATTGTCGGCCATTATTTGTTCTAATTTTTGTCAGCTTATATTGAATAAATAAATTAGCAGCGGTGTATATAAAATCCCAATAAGAATGGACGCTGATACTAAACTGGCAGCAAACTCTTTGTCTAAATCTTCAAGAGAAGCAAAGGTTAAAGTGTTAAAACCTATTGGAGCAGCTGAGCCTATAATAACTATTATTCTGTTCAAACCATCAAGATTAAAAAGGTAACTAAGTAAAATCCCTAAACCCAAACCTATTCCCATACGGATGAATATGCCTACAGCAACTAGCTTGGCTTTATGTAGTTTTGGATTAAAAAAGATGCCTAAACTCAGCATCATTAAAGGAATTGTCATATCTCCCGAAATTTTCAGAAAGCTTTTGATAGGAATTGGAAAGCTAGTATGACTGAGGTTCAAAAGCATGGCAATTAGTAAAGCCCAAAGGGGTGCCGAGCGCAAGAATTTTTTTGTCAGCGTTTTATGTTCTCCATTTGTTCCACCATATTTCACTGCTTGGTAGTATATAAAAGTAAAAACAAGAATACCATTTGTAAAATCAAACAGAAGTAATCGGGCTAAACCATCCTCTCCAAAGGCCGACATGATAAATGGAATTAAAAATCCACTATTCAGTATCATCGCACCAATGATAAAGGTTCCCAGCGTGGTTTTTTTTAGCTTCAAAGCTTTGCCACTTAACAGACTAATAAAATAAGCGATAATGATAACAATAAGGGAACAAAGAGGTAAGTACATTAATTCCAAGGTCAGCGCAAGCGAAGAAATGGAGTGTAATATTAAAGCTGGAAGTGAAAAATTAAAAATCACTTTAATCAGCATATCTCCCTCTTTAAGAGATAATACCTTCAGGATTTTAAGAACATAGCCTAATAGAAAAATAAGAATAACGGGAAGTATTTTGATTAGAATTACATCCATAATACAAAGGTAGTTCTGAATTATTAAGTGAATTGAATTATTTTTACTGCTGGAAAAAATAGAAATCGAATGGAAAATACATGGATGATCATCGTTAATCCAAATGCTGGTGAAGGAAAGGGCTTGAAGGATTGGCCCTATATTCAGGAATGCTTGCAGAACAATCAAATCCAATTCGATTCTTTTTTTACCGAGTTCCCCGGACACGCCATTCAGAAAACAAGTGAATTTGTAGAAAAAGGATACCGAAAATTTGCTGTTGTTGGAGGAGATGGTAGTATGAATGAGGTTATTAATGGTGTATTCATGCAGAAAACAATTGCTACAAATGAAATTCTCATAGCAAACATTCCAGTAGGTAACGGAAACGATTGGGGCAAGACCTACAATAACCCTGTTAAAATTGCTGAATCAGTAAAACTATTAAGGGAAGGCAATCGATTTAAACAAGATATTGGTAAGCTATCCTATTTTTCGGAGGGAGTTAAAAAAGTCAGGTATTTTGCAAATATTGCCGGTTTTGGTTTTGATGCCTTGGTGGTTAGGGATGTGCAGAAAGCAAAAGATAAAGGGAAATCAGGAGCCTTGATCTACTTTTCAACCTTGCTAATGGATTTATTTAAATCTAAATATATAAGTGGAGAAGTGAAAATTGATGATACCGTTTATCGTCATAAATTTTTAAGCATTGCAGCTGGCGTTTGTAAGTACAATGGTGGAGGCATGATGATATTGCCATTTTCTGAACCCAATAATGCAAAACTGGATGTGACCATGATCCTTAACCTGAGCAAATTGGGAGTTATCAGAAATGTGCTTCGGTTATTTAGTGGAAGTTTTGTGAAGGTGAAAAAGGTTCGATTAGGCAAAGGCACAACTTTTTCATTCTCTTCGGATATTCCATTGAAAGTGGAGACCGATGGTGAGTTTTTGGGTGATACACCATCCGAAATTGAAATTCTACCGACTAGCCTGAATGTGGTTGTAAATTCCATTAACTTTGATGTAAATCCAAAACTCAAGAAATATGCACCCTCAACTATTTAGAATTCCTTGGCCAGATTTTTTGCCCGGACCTGATTATCTAACTGTTCATTCTTATGGGTTTATGATAGCATTGGGAATTATTGCTGCATATGCATATACTGCCTGGAGAGCGAATCGTGAACTGAATATAGGGCAGGACACAATTACCTCTTTGCTTATTTATCTTGTGATTGCTTCAGTGGTTGGGGGCAAAGTTTTTACCTGGTTTGAAGATCCTAAATACTATTTTTCAGATCCAGCTAATTTGTTGAAGAATTTCTCCAGTGGCTTTGTCTTTTATGGCTCCTTACTATTTGCCATACCAACCATGCTTTATTTCTTTAAGAAAAACAAAATTCCTATTCTTCAGATGCTTGACATAATAGCCATAACGGCTCCTATTGTCCATGCTTTTGGTCGTTTAGGTTGTTTTATGGCAGGTTGTTGCCATGGCGTACCTACAAATAGTTTTCTGGGAATTACTTTTTCAGATCCGATGTGTGCAGCCCATCCCCATGATGTACCCCTGCATCCTACACAATTATATAGTGTTTTCATGCTGGCTATCATTATCATCGTATTAAGCGTGATCAAATCCAGAAAGCAGTTTCACGGACAATTGTTTTTGATCTATTTAACCTTGTATGCAATTGGCAGGAGTATTATTGAAATATTCAGAGGAGATGAAGCCAGAGGTTATATTATTGATAATGTAATTTCTCATTCGCAATTCATTTCCATTTTTGTAATCGCAGGTGTTATATACTTCTATTTTCGCTTGTTGAAAAAGCAAAATATCAAAGTGCTGACCAAGGAGCGAATTCAAGAGTCCAAAAACAGTGATTAGGTAGCTTATTTATTAATAATAAACTAATTATAATTTGTTTTAATTATTTAAAAGACAATCCCTTAAGCCTTATTACTTGATTTGATTGAATATGCAATTGTGTATAAAAAGTTGATTTACTTACAATCCTGTTCTAAATGTTTGAAATAGGTAATGATGATTTCTTCTGCCTCTGGAAGCATTCTTTCATATAGTTCAGCATTATTAATTACTACCTCTACTAATTTCCATGCTTTGCATTTATCAATCTTAAATAAAGATTGAGCTATGGTAACAGCCTGTAGCATATTAATCGAATAATTATTGGGATCCTTGATTTGTGCTTTGTTGAAATAGGGTAAAGCAATTTCAGGCTGAAAATAGTCGTCCATAGCATATAAATAACCCAAGCAGAACAATTCATGTGCTGATAATCTATCCTGGTATTCGACAAAATCTTCCGAATGATATTTTATGTTCAAAAAACGAATGAATCTTTCAGCATTGTCAGTTCCAAGTATTTCAAATGACAAAGCGTTTATAATGGCTGCTTTCAGGTCTAATGATATCTTTGGAGAGAGCAGATAGTCTGCAATTTCCTGATCGAGATAACCTTTCAACTCCGCTTTCTCTACCATTTTGAAATCGAGATAAGCTTTATAAAAAGGGGTGTTTGTAATCGGTGAATCGCACAGCAAAGAAAGCGGTAGAGAACAAATTAGGAAAATCGTAATAATTCGTTTGGTCATTAGTTGATTTTGTGCAAAAATAGAATCAATTTGAAAAGTAGCGTAAAGAAATAAATTATTCTGTAAAAATTCCGTTTTTAAAATAGTACAACTGTTTTCTAACACGGTAAAAATGATCTTTATCGCAATCGCATTTTCGGTCTTTTGTGTATTTACGGATGGTTTTTAGCTTCACATCCAACTGATTGTCCTTGTTGTAATCCTTAATTTTATAAAAGAATGTTTTGGCAATTAAATCTATATTTTCAGGTGGTGCAGATTTGAAGCTAAAGCCTGTTGTATGAAATAACGTATCAACAGAGGTGTTGGTTAATGCAAGTATAAACATGTTTCGGTATAAACATCCCCCAAAATCCATTGTTGTTTCTATAACAATCTCATCCTGTTGATCTTGGTTAAAATCAAGGAATTCAAAATGGTCGACATGAGCAAAAGAGGAGGACCAAATGGTTTCAAAAGAGTCTGGCCCGGGCAATAGTATACAAATCTGGTTGGTGAAAGGAGAGATGCTTTGATAGACTTTGAGCTGGGTATGTGCTTGGGTTGAAATATGTTTTAAGTAAACATTACCAAATAATAAAGTATCATTACCAGAATCAATTGTAGATTCGATTTGAAATAAATAACTAGAATAAAATGAATTATATGATTTATTGTTAGGGAAAGAATGATTGCTTAGGCTGGTGAATGCAAGGAATATTATGGCAATCAGCTGTTTTTTAGTTGGCACAATGAGCAAGCTTAGTTTTTGAAACTTTTATGTTCATCGATTAAACTGATATTGTCTTCCCCTGGCTCATCGATTGAGGTAGTCAGTTTCAGTTCTTTCAAGCCCTTCTCCCAAAAAACCACGGGCATGGCTTCATCACCATAGCTGCCATTGGAGCTAACATAATTTTCACTAAAATCGCATAAACTAAGCATATATGGACCTTTGCCCTGATGTTGGTAAATGTTTACATCTTCTAATTTTTTGAAATAAATGGTCACTTTACCGTTTAACAGACCATCTTTTTCAAATAGCTTATACTTTTTTATTTTGCAATTTGGGAAATCTTCCTGAAGTTTATTTCCTTCAATATAGTCACTTGTGAGTTCAGTATAATCCTTTTGTGTCATATCAACTTTATCTTCCATGCTCGACATGATATTGAAATAAGTAATTGTCAACTTACCACTTCCATCAGATTTCAGCTCAAAAAGGTATTCTTTTTTCTCGCAGGTTAAACAGCCTGATAAGAGAAAGAGCGTAAAGATACTTACGATTGCCGTACTAATATATTTCATCGCTTGTGTATTAATAAAGTTTAATCCATTGTTTTAAGAAGGTTACGCATTCTTAATTCTATTGAGCAAAACATCAATTTCTTGATCCAATTTTAAATCTTTCGGCCCAAAAGGATAAGGTAGTAAGTCGGATATTTTGGCAACCAGAATGCTTGATAAATCAGCATTTGCACAAATCACTTCAATATCAGTATTTGCTATCTGAGCTGATTCGTAAATCAATTGTCTGCATCTTCCGCATGGTGTTGTAATCAAACCACCTGAATCTGGTTTATATCCTCCGCAAATAGCTATGGCAGTTATTTCTGGATCAGCTGCTGAAAGAGCTTGTTGTATTGCCCCTACTTCAGCGCATACAGAAAGCCCATAAGAAGAGTTCTCCATGTTGGCTGAGGAAAAGGTGTTGCCGCTCTTGGTTAACACGCTAGCGCCTACATAAAACGATGAATAGAGGTTGTATGCTCTTGCCATGACCTTTTGCGCAGCACTTACTAATGTTTTTTGGTCTTTCGACAGATCATTAAATGTGGTGTGAATAATTCCCATTTGCAATGATTATATTCCAAAAATAGCTCTAATTATCTGTGGAGGTCGAAATATTTATTAACATCAGATTGGTTAGGATAAGGCCAGATAGTATTCCAATCGAATTGAAAACGAGATCGATTGGATTGAATGTGCGTTCTGGTATCCACAACTGATGAACTTCGTCTAATGAAGCAATAGCAGATCCGATTAGCCAAATAATACCCAAGGATACGGGCTTATAGGTGGTTGTTTTTTTCCACAGCACAAAAAGTAAAGCCAGCACAAAATATTCAAAGAAATGAATGAAATAATCACTTTGCAAAGGCCCAATAATTTTCTTATCAGGAACCGGAATATTGGGTATGGATGAAGCAATCAACAATAATATGAGCCAGCACCAAAAAAGGTACTTAAACAGCTTTTGCCTGCTGTTTATAAATTGATTTAGTGAATTGCTCTTCAATTTATTCGACAATTTTTAAATCTTTGTCCAGCCATTCAAAAAACTCACGTTGCCAAAGTACAGCACTTTGAGGTGCCAATACAAAATGAGTTTCCTCAGGGAAAAACAATAACTTGCTTTCAACACCTCTTAATTGAGCTGCATTAAATGCCTCTAAACTTTGTGTATAAGGTATACGATAATCATGCTCTCCAGTAACAATAAGAATTGGTGTATCCCATTTGTCGATAGCTAAATGTGGTGAGAATTCATAGCTCTTAGGCTTAGGATCTTCCCAATATGCTCCTTCGTAATCTTTGTTCACAAAGAAATATTCTTCAGTCGATCCATACATGCTCTCAAAATTATAGATACCACAGTGTGAGATAAATGACTTAAATCGCCCCTCATGATGACCTGCTAACCAAAATACCGAATAACCTCCGTAACTAGCGCCAAGTGCACCTAGTCTTTGGTCATCGATATATGATTCTTTTTTCAATGCATCGATAGCACTGAAATAATCCAACATGTTTTGTCCACCATAATCCCCACTAATCTGATCATTCCATTCTTGTCCAAAAGTGGGTAAACCTCTGCGGTTTGGAGCTACAATAATATAATCGTGTGAAGCCATAATTTGGAAATTCCAGCGGTAGCTGAAAAACTGACTAACAGCACTTTGTGGTCCTCCCTGACAATAGAGCAGCGCAGGGTATTGTTTAGTTGAATCAAATCCGGGAGGGTAGATAACCCACGTAAGCATTTGTTTGCCATCGGAGGTTTCTATCCATCTTTCTTCCACTTTGCCCATTTCAATCTCATCCAGTATCCAATCGTTCACATGACTAAGCTGAGTTTCTAGTCCTTTTTGGTCAATCGCAAATATTTCTGTGGGCATCGACATGCTCATTTTTGTGCCAATAATCTGATCTCCTGCCAGTGCAAAGGATTGATAATTATGCCATCCAGTTGTAATTTGCTTGATTTCTCTCGTTGCAATCTGCATGGAATAAACCTGATAAGTGGCATTTACTCCGCTGATAAAATAGATATATTCATCGTTTTCGGAAAATACGAATTGCGATGAATTCTGGTCAAATCCTTCAGATAAATCAATGGTTTCAGTTGTCTCAAAATCATGCAATATGATTCTTTCTTTATCCGCTTCAAATCCATCTTCTTCCATGCTTTTCCAGGCAATCATGTTACCGCTATGTGAAAAAACAGGATCATGATCGTAGCCATCAAACCCTTCTTTTGTCAGGCAAGTGGTTTCATTCGATTCAATCGTATAAATATATATTTCTGAATTGGTTCGAGTTGCATATTCTTTTCCAGTCATTTTTTTACAGGCATAGGCAATTTTTTTGGAATCCGGACTCCAACTTATTTGCTCTAAACCACCCCAGGGTTTCATCGGGCAATCGTGACGTTCGCCCTCCATAAGGTCTTTTGTTGATTCGTCTCCCAGTATTCCATCGTCCATATTCGCAATAAAAATATGTGAGTATTTATAGTCGTGCCATTCGCTCCAATGCCGGTACATTAATTCATCAATAATTCGAGCTTTTGCTTCAGGTAAGTCCTCATGCTTTTCTGTGGCTGTATTATCAAGTTTGACATCTTTTGTAAACATTAAAGAATTGCCATCTGGTGAGTATTTAAAGCCTGTGATACCTCCTTCGATATTACTTCTTCTTTTTGCATCACTTCCATCGGGATTGGCTTCCCATAATTGTGCTCCATTTTCATCAGCATAAATGTACCCAATAATATTTTTTGTCGGATGCCATAAGCCATTCCAAACGCTTCCATCTGTATGCGTAATTTGTATCTCAGAACTACCATCAATTGACATCGTATAAAGACTATTTTTGCCTTTATTGGCTTTTAGGTTGTATTTCTTAACACCATATAAAATGCTCTTTTGATCAGGAGAAATTTGCATATCGCTTAAGCGACCAAAACTCCACATCATTTCTGGTGTCATTCTTCCTTGTGCATTTTCAAAAATGCTAGGATCGTTTTCATATGATATTTCATCTGCAGCTTGATTGCAACTTGATAATACCAAGGCAACAGCTAAAAATAATAAAGAATAATACTTTTTCATGTGCTTATAATTTGTCTTTTTACGGATACATTGAACGGCCATATAATCATTTCGGTTGGTATGAATATATTTCTCATGAACATTTCATATAAGCTAAATTAAGAAATGGATTATAAGGCTATGCGAAAATAGTGATTATGATCTGAAATATGTATTTGAAATTTTTGCTATTGATGTATCATTAGTTTTGATAGGCATAATCATATAAAATGCTTGAGAAACTATCATTTGATAAATGAACAAAAGCATATTTTTGAATTCCTTCGGCATAAAACATAAAAGCAAAATATTCTTGGTGAAAAATGTAACCCAAAAAGGAAGTTTTTAACTGTTGAAGTGAGTCTTTTTCGATTTGATAGGTTGAAACTCTTATTTTGGAAGCAACAGGATTCCAGTTGTATCGATCGTTAAGAATGGCGCCTTTTTTCAACGGAAAAATCTGATCGACACAGCCATCTAAAACATACACATCTCCGGATGGAACTATATACAAGCTTTTACGAATGATGGAGCTGTCTGTGCTGATTTCTGTTCTGCGTTCAAAGGTTAGTTTAACATCCTTGAACTCTATGCTTAGTGTATCGGACCTGGAGCTTAAGTCAGCATATAGTTCATGTCCGTTTGGAAAAAAATTAAAAGCAGAGTATTTATCAGCTTTGCCAACTTCCATGTCTCTTTCTTTGTTTTTGTGGGGAATGCTTTCGCAAGCATGTAGGAATATACAAAGCAATAGAATGAAAGAATATTTCATCTGTAACTTAATCATTTACTTGTTTTCCGAAAGATAACTGAATCAGATAGGCTATTTTACTTGAAACCTAATGGCGATTTTGGTTCAGCAAATTCTGACTTTACTTTCAACATTTTAAGCAATGCGATAGCTGCTTCTTCTCCTTTATTGCCAACTTTCCCCCCAGCACGATCGAGTGCTTGCTGGTCGGTGTTGGCTGTAATCACACCAAATGCTACCGGTCTGTTGTATTTTATAGCAAGTTGTCCGATAGTTAAAGCCACACTTTCAGAGATAAACTGAAAATGAGGCGTTTCACCTTGAATGATGCAACCCAGACAGGCGACAGCATCAACATGTCTATATTCAAACATCCATTGAGCCCCTAAAGGAAGTTCAAAAGATCCAGGTATCCATTTCAGTTCAATATTTTCTTTGGAAATATGGTGTTTTTCCAGTGTTTCAATACACTTTTTAAGCAGGGCTGATGTTATTTTAATATTCCATTCCGAAACGAGCAATCCGACTTTGATGTTTGCTGCTTGTTCTTTTGGCAGAAACTCAAAATCAGGAGATGGTTCACTTTTTATTTGCATGAAATACTTATAATGCTGCTTTTGCACTTGCTCTGCCAATATACTTATCAGCATTGCTTGCTTCTTTGGAATCTTTGAATTCCTTTTTAATCCGTTCGTATACCTTAATTGATTTTTCGTACTCTTCCAAATGCTCCAAAACACCACCAGCTTTCATTAAATAAATTGGAGTGGTAAATTCGTTTGCGGTAGCATCTGCTGCTTTATAATAGTATTTCAAAGCTTTGGTATACTCTTCAAGATCGGAGTAACAGTCTCCAATGGTTCCCAGTGCAATAGGTTTCAACAGCAAGCTATTGGTCTTGAATTTTTTTAAATGGACAAGGGCTTCTTCATAATCGCCTAATTTATAATAGCAAATACCAGTATAATAGCGAGCAAGGTTGCCTGATTCTGTCATTTTAAATTCATCCAGGATATCCAAAAAGCCATAAAAACTTTCAGCTGATCCATTTAGTGCTAATTCAAATGAGTCTTTACCAAATAAGTCTTCAGCCATAAACATCAAGTCCTGAGCTTGTAATTGTTGAGGCTTAATAACAAAATTTTTGTAGGCAAATGTTAATAGAATAATGACAAGAATACCTCCTAAAACGTAGGTTAGTTGCTTTTTATACTTCTCAAAAAAGTCTTCCAGTTTGGTTTTGTTTTCCAGTGTAAAAATCGGAATCTTAAAAGCCGCTGCTGTTTTTTCTGTATCTTTCTTTACCATTGGGTTATTTTATTAAAGCGCAAATTTATCGCATTTTAATCAATGAGACATTAATTATTGCTAAAAATTGATTTTGAGTAAGAATGAATGTGTTTGAATGTCAATATAATTAGCTTTTATTTCCCCAAATTACATTAGTTAATTCACCTATTTTTCGCTTGATCATAGACTTTACTGCTGTTTGATTTTTCATAAATCAATTATTGTCCTATCCTATATCCTTTTTTATACCACAGACATATTTATTGCAATTGCCATATATATTTTGCCACAGATTAACATAAATCTCACTACCTGCCTAAAAACAAATCTGTGGCAACTATTGCATATAGGTACAAGCGCAAGTTCAATTTTAGTTCCATCAGTGTCTCTCAACGAGGACAGTGATGATTGTTGCACATAATTTATACACAGTGTCCCTTGCAGGAGACACTTTGTGGACATAAAGAGATTACGAATTGCTTCTTTCTTACTCAAAACCTGTATGGATAGACGGAAAATGATTAAGAAATGTTTCTTAGAGTACAATGTTGTCCCGAGTAGGAAGTGTCCGAAAACCAAAAATAGTTATTCCTGAATCTTCAAATGCCTCTCAGATGGTAAGATGACTTACTGGTTTAGCATAACAAGACACCTCAGCAGTGCAGACTGTAAACTTATTCTAGGACAAAACAACTCACCTTGCTTTCGCTGAAGCTTCAGCAGAAGCAAAGCCCCAGCCCCTCTCTACCTTGTAAAGAGGGGAGTAGATTGTACAATGAACGAATTTTGTTTTCATATTTTTTGAAGTAGAATCTATTCCCCCTCTCTGATTTTTTTAGAGAGGGGGCTAGGGGGTGAGTTAAATTAATTCGTAAGAATATTTAAAAATTAATTTGCTCAGTCTAGAATAATTACTAGCTTTGCAATTCAAAGTGCTTTAGATATGCAGGAAAATAGCAAGTCATTCGAAGAATTAGCGGAGATAAAATCATTGATGATGAAGTCTACTCGCTTTTTATCATTAAGTGGGTTATCAGGTGTTGCAGCTGGTATTGTTGCGCTAATATGCACATACATTGCCCTCCTTATATTCAAAAATGAGAATGGTGGAACATTGTTTCAATCTTTCAGTTGTGAAGGCAGATATTTCAGTAACGATGGTTTGAAACTAATGATCGTAAATGGTTTAAGCGCATTGGCATTGGCCATTTTGTTTGGATTTTATTTTACCTGGAGGAAAGCAAGAAAAAATAGTCAGAAAGTATTTACACCTGTGGCCATAAAAATGTTCATTCATTTAGGAATACCTCTTTTTGTGGGAGGCATTTTTGTTTTTGCGTCAATTCTATACAGTGATTATTATTTAATTGCTCCTTTAACGCTTATTTTTTATGGAATGGCTTTATTAAATGGCAGCAGACATACCATTGCTGATGTACGTTATCTGGGTTTATCAGAAATACTAATCGGATTAATAGCCTTATTTTTACCGGGCTATGGCTTATTGTTTTGGGTCATAGGATTTGGCTTATTGCATATTATTTATGGAACAGCCATGCATTTCAAGTACGATAGATAGTGAAGCATGAAAAATATCATTGCAGGACTAAATAAAATGTTTAACAATCGATTACGGATTGGTATTATGGCCATATTGGTTGTGAACGACTGGGTGGAATTCAATAACCTGAAAGAACTGCTTGAAGCCACCGATGGAAATCTGGCATCTCACATTAAAGCCTTAGAACTCGAAGATTATATTGAAGTTAAGAAGCAGTTCGTGGGCAGAAAACCCAAAACTAGTTATAGAGCAACTATCATTGGTCGAACAGCCTTTGAAGATCATATTAATGGCCTGAGCTCCATCATGGAGAATGTAAAGAAGTAAATTTTTTTGAATCCAAACTTTGAAAAACAAAGTACTTTAAAAACAGAAATTATGAAAGCAAAATTAAAACTTAGCCCAATTTTTATTGTGGGATTTTTCCTGGTTCTAATCTCTTTTAGTTTATTTATGATATTTCGACAAATGGATACCAACGATATTGAGGGATACTCTTTTATTTGCTTTATTATAGCAGCTGCTTATGGTGGCTATAGTATTGCCAACTATTTCGCCTACAAGAAGAAAGAGGGCTACAATGGAAATCATTTTGTATGGGTACTCTCTCTCTTTTCAATTTCCTGTTTTTGTCTCAATCTCGATTTTCAGATTTTTTCTGAATTGGTATTGGGTGTGTCCATTATTTTGATTCTTTTCCATCTCGCTTTGGTTGTTCATGTTTTTCGCCATAATGTTCCAAAATATCTTGTGACTTTCAATTATCTGATAGTAGGTGTTGGTGCTACCATTGTTTTATTTTATTCCTTGTTTATGGTTCCATTATGGGGAATTGGTTTTATTGGTATGATACTTTTCGGACTAACTATTCATGTTTATATTCCGTTTGTTCTGTTTCTGGTTGCGTTAATCCTTTTCTTCAAAGCCAAAAGGACTTATTATGATAATATTTCTTTTAGCATTGGCGCTTCACTACCATTAATTGCTGTAGTTATTCTGATCTATTGGAATGCTCAAATAGCAGATAGCATGCATAGAAAGTCGGCAGAAATATTAACTGGTCAAACATCCAGCCTGCCTGATTGGGTAGAACTAAGCCAACGAATGCCCAATAACTATTTTACCGAACGAATTCTGAAATCAGGATTATTGTATGAAGATGAATTATTATCAAATTGGGGATGGAATTCGATAGGATCATTTGATGAAATGAAGAAAAACGATCCTGTATTAGCTGTTGCAATGCTTTTGAGACCAGATCTCAACCTGAGCGATAAAGCAAGAATTAATATTCTGAATACATCCTTCAACACAAGGCATTTATCGAGAAGAAAACTGTGGCGTGGCGATAATTTGAGTACGTCCGAAGTGTTAACCAATATCAGGCTGTACCCCGACTATCGAATTGCGTATACGGAAAAAATTATCAGTATTAAGAATAGCTCAAGTTGGCAAAGAAATCAACAAGAAGCTTTATATAGTTTTAAACTACCCGAAGGGTCAACAGCAACCTCCTTGTCGCTTTGGATCAATGGCGTAGAAGAAAAGTCGAGATTATCAACAAGAAAAAAAGCCGATAGCGCCTATACAACTATTGTAGGTGTTGAAAGACGAGATCCATCCATTTTGCATTGGCAGGAAGGAAACATTGTGACCATTGCTGTTTTTCCTTGTACGCCTGCGGAAAATAGACGATTTAAGCTTGGCTATACATCACCTATGAAATTTGAAAATGGAAAACTCTATTATGAGGCTGAGCATATTACAGGACCTCCAATTAAGGCATGTCGGGAATCGGTTCTGTTGAGAATTAAAGATGATAAGGCATTTCATCCTATTGGATTAAAGAATTTCGACTCGAAGTCAATAAATGAATACATTTATACTGGTCGTGGATGCAAACAAATAGCATTCAGCATAAAATCACCACCTTTAAGTGAGGAAAGCTTTTTATTTGACGGAGAGGCTTATAAAGTCTCACCTATTGCATATGAACTTCAAGACATAAATATACAAACAGTTTATATGGATGTTAATTCCCATTGGACAAAAAGAGAGTATGATAACATATTGAAAATGTGTGCTGATAAAAAGGTATTTATCTATGATGATAAGCTTATCACGATTGAATCCCAAGCTTCATCAGCATTATTCAGGTCAGTAGTCGAAAAGAACTATTCCTTATTTCCTTTTCATTTTATTCCTGATGCAGAATCCTCTATTGTTATCACAAAAAGTAATTATATATCTCCCAATATCGATGAATTAAAAGAATCTGAATTTGGAAAAAACTTAATAGTGTATTTGCTCAACATGACAGAGTCAATTAATGTAATAAACTTAGGCGGAGAATTGTCTCCCTACTTAGAGACTTTAAAGCAATTTGATTGTTTTAATTATATGGAAGGAAATATTGGAGACCTTAAAGAAATCATAGAGAATAATCAAATTAAAAGGATTGTAAAAACCTCAAATACAGTTTATATCCCTAAAGCAGAAATGCAGATTAGTATGGATTCCAACTTACAGCATGGCGGACAAGGTAATGAACAT
>Ga0209045_1001886_pt1 | contig 16820 bp, 9 predicted proteins | sample SaaInlLV_10m_DNA_4_FD_184664 | JGI IMG/M metagenome (GOLD analysis project Ga0209045, IMG submission 184664) | Marine microbial communities from expanding oxygen minimum zones in the Saanich Inlet - Saanich Inlet SI072_LV_200m_DNA (SPAdes) (version 2) | ecosystem: Environmental > Aquatic > Marine...
TGGCCGCCCGGATATGAATCAATCGCCTTGGAGACTGGAAGGCGGCAACACCCAGACAATGCCATACCGCCCGCCGGGCTACTTTTGTCGGGGTGATCCTCCAGAGACACTCCGCGCGCGCACCGTTTCCTGGAGGGCGTGTCGTCCCTTCTTTGCAGCAGGGCAAGCCTCGACCGAAGTGCCTTTTCTCCTCGGCCTAATGAGGTTGCCAGGCTTGCTATCTCGATGGCGTACGTCTATATCCAAACCATCCCGCTCAACGACAGACACCGGGGCACAATGATCGCCCGCGTCAGAGCAGGTTCCTGTAGAGGATTAGGTGACCATTGCCGGAAGGGTCCGCGATACCATGACATCTGCTGATCTGACAGGGCCATCGACAAGATCCAGTCTCGCCCGCATCGTGCTGAAGGGAAACTCCTACGAGCGAGGTCTGCAGTACGGACGGCAGTTCGGCCCCTGCCTCGAGCGATTCTACCGCTGGTTCGTGAGGAGAGACCCAGAGGAACTTCTCACCGGGGCCTATCTGGACGCGCTCGAGAGAATGGAAGGGATGGCGGCTGAACACTTCCCGCAACTCCTCGAGCAGCTCAAAGGTTGGTCGGATGGGGCCAAGCTCAGCCACGACACATGCCGGATCATGGCGTTCCACAACGAGATCAGCAATGTCCTTCGCCCGGGATGCTCGAACATCCTGGTCACGCAGGGCGGCGAGGGTCCCTGGCTTGCGCGCAACTGCGACCTGTCAGAGGCTGAGCGCTCCTGGCAGGTACAGATGATCAGCCACTGCGACGATTGCCATTCTTCCGCCAGCATAGGCTATCTGGGACTCCCGCACGGCATAGGGGTCAACCAGGCGGGGTTGGCAATCGGCGGCTCCAGCCTGCCGGCTGAACGGCGGGTGTCTCTGAAGGGCATGCCGACGATGGCAGCTGCTCTGCTCTCGACCCAGGGAAGCGTGGCCGAGTGCGTCGGCCGAATCGAGGCGTTGGGACATCTGGGGAAGGGGGTGAATCTGGCATTGCTGGATGCGTCTGGAGAAGGCGCCGTGCTCGCTCTCGGCGGCGGCGAAACCCACGCCTATCGCCCTGGCGAACAAGGCTTCCTGGTCGCCACGAATCACTCCATCGACGGCAAGACCAAGTGCCCTGCAGGCGTATCTCCCGCATACCTGGAGAGTTCCCGCGCTCGATATGCCCGGCTGACCAGAATACTATCGGCCGCGCGTCAGGCAGAACGCACTCCCGATCTGGGCAGGAAAGCCCTGGCTGACATGCAGGGAAAGTGGTCTGTGTGTGAACATGTTCCAGGTGGATTTCACACGATCTACGCCTGGGTTATCCAGCCCGGACGGGATCGAACACGCATGGACCTTTGCTGGGGGTATCCATGCCAAAACGCGTTTGAGCCCGTTGATCTGGACTGGTAAGGCGGTGCGCGGTTCGCCGGCTGTGGATCCCTCCGCGGGACGCACTCGAGCGGAAGCGACTGGAGCAGATGTAGCCCCGCACTTCCCATGGGCAGGACATTGGGAGAGATTCCCCCACCAAGAAATTGACACAACCGGTATCCGTAACGCGCTGAGCTTGGGAGAGCGCCCCCAGAGGCCCGGGCACGTGATGGGTCAGAGCCCGGCGGAGAGGGTGACACGATCACCGACGACCCGGTCCGTGTGGACATTGTGGACGATGTTGCCGGTTGAGGTGACGACCAGGTCGGTCTCGCCAAGGGTTGTGTAGTGGAGCCCCGTGCCGCGAGGTGTGCCCTTGCCGCGGATGGCATTCCCTGTGACACTCACAACCCCAGTCCCGTAGTTGACCAACACTCCCAGGTACCGGTAATCAGAGGCGGGTTGCTTCTCGCCGTGGAAATTGAAGATCCGGTTACCGCAGATCGTCGATGCGGCGCCGCCCTGCAGCGTCGCACGAATGCCGTACCACGCGCCGGCCTCCTCGCCCTCCCCGAATCCCTCGATGTAGTTGTCGGCAATGGACGTGGCAAAGAGCCTGTGGGCATGGATGGCATTGCCTTTCACGCCATAGATGTGGTTCCGCTCAACGCACCAACCCGCAGCGTTGTCCAGGTGGATACCGTCGGCCCCGGAGCCCGCGATCCAGCTGTCGCTCAGGATCCAGTCGGTCACCTTGTTCTGCGTATCCTCGACAAACACCCCGTGTCTTCCGGAACGCTCTATGAAGCAACCGGAGATCCGACCGTTGACCTGAGTCGTATTGAGCTTAGCGCCTCCTATCCCGAGATTCGTCAGGCGCAGACCGTCCCCGGACATGTTGGCGATGTGGACGTCCTCAACCACACTCAGCCAGGCGCGCAAGACGATGCCGGTGGTCGCGGCTTCGGTGTTGTTCTTCGCATTCCCGTCCAGCTTCAGATGGCGTATGGAGATCGGTGATCCGGTCCACGTCTTGTCATCCAGGAAAACCGAGCTGGCCATCAACGCGGGCAGGTTTACACCATCGGCCTGCCGGAACAGCGTCCCGGACCGACTCTCCCCCCGGTACGCTCGTCTGCCGGTCAAACGGACCGTCTGATCGAGCAGGAACGTCCCGCGGAAGACAATCTCGGAGCCGGGAGGACTGGCCGCGATGGCAGCATTGACCCTCGTCGCATCGGCGAGACTATCGGTGCCGATCACCTCGACCGCACCACGGCCTTCCGAACGCTCTGGAGTGACAGCACCCGGATCAGCAGCTGGAGCTGTGCTCGTGCGTGCCCCGTCATCTTGGGCAAGACCGTTGCAGGCGCAGAGCCCCACAAGTGACAAGACTGCAGGGACGGTGATTGCCAGATTACGCATGATTCGGGGCTCTCGGTTGTCTTTGGCTCAGGGCTCTACCTTGTCGCCGGACTCGTTGCGGGCCGCCCTCGCTTCGCGGTCGGCGGCTTCAGGCCACTCGCGGCTATTCGTGACCGGCATGCCGGGATCAGGCCCGCCGGCAGAAATGGGTTTGGTTGGCATCTGTCTGTCTCCCCGTGACGGTTGTTGGGAAATGGTATTATGCCCTGGGACGTTTTCAAGTGATGCTCTGCAAGGCGCCTCGCTCTTCTCCCTATGTGGACAGTCGCCGTGGCTTGCACGGGGAGATGAATCCGGTACGGTTGATCTGTGAAACGGCACACACGACGGACACGAACAGAGAGAGGCGAATCAATGATTGAGCTCGACGGGAAGACCGTCCTGGTGACGGGAGGAACGCGTGGCATCGGCGCCGCGATTGTGGAGGCCCTTGTTACGGCCGGCGCTCAGGTCCTGGTCCACGGTCGAACGACACCCGAGGAAGGGCCATACGCGGCCGGGAGCCCTGGACGCGCCTCAACCCGCTTTGTTGCAGGCGATCTGGCCTTACCCGGCAGCGGCAGGCGGCTCTGGGAACGGGCCGATCAGGAGGCAGGCGGCATTGACGTCCTCGTCAACAACGCCGGCATCTATGTGCCGGATGCCCTCGAAGCCGATGATCAGCAGTGGGCAGAAGCGTGGGAGCGCACCATGCAGGTTAACCTGATTGCGCCTGCGGAGCTGTGCCGTGCGGCGCTGCGCAGTTGGTTTGGTGCATCCCGCGGCGGAGTCATCGTGAATGTTGCCAGTCGCGCGGCTCTCCGCGGTGACGATCCCGATTACGGAGCGTATGCCGCCTCCAAGGGCGGTCTGGTGGCGTTGACCAAGACGATCGCTCGAGCCCACGCCGGTCGCGGCGTTTTCGCCTACGCTGTGGCCCCCGGTTTCACGCGCACGTCGCTGACCCAGGAGTGCTTCGACGCGACCCCCGGGCTTGAGTCACGCGTCCGCGCCGAAATCCCCATCGGCGACATCGTCCCGCCAGTCGAGATCGCCCGGGTTGTGTGCTTCCTGGCTTCCGGCCTCGTCGGCCACGCGACCGGCAGCACCTTCGACCTCAATGGAGCCTCGTACGTGCGTTGAGGCGGTAACGCACGGGCAGGAATGAGGACCACGCCTGATCACGTCTCGGGAACAGGTATGAACAGGAAGGCATGTTGGGCCTCTGCCCTCCCCCTGAACGCCGCTCTGCCCCTCGCACGGCTGTCCCTTGCACACACTGATCGCGGCCCTTATGCTCCGGGCGACGCATGAGCTGGCCTTGCGACGTCTGAGGGAACCTATAGGAGAGAAGAGACAATGAGCACATCTCGTTTCCGTGCTGTGATCTCGGGGATGGCTGCCTTCGCGGCAACGGTCTCGACAGTCACAGCAGCCACTGTCACGGGCGGAGGCGTGTCTCTGACCGTCGACAAAGCCGGCGCCGTGCAAGCTCTGCAGATCTCCGGCGCCGCTCTGCCGTGTCGGCCGACGCCCTTCCTGAGCCTCTGTGATGTCACGCGCGGCACCGAATTTGTGCCCGGCACCGTGACGCAGGGGGACCTGGACAGCACGCTGCATGCGAATTTTGAGGGACTTGACGCGCGTGCGACGCTGACGGTAGAGAAGCGTGAACACGCGCTGCATTTCACCTGCGACCTGATCGGCAGTGAGCAGCTCCCGGCACGCGGGGTATTGCTCCGCTTCGCACTACCCGTAGACTGTCTCGAATGGCAGTGGCACGACGACATGCAGACCACACGCCTGATCAAGGCCGGGCAGAGCTACGAGAATGTGCAGGCACTGCGGGCCTGGCCGGATCTGCCCGAGTGGGCTGACAAACCGAACCTGCGCGTCGGTGCGGCAAATCGCAACTTCTGCACGGTGCTGACCGGTCCGGTCGGCTTCTGCCTCGCCCCGGACATCGAGCGCCCAATCATCTTCCGAACCACATACGATGGCGTGACGCGCCAGCTGCAGCTGATCTACGACTTGGCCTTATCACGAGACACGGCGACCCCAAACCGTTGGCGTTTTGCGTTTGATCTGTACGCGTGCGACCCGGAGTGGGGCTTCCGCGCGGCCCTGCAGTCGTACTACGATATGTACCCGCACCTGTTCAAGAACTACATACCCAACCCCGGTCAGTGGATGGCCTTCACCGATCTCAAGCACATCGACAACGCCAATGAGTTTCACTTCGGTCTCCAGGAAGGCGCACGCGACCCGAAGTATGACGACCAGATCGGCGTTCAGGATTGCACGTACTTCACGCACGCGGGACAATTCGTTCGCATCCCGAACCACGATCCCGAGAAGGACCCAGCCCCGCCATTCGAGGTCATTTTGGCCGAGACCGAGAAGACGTTCAAACGGAATACGAAGATGGACGGCGTTTACCGTGAGGTCGGTCTCCACGATGCCGAAGGGCAATTCCAGATTCCCAAGACCCGGGTCTACGGTCACTACATCGCCCAGTTCAACCTCGATTCCGATCTCCGCTACGGCCGCTGGTACCTGGACCGCACCGCTCAGCAGATCGAGCGCTTTGCCGCCAAAGGAGGCGTGCTCGACGGGTTCTACTACGACGGACTGACCACCGGGCTCAATTACCGCACGGACCACTTTCGCCATTCGAGTGCCCCTCCTCTGTGGGATCCTGCCTCGAGGAAGCCGGTGCTCAACAACTTCTTCAATTCCTGTGAATTCGCACGTGCGGCGGCCGAGCTGCTTCGCCCACAGGGGAAGATCACGATGATGAACGGCGCCATGCACGCGACCTTCTACGTCGCCCCCTGGCTTGATGTCTTCGGCGCGGAAACGGGGCTGCGCATCCGTCGGTCGGGCTTCAACTTCATTCGCACCATCATCTACCACAAGCCGATGCTGACCCTGCTCAAGGGCAACTACGAGCAGAAGATCGGCTACGACGAAGTCGAGCTTTTCATGAAGCGTGCGCTGGCCTACGGCATCTTCCCCGGCTTCTTCGACTGGCCACCCAGCGGCCTGGGCCCCGGCGGACGCTACTGGGCCCATCCGGCCTACTACGAACGCGATCGCGGACTACACCGCAAGTACCTGCCGCTGGTCAAGACACTGGCGGCTGCCGGCTGGGAGCCGACCACCCACGCGCGCTCATCAAACAAGAAGGTGTTTGTGGAACGTTACGGGCCGGACGCAAACGGGATCCTGTGGCTGACGCTGCTCAATGAGGAGGGCGCACCGCAGGAGACCACGCTGACGATCGATGCCGGAGCGCTGGGGCTTGCGACGGCCGAGCTCCGTTGCGTCGATCTGGTCAACGGTGGGGAGATGGCGCTGAAAGCAGAAGGGAAGCGGCTCGCAGGCGACATCGCCGTACCTGTTGACGGCGTGCTGATGCTGCAGGTCGCGACGCCGGAACAAGGCGTGCGCTGGCGCCTGAAACAGGCGCAAGACGCTCTTGAACGTGGCATCACGATGCGTCGGGTGGATGCGGAGTACGCGCCATCCCCTCGGGCCGTGCACTGGCGTGCTGACCGCGCTGCCTACGGCCGCGAGAAGGTGAATGACGGCCACGTTCTCTCTCTGGGAACGCGTCCTGGCGCGGAGGTGTCGGCCGCGCAGTGGGCGATGTTCTTCCAGCCCGAAGTTGCACCGGTCACGTTGCGCGTTCGGGCGGCCGGTGTCGATCTCTCGGGTGCACCCGAAGTGCGGTGCCGCATCGCGTGGGTCACGTCTAGTTTCACTCACTACGAATGGCGGAGCCTGAAGCTGGCTGAAGGCACCTACGGCTACCGTGACTTCGAGCTCAAAATCACTGCGGACCAGCCATTACGCGCGATCCGTGTGGAGCCACGCCTCCCCGCAGGGACGAAAGGAACGCTGAAGATCGCGTCCGTTTTGCTCGAGGACAAATTTGGTTCGGACTACGTCAGAGACCCGACCTTCCGCCAGTGGTACGAACCGGTGCCCGGATCCATGCGTACGCGACTTGCGAACGAGAGCCGCAACCTGGCCGATACAGTTGGGACGGCGTCGGGCAACGTGGCCACTGGCGTGCGTAGTCCGCAAGCGCGGGACGCGATCTTGCGGTCCGGTGCCGGTGCGGCCGCGCTTCGAGCCTGGATTGTGAAGTCCGGAGCCGAGAACGGCTGCCGTCGGGCACTGCGTGATCTTGACACGGCCGAGGAGCACTTGGCTACGGCGCTGCTGAGTTCATTGGGCGTGGGTGCGCCCCGGTTAGCGGGCGCGTCACGAGCGGCCCCCGGGGATGACGTCGAACTGTCTTTGGCGTTGCGAGCCCCGCCCGGACTTGACGTGACGAGCGTGATCGAGAGTGAGCCGGGTGTGCAGGTACGCTCCATCCGGAGGGGTGCCACGGTCACCGTCCCTGCCGAGGCGAAGCCGGGCACGGCGTTGGATGTCACGGGCGCCGTCACGATAGGGACGAAGGACCGGCGCGTCACCGTGCGAACCACGCACAGGATCGAGGTCACACGGCCGCTTGAGATCGCAATGGGAACGGCGGGATCGGATCCGGAGAGCGGTGCGTTCCACGTGCGTGCCGAAGTGCGCAACAACCGGACCCGAAAGATGCAGGCACGTCTGGCCGTGGCACCATCGGCGGGTTGGGCAGGAGTGCCGGCGCGCACGGTGGACCTGGGGCCGGGGGCAGCACAGGAGGTGGATATGATTGTGACACCCCAGGCCGGAGCAGGGGCTGGGGCCGTGACGGTGGTCCTCACCGCAACGGCCGGCGCTGACGTCGTCCGCGCTGCGAAGCGGCTGCTCTACATCCCTCCCTCCGCGAATCTTCTTCGCGATCCCGGTTTCGAGGGCGGTCCCTGGAATGTCGGCGAGCGGGACACGGCTGTGGCGTACAGCGGAGATTCGTCCCTGCGCTTGCACAACCCGACCAAAGCTCGCACGCAAAGCAACCAGACCATAGTGCTCGACCAGAAACGGCCGTGCCCGATCCTGGTGCGCTGTGCAAGCCGCGCTAAAGACGTAAGCGGATCGCGGAGTCGCGAGTACAGCCTCTATATCGACATCTACTACACTGACGGCACCAAACTCTATGGGCAGACCTGCATCTTCGACACGGGCACCACGGGGTGGCAGATCGGGGAGAAGATCATCGAGCCGACCAAACCGATCCGAAGTGTGAGTGTCAATCTGCTTCTGCGAGGGAAATCGGGAACCGCCTGGTTCGACGATGTGGCCGTGATGGAAGACCCCCGGCGTCAAGGCAACATCGCCCGGGAGGCCACGGTAGGAGTGGACAGTAGTTACAGTGGCTACTCGGCCGTGCCGATCAACGACGGTATCATCCATGTGCCTGATGGCGCGCACTGGACCGACGAATCCTGGGCATCCGCCGACAAGGAGGGCGCCCATTCCATCGAGCTCGCCTTCGACCAAGCGCACACGATCGCTCGTGCCGTAGTCTACTGGAGCACCGACGGCGGCATGCCCAAGACATCGCGCCTGGTACACTTGCAGGTGCCACAGGGCGACGGCTGGCGGACGCTCACGACGGTAACTCCGACTGGGCTGGAGGAAGAGACCGTCTTCGAACTCCCGGCACCGGTGAGCACGCGCAGGTTGAGATTGCTCCAGCCGAACGATGGGGGCCCGCGCGAGCGCAGCAGGATCATGTGGGTGCGTGAGGTCGAGGTATTCCCGACAGAGCAATGATCACGACACTGTATGTGTGTTCCGGCCCTGTGGCGCTCTTGCCCCTCAGTCCGTTCCACGCACTCGAACCGACCGACTCCGAGCTCAAGATATTCCAGTTCCCTACAGACCAGATTGCCAGAGTCGACGGCCAGGCAGACAAGAGACAGAAAGGCCTCATTCGCCGAATGACGAACGCCGAGCCAGAAAACAGTGCCCGTCCTACGGCTTACAGACGGTCTGGATCGGCTCGACATCGTGGGCGCAGGAAAGCGGCTACGTTTGGGCTCTGTCAGGCCTCGACGCAATCAGGTCACACGTCCTGCAGCCCAAACCTGCGCTACCGGACCCTGAACGTGGTTTCGTCGGTCGTCCCCGTGGCGATGTCTGTGACCTGTAGTCGCCAGGTTCCGAGTGCATCGTTGAGGGCGAGGCGGAACGCTGCACTGCCGGCGCCCGCGTCCGCCGCAAACTGAGTGCCATAGAAAGGCTTGGGCCCATCGGGGCTTTCCACATCTACTCGGAACACATGACGTCCCGGCTTGCCGCCGCGGGTCCGCACCTTCGTCGCGTAGCGCACCACGTCACCAGGACGCACGGTTCTGGTCTCCGGACTAACCCGGACAGCTCTCACGCGGTAGGGCAGGAGCGAGTAGACTCTACACTGGCCGGGGGCCATCAGAGCCTCAACTCGGTCCGTCTTGCCCAGGTACTTGGCGGCGCGCAGATCGTACACGTACGCCTCCTTCGCGAAGGTCATCTGCACGGGCGAATCTCGGTCCGCTTTGCCCGTCTGCGCGCTTCCCGGTCCGCCACCGGTGAGAATGGTCCCGGGTTCGCGTAGGAGTCCGATGTAGCTCGCGGCTCCCTTCACATACCGCACCGTATAGAAGCGGTCGCCGGGGGCTGCCACAACGTCCGCGAATGCCCGGGCCCCGCCCAAGCCAAGCACGCGGCGCACAAGCTCGCGCAGGGACCCGGCTTCTCGGGTCTTGCGACGCTTTCCGTACTCGTCCATGAACAAGTTGAGCAGTATCGCTCTGCCTTTGCCGACATTCCGTACAATCAGAACCGGCGTCTTTGCCAGCGTCCCCAAGGCCGTGTCATCCGTCACGTTGACCATGGTGTCACCGGACATGCACGCGAATTTCAGGTCGCGCGGGTCACAGTCGCCGTGGGACGCGGTGAAGGTCACGTCCCCAGAGATGCGTTTTGCCTTCGCATTCACCTCGGTACGTGTAACGCCGAACAACTCGTCAAGCGCGCCCTGGGATCGTGGGGCACAGTGCTCGTCAAACAGACCGCATCGTGCATCGGCAACGAGTGTTCCGCCGGCCTGGACGTACTCACGCAGTTCCGCTGCCTCTGCGTCCGACAGCGCCAGTGAGTACGGCAAGATGAAGACGGAGGGCATACGGGTCGTCAATGCGCCGGACTCCACCTGAGCATATGAGACGAACTCCGTCTGCATGCCACTGTCCTCCACAGCCTTGATCCAGCCGTGGCGGTTGGCTCTGAACAGAGCGTTGCCACCCGTGATGAAGACACCGTGGATACTGGGCTGTGAGTAGTGCATGCAGACATCCGCCACGCGCTCTTCACAGTCATGCAGAAGTCGCGCCAACCCCGCCTTGAACTCCTTGACAGTCCCCATGCCTTCCGAGATGGTCTTGGTGTAGGTGTAGTCTCCGCAGAGCAGTGAGTTGAGGGAGAAGTAGCTCGCGCCGCGGTTGTTGTTGAGCAGGCGTCGCCACAGCTGGTGCTGGAGGGCAGAGCCGTGGGCACCGTATCCCCACCAGGGAGCCGCGATCATGTCATGGAAAGAACGATGCATTTCGCCGGTGTCTTGATGGTCGTAGGCTTGGATGAAATCGAACGCGTCCGTCAACAGCCACCAATCGTGCCCGCCGTAGGCTGAGGCAGCCTGCGTCCCGGACGTCCCGAGTCGTGCGCCGGGGTCGTGTTTCTCAAGCACATCGTCGATGAAACGGAGGTACTCAGCCAGGCTCACCTCCATGAAGGTCCGGTGGTCGGCCCACGGGGCGTAGTTTCCTCGGTCGCTGACCTCTTCCGCGGTCATCGGCATGACTGCTTCCCAACTCACAAAGGATGTGTCCCAACCCCGATTGAGGTCGGCCAGGCTCGGGTAGCAGTCCTTGAGCCAATCGCGGAAGGCCGCCAACGCCGCAGGGCTGAAATCATAGTCGAGGGGCTGTGTGTGATCGGTCAAGGAAAGTTCGTCGCCGCAGACGTAGCCCAAAGGGCGGTACCTGGCCACCGCCTGGGTGATTCTCTTGAGGTTCTCACGCACGTGTTCGCACGTCTCCTCGGCATTCAGACACCACGGTCGCTCCAAGTGCTTCTTGTCACGCGTCCGCAAGTACGCGGCCTTCTGCTGCGCGAAGCTCAGGTGGTCCTTGCTGCGTCTGCGGGTGCCCAGCGTCCGCGCTGCCACACCCATGGGCATGGTTCGGAACCCGGCTTCGAACGGCGCCCGTTGTTCGCCGTCGTGCAACCAGCGTCCGCCGGTGATGACTGTGTCCACCCCGACCGCTTTGATCAACGCGGCCTGCACGGGCATCAGGTACTCGCGCGAATAGGCACCCACTGGATTGCCCCACAAGCCGCTGCTGAACGGCTCCCACTCTCGGCTGTCCCAGCTCGGCGGCATGGTCAGGATTCGCTGTTCTGCCGCGTGCAGCAGCTTGCCGGCTGCGTGCGCCTCCACACGCAGCAGCGCCGTGGTTGTCCGTGGCTCCGGGAGTTCGACGGTCAGGTCACAAGCGCTGTCGGTGCCGGTGCTGGTGCCGGTGGCGGCCCGTTCACCGATCCACACCAGTCTGTCGTGCGCGTCCGTCAACGTGGCACGAAGTTGCACGCTGTCGGCCCCCCCCGCCGTGCACGTCAAGGCAACTTGAGCTGTCACCGTGTCCCCCACGCGGTAGACGTCGTCGTCTACTGCCAGTTCCTTGATCATCACTGGTGCCCGAACGCGCACAGGCACACTTGTCCAATCGACCACTGTACCTTCAGAGTCCTTCGCGATGATGTCTGCCACGTGCAGCCCGCCGGCCAACCGGGGCAGTGTGAATGTGATCTCGCTCTTGCCGGGCTCGGCTCGGAACGCATGCTCGAAAGTGGTCACGCGGTGCCCGTACTCATCTTGGACGGTCACGTGCGCGACCAGCTCGGCGGCGGCTCCCGAGTTGGTCAGTGTCGGCGTAAGCGTCGGTTGCTCACGGCTGCCGATTTCGTAGCCTGCGACGCCCGCAGCAGTTGGGCCGAACTGCACGTCCGGTTGCTTCTGCCCGGCCCAGATCATACACTTCCCCAACAAGCTGAAGTAGTACTCCCAGTACCCGAACTTGGCAGCTGCGTACTGCACCCACGGCGTCAGCCCGTTCTTGTGGAATCCGGGAGCCTGCCAGGAAGTGGCATAGCTCAGGCAGACGATGCGGCCTTTACCGAGTTCACCTACCGTGAGCAGTGGCAGATCCCCCGCCGTTGCAAGGACGTGCCCGGCCGCTTTGTAGCGGGACATGCTCACCGGTGGCATTGCCGCCCACGGGATGCCTGTTGTCAGATAATGCTCCTCAGAGGCCTGCCACTGCTTCCTCCCTCGCGCCCCACCCGGCGGGCCGGACAGCGGGAGCACCTGCCAGACGGCTTCGGGGCAGTTGTTCGGGTTCACCCAAACCAAACCCGTACCAGCCCTGACCTTGTCCATTAGCGTCTCGACCATATCGTCCGTGAGGATCTTGCCCGAAAGCCCGCCGATGGCGATCACGTCGAAGTCATCCTTCAGATGTCGGGCGACGTTCTCTTGGGCCTGCTCGAACGTGAGAGCGCGTCCCAGGCGAGCGCCGCTGTTACGAATGTAGCCGGGCGAGGCCACGGTCGGCGCTGTGTAGTCCATGTCCACACGCTGTGCGAGCTCAACCGTCTCACGTTCCGTCAGGACGTCGTTGAGGATCAGCGTCTTGAGGCCCCCCGTCGCCAGCGGTTTGGCCCACTTCACATGGGGCGTAACCACGCTCTCCGAGGGCGGCCGGTCCTGCGGCGCGTTGCCTTTGGACGCAATCTTGTCCTCAAACCGTTCGTCGACGCGCCCGAGACGCTTCTGCAACGGGTCTATCGTCACCTCGGCGCTGGCTTTGCCGACGACCACGCTGGCCAGAAGATCGGCCACGAGCTCGTCACCCCGCAACACCTCAGTTCGCAGCACGTATGTGCCGGCTTCGGTGAGCTTGAGTTGCAGGCGCTTCTCGGAAACGCTCGACGTGGAAAGCCTCGCGTCCCAGCGCGCGAGTTCAGTGACGTCGCCGTCGGGCAGCCGTTGCCATGTTAGCCGCGCTGCCGCCTGCCAGGTGCGGGGGGCGGCGAGCCTGACCGTGACCGGCATGCCTTCGTCCGCTTGAGCGATGTTGACGCTCGCGGGGACCGCGATCTCCCCGACCACGTCTTGTGCCGCACCATTCACCGCAGTGAGCCCCGCGAAGGGCACCAGCCACATGGTTGTTGTTGCCGCGCCGCCATTGGGGATGTCTTCAGAGCGGTAAGCCCATTCCATGCCGGCCACGTCACCGCTCATGTAGTTGTAGAAGCACATCAGCTTCCGGTAGTCCATGACGACCGCGACACCAGTTCCACCGTCGCCAAGTGCCGCACCCCACCCGCGCGCGAGATCATACCACCAATACTGCCCAGCAGCACCTGCGCCATAGGCCACTGATTGCACGCCTTGTGACGTGGGAATGTAGTAGGTCGTCGCTTCCTGCGGCACGCCGAGTCGATTGTGCCACCAGACGCCAACGGGCTTCGGCACCATCGCTTCGTGGCCAAGGCTGATCACGTAGTCCGCGCGCACGGCCGCGCATCCGGCAGTCAGGCTGAAGGTCTTTTCGAAGGTCAGGCGTTTCCCGATGCCCACCGATCCGCGACAGGTCAGGGTCACTTTGGCTTCGTTGCTTCCTTGGGTCAGCTTGTGCGCGTAAACCGCGTCCGTCCACTGCCGATAGACGGCAGCGTCAGCGTAGTTCCACACCCGATCGATGAACACCTTCCCGTCCCCCTGCGCCGTGAGGTGTTTGGCCGTCGGTTTGTGGACGAGCTGGTCGATCCGTCCGCCGTGCGCTGGGCGGAGCTGCAACCGGACCAACCTGTTTTCCAGCACAACAGCGGCTTCATCTCCGATTCGGGTTTCGGTGACACGGCACTGGGCCCACGCCGCCCCGGCCGCGAACGTGAGCCCCATCGCTACGGCGGCCAAAAACAGGAATGAACGCATTTTCACAGCGACTCCTTCAGAAAGTCGGGGCGTCTCACTGCCCTGATGCTCAGCGCCCGGATGGGCCATGCACTGCGGAGGTGCAGCCGGTGAGAAGCTACCGCCGCCGCCGTTGGCACGCCAGGTAAACCAGAGGGTTTGGCTGCCTCTTTGTTGGGCGGACGGTGTTGGGGGGGGGCGCAAGTGGCTGAGGACCGACGTCATACAGTGCCCTCCCTGAGGGCATCCACTCCCCAGCTGTTGTGCTGGCATCCGAGCCGTTGACCATCCATGTTGGTCCGCAATTATCGTTCTTCGGCGGTTGGGCGGCAGAACACGGCGGACCGCGGGCATGGATTGGCGGGACAGAGCAATGACGATGATGGACAGGCTGCGATTCTCCCTGGCGTTGCTCGGGATCGCATCGCTGCTGCCGTCGCTGGCTGGTGAATCCCCCTCCCTGATTCCTGAAACAGTTCTTAGTGCAGCTCGAGACTACCTGGCGACAACGGACAAAGAAGAACGCGACAGGCTGGCCGCGCTTTTCCACACATCGAGCTTTGACCCGGTTCAAACTGTCCGGGCACTACGTCCGCACCCCGTTACGGATGTCGCTCCTGGGTACCACAAGTCCGAGCACTTCCTCGTGCCGGAACTGAGGAAGCGCCACCCGGACGATCTCCTGTACTACGTGGTACCCGAATCCTACACAGCCAAGCAGCCCGTACCCCTGGCCGTGGTGATGCACGGCGGGGCAAAGGGCACGGAGCGTACCATGGCGCACTGGTACATGCGCCCCGACCCCAAAGGCTCTGGGCTGGGCAAGGCGTTCATGGACACGGGCATGATCGGCGTAGGTCCTTCCGCCCCGATCAGCACGAAACGCTGGGAGCGCTGGTGCCTGCCTGAAGCGGACGACTACCTTCGCGACGTAATCATCGAGATGCAGAGCCGGTTCAACATCGATCCGGACCGTGTGTTCCTTCTGGGCCATTCCATGGGAGGCTTCGGAGCATACCAGGCCGTCCAGGTGCAACCGGATCGATTCGCGGCGGTTCTCGTTCATGCGGGTTCATGGTACACGGCATACTGGCCTGTCATCCGTGGGACGCCACTGTGGGTTGTCCATGGCGTCCACGATTCCGAGCCGGGGGGAAGACCTCACTATACCGACATCGCTTTTGCCAGACTGACCGGAAAACTGCTCACGAAACAGGGCATTGTGCATGAAGTCCAGGAGCACCAGGGACAGCACTCGCTGCCGAACGGCATGCCGGTCATCCGCGAGTTCATCGCACGCATGCCAGAGCTGCGGCGGGATCCCTTCCAGCCCCGCGCCGTGGTCGCGAGCCCGCGAGGCTGGAGGACGGGGGACATGCGAGACGCTCCACACAACCGCTGGCTCAGTATCGTCGAGACTACGCCCGGCAAGCTCACCTACGACACAACCAAGCACGAAGGCGCCAAGCAGTTCTGGGGCATGCCCCGCGAAAACTGGGGAGATTGGGCTCTGAAGCATGTACGGAAAGAGCGCCCGGGAGCCATGGTCGATGCAACGAATCTCGGTGGGAATCGCTTTGAGGCGACCACGCACAACGTACGTCGTTTCGCCATCTGGCTGCATCCGCGGATGGTGAACTTCTCGAAGCCCGTACAAGTGACGGTCAATGGAGCACCGGCACTCGAGCAGCGGGTCCAGCCGTCGATCGTGACTGCGTTGGACTCCTACGAGCGACGCCGTGATTGGGGCCTCATCTACCCGGCCAAAATAGAGGTCCTCGTGGCCGTGCCCGTCCCGGGGGAAGAACACCACTGATCCAGCCATGAACAGTGCTGCACATCGAGGTGTCAGTGTTCCAGAGCTCAGGCGTCCGGATCTCCCCGCTATGGACAACTTCCACGATCAGGCAACGGCCTGCCAGGGCACGTCGTCGGCTTTGCGCAGAGCCGTGCAGGTGGCGTGAATGCTGCGTGATCTCGATACCCGTTCAACGATTCGCCGGATTGTGCGCGTCGACAGGGGGCCCGGGCCTCTGGCAGACGGGAGCAACCAGCAGACCCCTTGCGTGTCAGCAGGAGTCAGCTCAAATGGCACGGGTTTGGGAGAACCGCTCTTCTTGCGGGCACCATCCCATGTTCCGCTGGACAAGGACTCATCTGTCCGTGCTGCAAGCAACCGCAACTGCCCCGGGCGAAGTTTGGAGCGGTTCAGCATGTCGATCACAAGACGGTCCCGGCCCGGCGGGCTTGCTATCATGAGTTGACGGACCTCTTCTTCTGTTGCGGGACGACGCTGCAAGGGACGTGGCGCATGCTTGATGTCGGCCGTGATCCCCAGCTCGAGCAGACGATCGAACACCGTTCGCAGTGCGCACAGATGCAGTCGTAGCGTTGCGTTTCCCCGGCCGCTCTGCCGCAATTCATCCAGGAACTCAAGGACGTCATCATCCCTGAGTTCCTGAGGCCTGCAGCACCTGACACTCCGCAGAAACCGCGAAACGCACGCCATGTATTTGTCAGCCGTGCTCGCCTTGTAGTTGCGCTCGACGAGTACGTCCCGCAGCACCGACAGATTGCCCCGCCAATCAAGACGACGCTGAGATTCACCATCCCGCGCAATTGCCTTCTGCCGTGCGACGTCCAAACAGCGCTCGATCGCACCCAGAACCAACCGTTCCATCATGGTTGGCAACCCCAATCCCAGGAAATCCCCGCCTGCACCGGTCATATGCAATGCTCCTTTAGGACAGCTAGTATCTAGTAGTACCGTAAGTGCCTCCATCGAGCTTGTCAACAACGGACCTGCGTCCCGTACGTGCAGCCAAGCCGTTTTCCGGCCAATCTCCGTTGCCACCCTGGCCCTGCACGCTCCCCCTGGCTTGTCCGGAAAACGCGGGCGAGAACGGCAAGGCTCCGGAGAGGAGTTACATGACCATGGCACAGTCCGACAGAAGCTGTTTTCTGGACATGGCCCGTTGCGTAGGCTACTGGTGTGTCCGGAAAACGCGGGCGAGAACGGCAAGGCTCCGGAGAGGAGTTGCGTGACCATGGCACAGTCCGGCA
>Ga0209045_1001892_pt1 | contig 16781 bp, 14 predicted proteins | sample SaaInlLV_10m_DNA_4_FD_184664 | JGI IMG/M metagenome (GOLD analysis project Ga0209045, IMG submission 184664) | Marine microbial communities from expanding oxygen minimum zones in the Saanich Inlet - Saanich Inlet SI072_LV_200m_DNA (SPAdes) (version 2) | ecosystem: Environmental > Aquatic >...
GCTGTTTGATTCGTAGCTGAAAATTTCCGCCCATTAACAGCTGATTTATCGTCACACCTTCTGCTTTAGCTTTGTCTAAATCACTGTTATGAACATCTAGAGCCTCCTGCATCAGTTTTTTTCTGTCTCGATGCTGTTGCTCCAACTGTACTTGTTCCGCCAGTGCTTTCTGGTAGAGCTTTTCCAGACGCTCCCTGACTTTTAAAGCAGTTTCCAGACTAAAACGCGGCATATTTGGATTTTTATTTTAGTTATAAAATTTTTAGGCTTCAATTATTCGACGCACAGCTATATCAAATCTGCAGGAAAATTAAGCAGGCAGATAAACTGTCAATTTCACTCTACTGGCGTGAGGTTTTTCGTAGTGCAATATCCCTGCAAAATATCCAGGCAGGGAATTAGGTCGGGGATTTTGTTTAGGAGATTTGAGGTTGGTTCTGCAAATGAAAGAGTACAACTGCTGCGGCATTGCTGACATTTAATGAAGATACTTCCGGATTGCCCGGGATACTAACAAGCCAGTCGCAATGTTTACGACTGAGACGGCGCATACCTTTTCCTTCATTACCCAGCACAAGAATCAGCGGTCTGTCAGGCACGAAATCCGCCACACTTTCAGTAGCATCTCCGGCGAGTCCTATCACCCAAAAACCTTTAGCTTTTTGTTCTTGAAGAAATCTGGCAAGGTTCGGGGTAGAGATCACCGGGAACCATTCCGAAACTCCTGCTGAAGCCTTAGCCACCACTGCAGTTAAGCCGGAAGTGTGGTCCTGAGGCACGACCACGCCACTCACTTTAAAAAAACCGCATGTTCTCAGAATAGCACCAAGATTATGGGGATCTTCGATTTGGTCCAGCACGACAATCAAGGGATATTGACCTTCAGCACTTTGCGGAAGATCGGAGAGAGAAGAGAAGGGCAAGGCACCGCAACGCAGGACCACACCCTGGTGAACTGCATCAGGACACATTTCCTCTAGTTTTTTGACAGGAACTTCACTCAGCGGAACTCTATGCTGTTCTGCAAGCACCCGAATTTTTTTCAAACGCTCGGAGGAATCAGCGTCTTGTTTCAAATAGAGGTGATCCAGTTTTCTACGTCGATGGCTTAAAGCACCCAGCACCGGAAGAATTCCATAAAGAAAGTCACTTCCGGAAGCGCCTGTCTTTCGTCCTTTCCCATCTTTTTTTGCTGAGGCAAATGATCGACCATTTTCCTTTTCGTGTCTTTTAAACTGACTCTTCTCCCGGTAGCTTTCTTTTTTGGCGGAGTGGCTTTTTCTGTCTCCTGTAAATTTTTGCTTCCTACCTTCTCCTTTTTGAGCTCTGCTTTCGTTTTTTCGCATTATTTTTTCAGCTGTTCCAGTTGGTTTTTTAATGCGTCAAATTCATGAATCACGGGGAAATCCGGATATTCGCTTGTAATTTTTTTTGTTGGTCTAAAGAAGATTCCATGATCAGCCTCCTGCAGCATGCTGATATCGTTGTACGAGTCCCCGACTGCAACTATATGATAATTCAGGCCTTTTAATGCCTTTACTGCATGTCTTTTTTGGTCTTTTTGTCTGAGGCAATAATCCACAATTCGCAAATCATCGTCGAGTTTCAGCGAATGACAAAATACAGTCGGGTGCTGCAGTTTATGTAATAAAGGTTCAACAAATTCTCTGAATGTATCAGAAAGTATTACCACTTCATTACGTTTTCTTAACCAGTTTAAAAATTCAAATGCACCATCCAGCGGATCCATTTGCTCCACTACTTGATGAATGTCATGAAGTGTCAGCTTGTGCTGATCACAAATTTTCAAACGGTAGCGCATCAACTCATCATAGTCTGCAATGTCACGTGTGGTGAGTTTCAGCTCATCAATCCCGCTGAGACGTGCCAATCCTTTCCATATTTCAGGAATCAAAACACCTTCAAAATCGAGACAGGCGACAGTCATTTTATTAGCGTCAGGCATCAAAATTTTTACAGTTAAATTAACAGTATTATGAAAATTGGCAGCTTCAATTTCCGGTGATGATCAAAAGTGATTCAGGCATAAAAAGTATTTCTGCAGAAATATCTCAAATGCAGCGTCCGCCGTCAACCTCCATACAGGTTCCCGTTACCATATCAGCTTCTTCAGAACACAAAAAGAGTGCAGCATTTGCCATATCTTCAGGTTGACTTAGACGTCCCCAAGGAATACTGGAAACAAATTGAGCCCGTTTTTCAGGCGTGTCTTCTCCCATAAAAAGATGAAGCATTCCCGTTTCTCCTGCCACAGGATTGATTGCATTGACGCGAATTTTAAATGTTGCCAGCTCAATCGCCATGGCTTTAGTCGCAGTGATCATCGCACCTTTTGAGGTGTTGTACCATGCCAGCCCCGGACGTGGACGCAGCCCCGCGGTTGAAGCTACATTCAGGATCACACCATGTCCCTGTTTTTTCATCAGCGGAACACCGTGTTTTGCAGTCAGAAAAACGGATTTAACATTGACCGCAAAAATCTGGTCAAATTCTTCCTCAGTGACTTCTGTCATTGGTTTATTACGGTGGGTGGTTCCGGCATTATTAACCAGAATATCCACGCGTCCAAAATGCTTGAGAGTGCGTTCAAACATGGATAAAACGTCACCATCCTGACTGACATCACCCTCAATCGCGATGGCAGCTTCACCTATTTCCGCAACTACTTTTTCTGCTGACTCGAGGTTAATATCCGCGATGACTACCTTTGCGCCTTCTGCGGCAAAGCGAATGGCAATACCTTTACCGAATCCTGAACCTGCACCGGTGATAACGGCGATTTTATTTTCTAAGCGCATTTCATACTCCATGTTGTATAGCAATTGTTTTGGTAACAGAAAAACCGTAAAGTGCTTCAAACCCTTTTTCACGACCGTGACCGCTGAGTTTCACTCCGCCAAAAGGCAACTCGACTCCTCCTCCTGCACCGTAATTGTTGATAAATACCTGACCGGATTTAATCCTTTTTGCTACCCGGAACTGACGCGCACCATCATTCGTCCAGATTCCGGAAACCAAACCAAAAGGAGTTCCGTTTGCCAGCTTCACTGCTTCTTCCTCGCTGGAAAACGGCATTGCCGCAAGTACAGGCCCGAACAATTCCTCCTGCGCCACTGCATGTTCAGGAGGCACATCACGGATCAACATTGGTTTTACATAATTCCCTTCCGCCGGTGCATCTTCCATAATTTTTCCTTCTGCGGAAATATTTAAACCGTCGGCTTTTGCCTGATTTATATACTTTTCCACACGATTTTTTTGTTCCGGACTGATCAACGGTCCGCAATTTAAATCACGGAATGCAGGACCGACACGTAGCTCTTTGAACCTTTCTGCTAAACGGTTCATCAATTTTTCGTAAATTGAACTTTCAACTATCAACCGACTTGCGGCAGAACAGGTTTGTCCGCAATTTTGTATACTGGCGTTTACCAGAAAAGGCAGTGCTTTTTCCAAATCAGCATCTGCAAAAACGACTTGTGGTGATTTTCCGCCAAGTTCCAATGTCACCGGAACTGCGTTTTTTGCGGCAGCTTGTTGAACCAAAGCTCCAACTTCAGTGGAACCTGTGAAAGAAAGGTGCTTAACTCCGGAATGATGTATGAGAGCATTTCCTGCTTCTTCGCCAAGTCCCGGAACTATGTTAAAAACTCCCGGAGGGAATCCTGCTTGTCTGGCTAATTCCCCGACCATCAACGCAGTTTGTGAAGCTTCTTCGCCTGGTTTAAGTACACAGGCGTTACCCATTGTCAAAGCCCCACCGATTGTGCGGCCAATAATTTGGAGTGGATAATTCCAAGGGATTATATGCCCGGTCACACCGTGTGGTTCACGGAGTGTCAGCACAGTATAGCCTTCAAGATAAGGAATTGTTTCACCATGCACCTTGTCTGCGGCACCGCCGTAAAACTCAAAATACCGTGCGCAGGCTTTTACATCCACACGGGCTTGAGTTAATGGTTTTCCTACATCACGAGCTTCCATTTCTGTCAACTCATCTTCGTGTTCCAAAATCAGTGCACTCAACTTTTGCAAGAGTCGGCCACGCTCCACAGGAATAGTTTTACCCCATTCACCATCCATCGCATTTTGTGCGGCCTGAACTGCGAGGTCAATATCTACGGCTGAACCGCTGGCAATTCGTCCAAACTCGCTGCCGTCACTAGGATCCATTACCGGCAGTGTTTCTCCGGACTGAGGATCTTGCCAGTTACCGTCTATGAGGACTTTTCCTGCAAATATATTCAAACTTTTCTCCACTATTTAATTTTTTTTCTGCTTATTCATTGATTCTAACCGGGCAATCAAACTTGAAGTATCCCAACGGCTTCCACCGAGTGCCTGAACTTCTGAATAAAATTGATCCACCAGTGCGGTTACAGGTAAATGTGCCTTGTTGGAACGGCCTTCCTCAAGGGCAATTCCCAAATCTTTTCGCATCCAATCAACGGCAAAACCATAATCAAAAAAATTTTCATTCATAGTTTTGTAACGGTTTTCCATTTGCCAAGATTGAGCTGCACCCTTGGAGATTGTTTCAATTACCTGCTCAACGTCAAGTCCGACTTTCTTCGCAAAATGAATACCTTCCGCCAAACCCTGTACTGTTCCGGCAATACAAATTTGGTTAACCATTTTTGTCAATTGACCATAACCAACAGGTCCTAAAAGCTTTATCATCTTGGCGTAATTTTGAATAAGTGGCTCTGCTTTTGCGAAACTTTCTTCGTCACCACCAACCATCACGGTCAGCACCCCATTTTCCGCACCGGCCTGTCCTCCGGAAACAGGTGCATCAAGAAAAGTACATTCCAGTTTATGTGCAGCATCCGCAAGTTCACGGGCGACCTTGGCCGATGCAGTGGTGTGATCTACAAACACTGTTCCGCTAGCCATTCCGGAAAAGGCACCCGCATCTCCGGTTGTCACGGAACGTAGATCATCGTCGTTACCCACACAGGCAAAAACATAATCCGCGCCTGTTACTGCTTCCGCAGGCGTTAATGCCAACTCACCACCATATTCTTTCACCCATTTTTCAGCTTTTGCTGTGGTGCGGTTATAGACTGTAACTTTGTGTCCGGCTTTGGCTAAGAATCCTGCCATAGGATAACCCATTACGCCGAGGCCGATGAATGCTGTTTTTTCAGACATATTTTCTACTTCCTTAAGTGAAATTGGTTTATTAACTGTTGGTCTTTCAACTTACATTACTCACATAAATCAGTGAGCCTCCTCTATACTCTCCTTACATAGTTTAGTTTGTGTGTTTTTTTTTACAAGTCTGATATTATTTTCAATTTGTAACATTAAATTATTCCTCGTTTTATCTGGACTTTTAGCAGCAATATTTCTTAGCCTTAGCAGTTGAGATATTTGTAAAATATTTTTTCCATTTATAATCTTAGCAATCTAGCTTAACCTCTTAAAAGCACGAAAACCGTGACATTTGGTACCAAGCGAAAAATCATGTAGAAGATGCTAAACTAATAGCATCAAGGTTACAGCTTATCCGTGGAACCAATAAACTTTACACATTCAGCATGAATAACTAACGTGGATGCAGTAGTAGTGATTGTTGCAGCAGGTCAAGGAACCCGCATGGGGGAGGAACACAATAAATTGCTTCTTCCTTTAGGAACAAGTACAATACTTGAGTTTAGCCTTGAACCATTTTTAAAACACCCAGGAATTCGGAAGATTTTTTTGACCGTTGCTTCTCAGGACCGCAGTGTTTTTGAAAAAATTATCCCAAAGGAAGTTGTTTTGGTTGAAGGCGGAAAGCGCCGTCAAGACTCTGTGCATAATGCATTACTCAAGGTTTTGCAGGAAAAACCGTTTCCGGAAATTGTGCTGGTGCATGATGGAGCCAGGCCGTTTTGCAGTACGGAATTGATAGACCGTGTTTTGGTAGCGGCCAATGAATACGGAGCAGGAATTCCGGTTTTACCTCTGGTGGACACAATACGACGGATTACTCAGGAAAAAACTGAAGTTGTGGAGCGCAGTGAATTATTTGCTGTGCAGACACCACAAGGATTTCTCTTTGAACAACTTCTGTATGCTTCAATGCTGGCTGTCGAAAACAACTGGACAGTTACTGATGATGCGTCATTAGTTGAAAAAAGCGGAGGCACTATTGCAACAGTTGAAGGTGAAGCGCAGAACATAAAAATCACTACTCCTGCAGATTTGGAACGTGCAGACTGGATACTGAATTCAAAAAATAAACTATCCTGAATTTAAAAGTATTTTAAAACCACACATACATGACTTTCTTTTTTAGCTCAAAATCGAAGCCTTTCCGGAAACATTCCTGCTTGTCCGGATTTATTTTACTGAGCCTCTTACTGTTTAACATTTATCAACCTGTAGAACTGCATGCGGCAAAAAAAAGCAGCGGTTCAAAGGTTAGCATCAACCTGCCTCAAACAATTATCCTCAAAGAATTCATCAAAATAATTTCGGAAAATACCGGAACAGTTTTTGTTTATGAAGAAAAAAATATGCGTGGGCAAATGTCAATCACGGCCCCGCGTAATTTCAAAGTAACTCCGGAAGACGCTTTTTTCTTCTTTGAAAAAATTCTCGCCAGTCAGGGATTGGCAATGGTACGTAAAAAAGAGAGTAAAGTCGTGGAGATAATTCCTACGGCGGACGCTCGTTTTTCCCGTTTACCAATTTCAAATGATGGCGGAAAAATCAACGGAAAAAGCGGTAACTATGTTATGCGTCTGATACCTATTTTTCACGCAGACCTCAAGGGAATACAGGCAACATTACAGCCAATTTTTTCCAAGACAGGAGTGTTGCTCGTTTATGAGCCGATGAATATGTTGATAGTAATCGATTCCGAATCCAACGTCAGCCGTATTGTGGAACTCATTGATATGCTGGACACTTCCGTGCCTGAAGGTGTGGAGCAGATTGTCACTTTACAGCAGATAATTCACAACGATGTCACAGAAATTCACAAAACAGTTTCTGAATTGTTTTCAAATCTAGTACGTAACGGCAAGCCAACTAAATTCAAACTACTGATAGAGACACGTTTGAATTCATTGTTTATCGTCGCAAACCGTAATACCACTGAAGAAATTATTGAATTGATTGAAAAAGTTGATGTGCCTGTTGAAGGTGCAAAAACAACTATTCATGAACTGAAATATTCTGATGCAGCAAAGCTGGTTCCCCTCATTACTACAGTTTTTCCAAAAACGACTTCAATCAAAATAGTACCCTTTGCTCCTTTTAATGCACTGATAATTATTGCTAACCCAGTAACAACTGGGCAAATAATTGATCTGGTAGATCAACTTGATATTCCGCGGGGGAACCGTCAAATAATGCTGCAGCAATTAGACTATGCTTCAGCCAAAATACTGGCACCTTTGCTTTCAAAAATATTCGCGGATAAAGTGGTTGCAGGAAAAGGTGAAGGGAAAACCGCTTCAGGCAGTCCGGTTAAAATAATTGCTGAACCACGATTGAACGCGTTGATCATCATTGCGGATCGTTTAGCAACCGATAGAGTTCTTCAACTGATTTCAAAACTAGACACTGAACAAGGTACTTCCGGAGAGACGCAACTAAAATTAATCCCGCTCGAAAACACATCGGCCAAACGGATGGCAAATCTGCTGACAAAAATATTCGCGGATAAAGTGGTTGCCGGAAAAGGGGAAGGAAACACCGCCAAGGCAAGTCCAGTGAAAATTATTGAAGAGGAACGTCTGAATTCCCTGATTATTATCGCAGGACGTATAGAGATCGAGGGTATACTATCCCTGGTTAAACAACTCGATGTCTACCAGGACAGTGGGAAAATTCACAGTAATTTTAAACTTTACCATCTGCAGCACGCAGTTGCAAAAGACATGGCTGCTCTGCTCAAAGAAGTTACAGGTAAAATCACTGAGGTTGCACGGAAGGATGAAAAACCGCTGATCGAAACAACAGCACAGCCTAAAACAGTAGCTTCAGGAGCACAGTCAGAAATTTCAATAAGTGCTGATGAAGCGACGAATTCTCTCTTGATTTTTGCACCGGCTGATGCCTTCAAAACTCTGGATCAGATTATAGTTGAGCTTGATGTACCAAGAATGCAGGTTTATGTGGAAGCGCTTGTGATGGAAGTTACGCTTTCAAAAAGTTTAAATTTAGGTATCAATTGGAAAGCCGCCGGTGCGACTAACAGTGGCCGAATAATTACGGGTGGATTTCCAAATGGAGGTGCTTTCACTGGAGACGCCACCACAGGAGGAACTGCGGCAATTGCTGCCGATAGCTCAACAATTGGAGTCTTGAACGGAAACACAATCAGTATTGGAGGAAAAGAATTTTTTAGCTTCGGAGCATTTGTTAAAGCAGTCCAAAACAATAATGACGTAAATGTCCTCGCAAATCCACAATTGATGATTATTAACAATCCTCAGGAGGGCGAAGTACCAAATATTAATGTTGTCTCTGTAGTACCTGTTTCACCAAAAACTATTACCAGCGCGAGTAATATTACCACAACAGAATACCAATTTAAGGAAGTTGGTATTAAACTTGAAATTAAACCGCAGATCAGTGGAAAAAACAGCATACGACTGGATATTGCCCAGGAGTCAAGTGATGTTGTGAATCCAACAGCCAACCCAATCACGATTTTTAAACGTACCATCAAAACCTCCGTGATTGCAGAAGATGGCGAAATTATTGTACTTGGTGGTTTGATCAAAGAAAAAATTGCACGCGACCAGGACAAAATTCCAGGTTTTGGGGATTTACCTTTGCTAGGCTGGTTGTTTCGCAGCAAGACAGATCAATTTGAAAAAATTAACCTGATCATTTTTATTCGTCCAACCATTATCCGTACAAAAGCAGATTTGGAAAGAATTAATGAACGTGCCAGTTCCCGTTTCAAAAAAGCAAAAGAGCTTAACAAAGTATCCAATCAAGTGCTGGAAGATATGGGTCTTCCTGAACTTTCTGAAAAAGCAGAGATGGTCACGGAATAAAAACACCCTAACCTCCACTCATGGATGAGTATGGAAACAATGGAATTTCAGTCTAATAACATAGAGCAATCCTCAATTTTTCCGAATCCGGAAAATCCTCTGGAAATCAAGATCCCCTTGTTTGAGGGACCGCTTGATTTGCTGCTCCATCTCATCCGTAAAAAAGAAGTCTCAATTGCAGAGGTGCGTCTTTCTGAATTAACTGCGTCCTATCTGGAATACCTGGAACAACTCCAATCGATCAATCTAGATTTAGCAGGTGAATTTTTAGAAATTGCAGCGATGTTGATTTTGATTAAGTCACGTAGTTTGCTGCCTAAGTCTCCGGTTGAAATTGAAGATTTTGAAGAAGAAGATCCGGAAGAAATTTTAAGACGCCGTTTACTGGAATATCAGCATTACAAGGACGCGGCATTTGAACTAAGCTCGCTCGATATTTTGGGACGGGACGTTTTTCAACGTCCGGAAAATGTAGAACTGGTCGCAGATACTGAGGAAGCTGATCCGGAATTTGAGGACGTCTCAGTTTCTGCACTGCTGGAAGCTTTTGAGCGTGTGATGAAACGGATGCCTAAAATTTCCAGATTAGTAATCGAAGCAGAAACTGTACGAATAGAAGACCGTATTGAAGAACTGATTGATCTATTCGAAAAAAAACAGCATTGCCTCTTTGAAGAACTTTTTGAAAGTGACAATGCTAGAATTTGGTTTATAGTCACTTTCATGTCAATTCTGGAAATGGTACGTTTACATCTTATTAGCATTGTGCAGGTTGATCAGTTGGGAGCAGTTCACTGTTCTGTCCATGAAGATTTTAAACAAAACAGTAGTGATTGGTTCCATCTGCAAAACAGCAATGGAAAAGAGGCGGAAGCCCTGCTAAAAGCAAGTTAAACGCTCGTCTTAATTTTTTTTTGGAACAGTTGGTCTGTTGTTCATAAAGTATTTAATTCAGAAACTTGCAGATTTTCGACAATGTTTTATTTTTCAGTCTGTATGAAAACATCAAGTGTATGAATCATGCATGTTTCAATGATTCTGTAGAAAATCATTTTCTGTTGAAGAAGCTTTTGTTTCAAATAAAGCGAACAGAAAAATTTCAAACTCCACTTCCTTCGTAAAAAATGTCCCGGATTTTACAGCTGAAACTTATTTTTTTGGGGCTCATAGTTCTACTTTTACCGAACCTGTCTCCGGCAAGTCCGTCCCCCGGACTGAAAATCATTGCAATTGTACTTTCTAAAACTTGCCCCCTGCCTGATGGTCCGGACATGAGCATTGACTCTCCGAATTCGATTCTTAAATCCATGTCTAATCCTGACTGTCCTAAACATGGTGATAATCAATTAGTTCAAACTGCTATTGCCAATCAAGGTTCTGCAGCAAAACAGGTCGGTGTTGAAATTAAAATTAAAGTAAATTCAGAGGAGCTAAAAACAAAGCGGCACCGCAAAGTCTACACAATTCAGGCAGGTGACACAGCAAGGGTACTGCATGAAATTGCTTTGGAAAATACCGGACGTTATCAAATTTCCGTCAGAGTTTGGGATGCGAAGTTTAAACGTATTTTAGTTAACACCACTCCGGGTGATGAGCGTTATTTCTTCATCGCTTCGCCTCAAGACGTAGAAGTCGCTAAAACTCAACTTGCGTCAGGAGTGGTAGTTTCAGGGAAACGCATCATTTCGCCTTTGAAATTTGATCCTCCGGATTTACGCTGGGAATCAGTGCAAATTTTACCGAAGCACGCATTGCGTGGTGAAAAGCTAAGGTTACGTCTCAATTTAATGAATGCAGGCGGAGATATTGTCAGGGATATTGCTGCGAAGATTCAATATTACAATGTTAAGCAACCGATGCGTAAATCTGTCATTGCTATGCCCAGCACACGTGTAATGGCTCCTGGAGAAGTAATAACTTTCGACTTGGAATACATTCTTCCCGATGATCAACTATTAGGGAATTACCAGATAATTGCCACTGTTGACCCTGAAAACGACATTGAAGAACTGAAGGAAAACAATAATATTGCAAAGTCAAACGTCATCAAGCTGAGTGACATTAAGCTACTTTTACCGACTGACAAATTTAGCTTTGAAGAAAATGGACTCTTCCTTTTTCAGTGGGACAGTCTGGCCTTCAGTGAATTCAAAATTCAAGTTGGTGTAGATGAAAAATTTGAAGATTCTGGATCATATTTTGATTTACCTCAAGGAAATCGCTGGATTGCAGACAAGGAACTGGTTCCGCTGGCAGGTGAACTGCCGGGAATGGCGATGGGATTAATGAGAGCAAAAGCAAAGAATCAACTCTACTGGAGGGTGATCGGACGTCAAGCCAGCGGACAACAGGCAATTTCCGGAATTAACAGATTCAGCATAACGCCGGTTAGTTCAGATTCTTCATGATTTTTCCATACTTTTGTAAGACACACAAAATAGTCTAAGACTTATGTTATTAAAGTTATTTCTCGCCTTTACCATCATTCCCGTTGTTGAAATCTACTTGTTGATACAAATAGGCTCAGCATTTGGAGTTTTTACTTCAATTGCTCTGGTAGTTTTTACTGGATTTTTAGGTGCATATTTAGCCCGTATTCAGGGATTACAAACCTTATTCCGCATCCAGGAAAGTTTAAAAGAAGGGCGTATGCCGTCCGGAGAACTGCTTGACGCACTGTTAATTGGAGTAGCAGGTCTTGTACTGCTCACTCCGGGGTTTTTAACAGACACAGTCGGTTTTGTCCTGCTGATTCCGAGTACCAGAAATGCGATTAAAGCATGGCTGCAGAGTAAGATTAAAACTCAATATATGTCCGAAAGACCGGAAGACACAATTATAGAACAGTAGTAAATCCGGACATTCTCTCCTTCAAATCCACAATAGTTTTCACTAACAATCACAACTTTTTGGGCTGAATATCTTGCTCTTTAGTGAGTATCTGGTACCCTGTCGTCAGGGGGTAGGGAAAATCATTTCTACTACAAACAACATTTATTAAAAAATGGTGACACCATGTCAGATACAGCAAAACTTGAAGTTAATCAAAAATCTGTTGATCTCCCTCTGATTAAGGGCAGCGAAGGTGAAATTGGCATTGATATTAGTAAACTACGTTCACAAACAAAAGTAATAACTCTTGATCCAGGCTTCGTCAATACAGGCTCCTGTGAAAGCGGTATCACATTCCTTGATGGAGAGAAAGGAGTCTTGCGCTATCGAGGTTATCCAATTGAACAACTTGCTGAAAAGTCCAATTTCCTTGAAGTCAGTTATTTACTGATTTACGGTGAATTACCCTCAAATCAGCAGTTGCACGACTTTGAATACAATGTTAAACGTCACACTTTGTTGCATGAAGATGTACGTCATATTTATCAGGCTTTTCCCAAGGACGCACATCCAATGGCAATTCTTTCAAGCATTGTCTGCGCGCTTTCCACTTTCTATCCTGATTTCAGTGCAACAGATAGTGATGCGGTAGATTTGGCAATTTGGCGTTTGATGGGCAAACTGCCGACTATTGCAGCCTGGTCATACAAAAAAAATATCGGCCAGCCCTTCGTTTATCCGATTAACGAGTTTACTTATGCCAAAAACTTTCTGAATATGTTGTTTGGAGTACCTACCACAGATTACGAGGTTCCACCGGAATTTGTGCAGGCCCTGAATGTACTTTTCATTTTACATGCAGATCACGAACAGAATTGCTCAACATCCACAGTCAGATTAGTTGGCAGTAGTGAGGCGAACTTGTTTGCCTCAATATCAACTGGAATCGCCGCACTATGGGGACCGTTACACGGTGGTGCAAATCAAGCTGTCTTAGAAATGCTCGAACAAATTCACAAGGACGGCGGAGATGTACAAAAATTTGTAAAACTGGCCAAAGACAAGGATTCCGGTTTCCGTTTAATGGGCTTCGGGCATCGTGTATACAAAAACTTTGATCCGAGAGCCACAATTCTAAAAGAGTACTGTGATAAAATATTAGCTTTGCTGGGAACACCTGATCCTTTGTTGGATATTGCCAAACAACTCGAGGAAGCAGCTCTGACTGACGAATATTTTATTGAGCGTAATCTATATCCAAATGTGGACTTTTACAGCGGAATTATCTACAAAGCTCTGGGCTTTCCAACAGATATGTTCACCGTACTTTTTTCTATAGGACGCCTGCCGGGCTGGATTGCACATTGGCTGGAAATGCGTAATGGTGTTTCAAAGATTGGGCGGCCACGCCAGATTTATACAGGCGAAACTGAGCGGAATTATGTTTCTCTTGGCCAACGTAACTGACTTCTACCTTCCTCAATAGACGCTTCCTATGCCTGATATTTCAATGAGGGAGCAGCTGCTGATTGCTTTCATGTTTCTGCTGGTTTTTCTGCTGGCAGGAATATGGGGTATGCAGCAACTCAACCGTCAGGAAAAAAACCTGCTGCTGCAACTTGATCAGCAAGATCTTCAAATCAAGCAAATCCGTGCACTCTCTGGTGAATGGGATCAACTGCGTCGTACACCAACCGTGCCTGTTATGCCTCAGGCTCTTAGTTCTTTCGTAGAAAATATCGCACGCTCACTAGTGATTCAGGACAATTTACAACTTAATGTGCTGACCAATGTTCAAAAAGGAACAGAGGGTGTCAAAGTCGGTTTAGACAGACTTAAACTGGATCAGCTTTTGTCTATGCTTTATAAATTGGAAAATCATCGCCCAGTTTTACGGACTTCACATTTGAGTATCAGTATCAGCCCTGGTAACAGGCAGGTACGAGCCTCGTTTCAGGTACACAAGCAACAGGAAGGTTGAGGCAAATGCGGTTTTTAAAACGTTTATTATTATTTATAATCGGACTGCTGCTGATTTTTGTGCTGGCATTTTGGGGTTTTAAAGAGAATTTTCCCGGCAAATCAATCGCGGACGCGCTTCAGTTACGTTTGACAACACAAACAGGAATTCCAGTTGAGATTGAAGCTTTAGAGTTGGGGTGGTTAAAAGTAAGCACAGCCGAAATTGCCTTCCGAACTCCTGAATGGCTGGCAGCAACTCCGGATCTACGACTGCTTATTCTTGAAAATGTAGAAGCGCCATTTTTGCCGCTTATAACTTCCGGAAAAGCAAAAATACTTGGACAACTCCATGGAGGCACAATCGAGGTTTCTACTGACTTGCAGTCCAGGAAGATGCTCGATATTTCTCTTGCAGGAGTAGAACTTGAACAAGTACCACTAATTGCCGCACTTCCATATGCCTTTGTTTCTGGAGGTCTTTCCTTATCTTCTCAAATCGAAAATATAAATGCCCTGCAGAATCAACAAGCGCGCTTTCCGGAAGGCAAACTAAAAGGTCGACTTAGTAACGCCCAAATCCGTATCGCCGGAGGAGCAGCCCTGCTTAATCTGCAAATCCCTGAACTTGATTTTTCAGAGGTACTGTTTGACGTGCAGTTCGGACCTTTAATTGCCATCCGGAAAATTCAAATAAAAGGATCTTTGGATGGTACAATTGAAGGTACAATCCGCCTCAATGAGAAACGTCCGCAGATGTCATTAATTGATCTGAATATAGAACTCACGCCTTCAGCTGATCTCAAAGAGGAAATCAGTAGCTTTAGTACTATGCTGCGTTCATTTCAGTGCGGTGAGACAATTAAAGTTAATCTAAAAGGCTCGTTAAACCGTCTCAACTTTCCTACAAGAAATAAATGCTGAACCGGCCCTCCTGTTACCTATGTTTTATTTGCTGAGTTAGCATTCAAGCAGTGTATTTACTGTTTATTCTTCCCCAAATAATTCAACAAATATTTTACTACTATCCCCTTTAGTACTCCTTCCTTTTTTCCTTTTTCAGGATGTATATGGTATCACCCTTCTCTTTTTTCTATGCCTTCCAAGCGTTATCATCTATACTAAATTAAATAATTAGCACATACGTATATTTACTAATTGTACTGTCTTAAATGTTTTATAATAATAATTTATCAAAGATATTTAATACGAATTCCTTAGAAGGTGAAACTGATGCAGAACAATTTCTTAAATCTCAAGGCCGGTGATCGTGTAAAGGTGACAGGTTACGGTCAGGGAGACCCAATTTACCGGAGCAAACTATTATCTATGGGATTGATACCAGGCGTTCTTTTCAGTGTAATTAGAACCGCCCCCATGGGTGACCCTCTTGAAATACTCGTGAACGGCTTCCATTTATCTTTACGCAGGCAGGAAGCTGACATCTTGAACATTGAAATGGTGAAACAATGAAACCACTTACGGTAGCAATTGCGGGGAATCCTAATTCCGGAAAAACAACCCTGTTTAACCTATTAACCGGTTCACGGCAGAAAGTAGGAAACTGGCCTGGAGTGACAGTAGAGAAAAAAACTGGGCCATGTAAAATATCCGGAGAAGATGTAAATATAGTCGATCTTCCAGGAATCTACTCTTTCAGTGCTGCTTCACCGGATGAGCAAATTGCTAGGGATTTTCTACTGTCTGAAAACGCGGACGTAGTGGTTAACATCCTCGATGCAACTTCTCTGGAACGCGGGCTTTTCCTTAGCATGCAGTTACTGGAAATGGGCATACCCGTAATCGTTGTAGCAAACATGATGGATCAGGTCAAAGAACTTAATCTTCAACTGGACATCGAAGGGCTTTCGCATGAACTAAACTGCCCTGTTTTGCAAATGACTGCATCTAAACAACAAGGATTAGAAGAGCTTAAATTGTTGTTGGGAGAGGTTTCAAGAGAACCGACAACTTCTGTTAATCCAGTACAGTGGCCGCAAGCTATTCAGCAAGTACTACCGCAAGTATCTGCACTGATTGAAAAAGAACAGACCATTAATTTACGAAATGAACATTCCAGAAACTGGATGAGTTTATACTTACTTGAATCCGACCAGCACATTCCAAGCCCGGAATATTTTTCTACAACAGCAATCTCTGAACTTAATAATCTCCGTAAACAGGTCGCCTCAGAGCTGGGAGAAGATCTTGATCTTGTCTTGACTGACCTGCGTTACGGACGTGTAAGAGAAATCACCGGTAAAACTTTAAACCGCACCAGAGAGGTCTCCAGAACTCTCACTGATCGTCTTGACACTTTAGTGCTTAACCGCTTTCTTGCTATCCCGATATTTCTACTTTTCATGTACCTTACTTTTATGGTGACGATAAATGTCGGAGGCGCCTTCATTGATTTTTTTGATCAGCTAACAGGTGCGATAACGGTTGATGGTTTCAGATACATCCTTGAGAAACTTGGAATTCCGGAACTTTTGGTAACTCTGCTAGCTGATGGTCTGGGCGGAGGTATCCAAACCGTCTCAACTTTCATTCCTCCTATTTTCTTCATGTTTCTCTGTCTCACCATCCTTGAGGATTCTGGATATATGGCCCGAGCCGCCTTCGTGATGGATCGACTTATGCGCACCGTGGGATTACCCGGAAAAGCAATGATTCCAATGATGGTTGGCTTTGGCTGCAGTGTGCCGGCTGTAATGGCAACAAGAACTCTTGAAGACCGCCGTGAAAGAACACTAACCGCGATGTTGGCACCAATGATGTCCTGCGGTGCGAGGCTACCTGTTTACGCACTTTTTGCTGCAGCATTTTTTCCAGTACAGGGACAAAACATTGTTTTCGCACTTTACCTGATAGGCATTCTGATGGCTGTCTTGACGGGACTGCTCTTAAGAAATACCCTTCTACAAGGAGATAGTGCCCCTTTTGTTATGGAACTGCCTTCTT
>Ga0209045_1001893_pt1 | contig 16776 bp, 9 predicted proteins | sample SaaInlLV_10m_DNA_4_FD_184664 | JGI IMG/M metagenome (GOLD analysis project Ga0209045, IMG submission 184664) | Marine microbial communities from expanding oxygen minimum zones in the Saanich Inlet - Saanich Inlet SI072_LV_200m_DNA (SPAdes) (version 2) | ecosystem: Environmental > Aquatic > Marine...
CCTCCGACCGCCATTCGCAGCATGCCGCCCGGAGGGCCGTTCGGCGTACCAGCCGAGAGTGCCGCCCGGGGTTTCTTGTACTGCGAGCGGCCCTCCGATCGCCAGGAGAGAGCATGCCGCCCGGAGGGCCGTGCGGCGTACATCCGCAGTTGTGGTCACACACGCGTCGGTTGGGGAAGCAATCAGCCTGTCGGCGGAGCGGTCGATTCTCGCCGGATCAGGTGGTAGTCAAGCAACGCGGTGCCTTCCTCCGGTGGCGGGGTTCCGCTCGCAAGCTGCAGGGCGGCTTCCGCTGCTTGCTTCCCCGCTTCTTCGCCTCGCACTCCCACCACGGTTACGGCGGGATACAGGGATCCCAGCGGATAGGCGTCGTCGAAGCTGATGACACTGAGCTCATCCGGGACTTTGATCCCGGCGGTATACGCGCCGCGCATGAGCTGAATGGCGGTCATGAAGTTGTAGGCGATCACTGCCGTCGCTCGTTCCCGGCGGACCAATGTGTCGAGAACGGGGGCCAGGTCATTGCTGGACGGATGTGTATCGTGTCCCGCGACGAGATCCAGCCCCATGGTCAGGCAATGATTCACGATTGTCGTGTGGCGTGCATCGACACTGAAGTGGCCAAGGTGGCGCGCGAACGCATTGATGTAGGCAATCCGCCGGTGTCCGAGTGAGCGAAGGTGATCGAGAGCCGTTCTTGCGCCCTGTGGTTCATCCGGGAGAATGCCCAGGGCGCTGCCGTCAACCAAGGTGTTCACGCAGACAAATGGGATGCGCATGACCCGCAGTTGATGGCCGAGGGCCTCCGGCACGGTCTGCAGCAGAATAGCTGCGTCGAATCGGAACGGTAGTGGTTCTTCTTTCGCCGTACCTTCGGTTGCCACGAACTGGTAGAACACCTGCTGCGAACTGTGAGCCAGGCGCCGCTCGATGCCCGAGAGGTACGGACTTTCTGCGGCAGACATACCGGCTCCGGCACGAGTAAAGACCCCGATCACACCTGTTCGGCCTTTGCGGAGAAGCCGGGCCGTCATGTTCGGCTTGTAGCTTTGCCGAGCCGCTTCCTCCAGTATTCGAGAGCGCACTTTTTCACGAGCGGAGAAGGTCGGATCGTTATTGAGGATACGACTGACCGCCGCGGTCGAGACACCACTCGCTTCCGCAATGCTCTTGAGTGTCGCTTTGACCGGAACGTCTGGCATGTTCGTTCTCTACAGTTGGTGGTGGCTTGCGATAAAAGGATTTACTAACTAAGTTAACAACCAAGCCAAACATCGTCAAGTTGAGGACTGCTAAGGCTATGGGCCACACACGAACACTGCTCCTTGTCGGCTCGATTTCAGGACTGGCGGCTTTGACAGGCTGTCAGTCCATGACTGATTGGACGATGCCTGCGGAAGGGAAGGAGGGCGTCTCCGTGGTTGGGGCGTTGCGTAAGAGTCAAGAAGCAACGGGGAGACCGGCTCGTCCCCCGATCGAGGAGACCGTGAGTCCGCTGTCCGGGCTGCGTCATCCGGGCGGCTTGCAGAGCGCCGCTATGCTCCGGGCCCTGAAGACATCTCTTGATGCCGGAGATCCCGAACGTCTGAAGCTGTGGAATGGCATGTTGGTCTCGCCCCGCGGTCGCATCGACAAGACGGACTGGAGGCCCGAGAAGGTTGTCACGCAAGAACGGCTCGGCTGGACCGTGGGAATGAGCGCTGCAGGAGTCCTCCGCTACGTCCTTGACTGGGCCATGACCGGAAACCGGGAAGCCGAGGCGAACGCGATCACCATGCTCAATCTCTGGGCGGCGTGCGAGTCGTTCGAGAGAAAGGCGACGGACAAGTTGGGGCATCACCGTCTGGTCGGCGGCATCACGCTGGGATCCCTGGCCAATGCGGCGGAACTCCTGATGTCCTCGAGCACGTCCTGGCCGGAGACTGAGCAGGAGCGATTCAAAGAGACCTGGCGACGTGTCTTCCTGCCGATTATCACCGAGAACCGTCCGTACTTCTTCAACGGGAATTGGGACCTGGCCTGCGCCTGGAGCATAGTGGCCTCCGCCGTGATGCTTGACGACCGCGAGCTGTTTGACAAGGAGATCGCCTACCTCAAGGAAGGTGAGACAAACGCCTGTTTCGCGACCTATCTGTTACCCAGCGGGCAGTGCCAGGAAACCGGGCGTGATCAGGTGCACGCGCAGATGGGACTGTACTTCGCGTCGCTCTGTGCGCAGATCGCTTGGAACCAGGGCATTGACCTGTACGAAGGGGAGAACTACTCGCTGGGGCGGTGTTACGAACACGTGGCTCTGTATAACTTGGGTCAAGACCGCGTTCCCTACCGGATCTACAATGAGGCAGTCGGTCGCAGCAGCCGTCATCAGTCGCCTGTCCCGTCACCAAAGTGCCGCGGGCAATTCGGCAAGCATTACGAGATGGTCTACCATCACTACCGCGACTATCGGGCAACGGAACTGCCCAATGTGCGGAAGGTCCTGGAAAAGCACACACGTCCGGAATCACCGGGGCCCAACACGCAAATCTACAGCACGCTCTGCTTCTGGAATCTGGATCTGGAGGACAACAGGCAGAAGCGTGAACGATGGGCGAAACCTGATGTCACGGTGGATCTGGGGCGATAGCGTTCCTATGACCAAGGCTGCCCCAAAGGAGCAACGGGACACTGGCTAGGCGAGGGGTTAGGAAGGAATTGTCATGAAGACATGTCACGCTTGCATCGTTGCTGTGGCCAGCATCTCGCTGGCTGGATGCCAGACCGGTAAACACCTTAACAAGGTCCCCTCCACGATGGCACCAGTCAAGCATTGGCCGCACGCGCCCTACGAGAAACGCAACGACACCCGTGCTGCCGGTGGACTGGATCAGGAAGAGACGTTGGCGCTGCATCGTGAACTGCGCAGTTTGGTCGACATCCACCAGGCGCCGTCTGCCCGTGAGATCGAGATCTGGCAACAGCTCCAGAAACCGCAATGGGGTTCCTACCCGCACCTGGAGCTCAAGATCGTCAACGGCGAGCTCAAGAAGAACGGCCACATGTCGGACGAGTTGTGGGGGATGGGGGGCGGATGCATGAGCTATGCCGAGCGGCTCTATCGCCTGGACGACCGCAGCTACCTGCCCATCCTCACGCAGTACGGCGACGTCATTCTCAGCGGGCGCAACGATCCGCACACTGGGCTGTTCTCCGAAGAGGACGGCGCCTGCCCACCGGTATTCGTCAGGTCCATGCCGCGCCTCAAGCCGGGCGAGCAGATGTGGCGCATCCACAAGTACTTGCGCAAGTTCACCTATGACAACGCCGAGGACCAGGCCAAACACGACGAGTTGATCGCGCGCCCCCAGTCGGTCGAGTACGAGTACCTCCTCCAGGGCGCGCTGTTGCAGGGCGTCGCCAATGCCGCCATCTGGATCCTCGATCATCCGGAAGTCCACGACCTCGAACCGCCACGGGTCCCCAGCGTCAAGTTCCAAAGCGGTGGGACGTACCTGGAAAAGGCGACAGCCTACCTGCTCGCCATGCAGGAGATCTTCGACTACTTCGAGCGCCAGCGCCATTTCGACAAGCACCTGGGCGTCTGGATGAACCCCTTCGACCGCAACAAGACGGAGCAGACGCATGTGCAGCGCGAAGACGGGATCTGGGAGGTGAAGTACCGGGCCTTGCCGCTGAACCGCTACATGATTTTCAATCATGCTTATCTGGTCACCGGCATTGGCCTGCAGAAGCTCGATCCCGAGAAGTACGGTCTCTGGCGCCAACGTGCACGGCATGTGGCCAAGCGCGGCTTCGACTTTTGGCGCGAACACATGGTCAATTCGGCATTGATCAAAGCAAAGCACGACTATCCCGAGTCGAACCAATATGGCCCGATCTACTACTGGGGTTACGCTGCAGACGGCGGCGACACAGAAGATATGGTGCATTTGAGCATGGAACTGCAGGCCATGCTGGGGATGAATCGATGGGAACGTTTCTTCACGGAGGAGGACATCAAAGCCGTTGCCAACATGGTCTGTACGGCGACCTACAACTATGACGCGCAGAGCCTGAACCGGAACATCTTCCGCAACCCCGCCCCCGCTAAGAAGATGGTCCATTACCGCTACGCGCCATCTTACGGTGGCCTGGTCGGCAAGTACATGCCTGATGACGCCTACGAGGAGTTTATCGACGAGCAATTCCGCCTCTGGGACGAGCGCCTGGCAGCTGGCAAGCTGGAGCGAACCGACGCCTACAGCATGCCCTTCGAGATCCTCAAAGCGCGTCTCAACCGCTACGGCAAGGACAACTGGCTGAATCTCAGATAAAGAAAGCGGAATGGGTAGCGGAGCGTAAACAACTATGAACCCACTGATACCGAACTTCGGCATGTCGGATCCCCATGTCCGGGTCTTTGGGGACACTTGTCTATCTCTACTGCGGACATGACGACACGCCGGATGATGAAACCTGGGTGATGAAGGAATGGCGCGTCTTCTCATCCACCGCCTTGAGCGCAAACGTCTCGGGCTCTTTCGGCTACCGCAATAGAGAAGAAGGGGATCCGGCAGTAGCGGCTGCGGTGAGGGAGACATACCTACTCGTGACCCGGATTGCGGACTCCAGACCGTTAACTGACCAGGCCCGTTTTGTTTTCCGTGCTGGACGGCTTCTATTGCAGCATCTGAACTCCGTAGGATCGGCGCGCACAGCAGGCAGGAGAGGCACGCAGCTTGACACCCCGAGCACTTATCTTGGGCATCTGCGGCGTGGTCGTGCTCTGCGGCGTCACGTTCTACAACGACATGGTCATCCGCGGCTCATTCCTTGTCGGGAGCTTTCTGCCGGCGTCCGTGTTCGGGACGCTGCCCCTTGTCCTCTTGGTTGTCAATCCCATCCTGGCTCGTTGGCGACGCAATGCGGCTCTGACCGCCAGGGAACTCGGCGTGATCGTCGCCATGGTGCTCTTTGCCTGCTCCATTCCCGGACGGAGCCTGATGCACTATTTCACGAACGTCCTGATGCTGCCACACCACCTTGCGCGCACCAAACCCGCCTGGCAGGGTGGGGCGGCTCGATTCTCAGAGGAGAGCGTCACGGACTGGGTGAGGTTGGCAACGGCATTGGGAGCTGCCGATTCCGGGCGCGGGCACACGGACACGCACGGTCTGGCTGCGGAAGCAGGTGACGTGCTGGACAGCGTGCGCGGCAAGCTCTCTGACAGCGATCAGGCCGCACTTGCAGCCGCTGCAACCGGCACGAAACCCGACCTCGAGCTGCGCAGGCACGTGCTTGCCGCACTCAATGCCAGTCTTGCGGACCCGCGACTGCCGGGGATGGCTTGCGGCAGCGGGTTGGAGGCGGCCCGGCATGTCACCCGCTTCCTGGACCGGGCCTCGGCAAAGGACGCGGATCCGGACCTGCTGGCACGCGTTAACCGCGGTTTGCTGGAGGCCTGTCTGCCCGGTGCTGTGGCGGCCCGCAAACCTGCCGTGCTTGAGCATGTTCCCACGGCCATGTTGGCTGATCCTTCCTGTTCCGAAACGGCCTTGGCAGGCTTTGTGAATGGCTTGGCTGAGGGGGACACGGCCATCTCGATTCGAGACGTTCCATGGCGTGCCTGGACCAGGACAATGCTGTTTTGGGTGCCGCTGATTGTCACGTCCGTTGCCATGTTCATTGGCCTGGCGTTGGTGCTGCATCGACAGTGGGCCGTGCACGAGAGGCTGCGCTACCCAACCGTCGAGTTTGCGCGTGCCCTGTTCCCAGGCCAGGACGGCACAGTCAGCGTCGTGTTTCGGGACCGCCTGTTCTGGATCGGCGCAATGGCCGTGTTCCTGCTGCACATGAACAACTACGCTGCGCGCTGGTGGCCTCACATCATGATTCCTATCGCCACCCAGTTCGATTTCCGGCCCCTGCTTGATCTGGTGCCCGTCTACAGGGTTTCCGGTGTGCACACCTACGGTCTGTTCAAGCCCATGGTGTACTTCAGCGTCGTAGGCATCACCTACTTTCTGGCCAGTGATGCGGCATTCTCGCTCGGAATCGCACCCTACGTATACGGGATTGCCATGGGAATCGCCGCCACTTACGGTGTCAACGTCCGTGGGCCGTTCATGCGTCCGTCGGCCTGCGCGTCTAACTATGCCGGTGCTTACTGCGCCATGTTCCTCGTGCTGGTGTACACAGGGCGTCACTACTATCTGAACGTTTTGCGCCGCAGTCTGGGCATAGGCACGGACGATGCTGTCGCACCTTCGGCGGTGTGGGGTGCACGCGCGGCCATGGCGGCTGGTCTGCTGCTGACTATGCAACTGACGCTTGTCGGCCTGGACGTACCCATGGGGGTGGTGTTTGTGGTCGTGATGGTCGTCATCCACGTGGTCATGAGCCGGTTGGTCGCTGAGGTCGGTCTGTTCAAGCTCATGCCCTTCTTCTTCCCTTGCGCCCTGGTCTGGGGAATGGTCGGCGCCAAAGCGGCTAACCCTGACCAGTTGCTGCTCATGGGGCTGGTCACGTCTGTGCTGCTGGTGTACCCGCGTGAAGCGGCCATGCCGTTCATCGTCTGCGGGTTGCGGGTTGCGGATCGTGCTCGCGTACGGCTCGGCCGGGTCGCCGCCGCCGGCTATGCCGTCTATATCGTTGGGCTGTTGGTCGCCATTCCGATCACGCTCTACATCCAGTACCAATACGGCGCCTTGCGGGCCGGCGATGGTTGGAGCTACGGGCAACCGCCGAGGCTGGTCTTTGACGCGACGTGTGCCGTTCGTCAGCAGTTGGCCGCGCGGGGTGTGCTCGAACAGTCACTGAGCGCAGGGGCACTTGAGCGCCTCGCGAGCATTCGGCCCATGCAACCGTGCCTGATCGGCTTTGCTATCACGTTCGTGCTGGTCTGGGTCTTCACCATTCTCCGGCAGCGGTTTGCCTGGTGGCCTCTGCACCCGGTCATGTTCCTGGTCCTGGCGTCCTGGCAATCGACTTACATCGCATTCTCGCTCTTGCTCGGGTGGCTGATCAAAGCGGTTGTCACCAAGTACGGCGGAGCTGCGGCATACCAGCGATTCCGGCCCTTCATGATCGGGGTCATTGCCGGCGACCTGGTCGCACAGTTAGTACCCCTGGCCATTGGTACCATCTACTACATGATGTCGGGAATCCCGCCGCCCGGATACGGCTACGGATGAGGCCGGCCCTGGCAGTGCTGCCGGAGTCGGAGATAGACCCACTTGGTGTACAGCGATATTGAAGGAGCAGCGATGCGATACTCAGGTCACGTTCTGGTTGTCGGTTTGGCCTTACTCACGGCGTGTTCCCACCTTCTCACAGGCGAGCCGCAATATTCACAGCTCTGGGGCAAGTCGGGTGAATTGTGGACGCCTCACAGCAGGCTCCCGGACTTCTCTCACGCCGGCTATCATGAAGGGGACGATCCCCTGCCGCGTCCTCCCGTGGTGTGCGATGTCCGCGCGTTCGGGGCGAAAGGCGATGGCAAAACCGACGACACACAGGCCTTCCGGGCTGCCATTGCGGCGTGCGCCGTCGGGGCGATCCATATCCCGGCGGGACGCTATCGGATCACCGATTTCCTCACCATCGACAAACCGGGCGTGGTGCTTCGTGGCGACGGGCCGGACAAGACGATCCTGTTCATGCCGGTCGGGATCCGGGAGTTGGTCGAAAAGCAGGGCTTGAAGAAGATCACCCACACGACCGGCAGCGGACTGATCCAAGTCAAGGGGAGCATCAACAGTCGCCGCGTTTCGCATATGATCGAACCGGCTTTGAGAGGGGACAGCCACATGCGCATCGGGAAGTGGGACGAGGTCGAAGGCCTTGACGTCGGTGACCAGATCAACGTCACGTACTGGGCCAAGGGTGATGGTTGGCACTATTTGTACGCAGGAGACCCGGGTGCGGACTACGCAATTTGGGCTCGGCAGGTGCTGACCATCACCGGAATAGACGGGGATCGACTGAGCTTCAACCGGTCGTTGCGGTTCGACAACAAGTCCCGGATCACGACCTTCGAACCCACGGTCACCGAAGTGGGTATCGAGGATCTGGCCATCGAGTTCCCACACCTGCCCTATCGCCAGCATTTCCAGGGCTATGGCTTCAATGCCATCCAGTTCTATGAAGTGGCTCACTGCTGGGTTCGCAATGTGCGCATACGCAACGCGGACAACGGCGTTGGGACGAGTAAGAAGTGCTACTTCTGCACACTCTCCGACATCGTCCTCGAAGCCGACCGCATGACTGACACCGCCTACATCGAGGTCAACTTGGGCAAGGATCCTCTGCTCAACCCCAAACAGGGCGGGTGCGATGCGACAGGACACCATGGGCTCAACATCAAGGGGAACGATCACCTCGTCACGCGTTGGGACCTGCGCACCAAGTTCATCCACGATATTACCGTGGCTACCACGATGGGATGTGTCATCTCAGATGGCAAAGGCGTCGACCTCTGTCTCGATCACCATCGCATGGGTCCCTACGAGAACTTGTGGACCAACATCGATACGGGGGCAGGCACGCGCGTGTGGATGAGTAGCGGAGACGGACGTTACGGGATCCGCTGCGGCGCCCGGGAGACCTTCTGGAACATTCGTGCCGACACGCCCCAGACCTGGCCCAAGTGGCGCTATCAACGCTGGAGCAACGACTTCCTGAATGTGATAGGGCTCCACACTGAGGAATCCAGCATTCTCGGAACACGCGACGCCCCCTGGCCCATCCCCGAGGGCACCGAGGTCCGTTGGTTCGAGACCATGCCCCCCTGGGATCTCTCCCCGAAGAATCTCCATCAAGCCCAGCTGTCTCGCCGGCTTAGTGGGGGGCGTCCTTCCGCTGCCGTTACGCCTGCAGCTGTGCCGAAAGCGGACAAGAGGAAGGGCGCCCAACCTAGCCGTCCGCCCAACCCAGCCGTCCAGGTTGCTGCGCTTCCTCCCGTCAAGAAGTTATCACGGCGGCCCCCAGCCTGGGCCAAGTTGCCCCTGCAGGACGTGCCGCGGGACGAACAGATCTGCTTTGCCATGTACACGTTGCATTGCGACACCCTCAAGATGACTGCCTTCCTCTATCCGCTGGATGACGATGACAGTCGTCAACTCCTGCTCCAGGTCCGGGAGGGAGGCCAATGGAGCACCGTCTGCCAGACGCAGGTCCGCGAGGACCTTTACGGACGCCCTGGGGGGGCCAAGGCCTGGAATGCCCTGTTTCGGGTGGAGGACTGGCGCTCGGACCGAGACTGGCCCTACCGCGTGGTCGCCCTTGGCGGGGAAGCCACTTTTGAAGGAACGATCCGACGCAATCCCGTTGACAAGGACGAGATCGTCGTGGCAGCCTTTACCGGCAATTCTAACTTCGACCGATTCCCCCGGGATGACATCGTCACCAATGTCAACGCCATCGACCCAGACCTGCTTTTCTTCTCCGGCGATCAGACCTACAATCATGACGACCACATGAGCGGTTGGCTGCTCTTCGGGCGCTGGTTCCGGGATCTGATTCGACACCGACCCACTGTCTGCATCCCCGACGACCACGACGTCGGTCAAGGAAACCTGTGGGGGGCTGGCGGAATCAAAGCTACGGATAGGAAGGGCAATTCCGGTGGGTATGTTCACCCCGCGCAGTATGTCCGTGAGGTCGAATTCGCCCAGACGGCCAATCTTCCCGATCCCGTCGATCCTGCCCCCGTTGCCCAGGGCATTGGGGTGTACTTCACCCGTCTCAATGTCGGCGGAATCGACTTTGCGATCATAGAGGACCGCAAGTTCAAGACCGGCCCGGCCGGCAAGATCCCAGGCCACAAAGGGCGGCCGGATCACATTCGTGATCCCAACTTCGACACAACACTCCTGGACACGCCTGACGCCGAGCTGCTCGGAGACCGCCAGATCGCGTTCCTGGACAGGTGGTGCGGGGATTGGGAGAACGCCCAGATGAAGTGTGTCCTGTCCCAGACCATTTTCTGCAATGCCGCCAACCTGCACGGCGGGGAAACGGGCTGGATGAAGGCCGATCTGGATTCCAACGGCTGGCCTCGTCGGGAAAGGGACCGCTCCCTTAAGACCATCCGCAAGGGCTTTGCCTTCATGCTGTCCGGAGATCAGCACCTGGCCACCGTCGTCCACCATGGTGTCGACGGGTTCGGCGATTCCGGGTACTCGTTCTGTGTTCCCTCCATTGTCAACCACTACGGTCGTTGGTGGCGACCCCGTGAAGCGGCGATCCGCCGGTTGGCAGGCCCTCTGGATCACACCGGGGACTATCTGGACGGCTTTGGGAACCGCATGACGATGCTTGCGTATGCCAATCCCGGCGAATCTGTTCCGCCCATCGAATCGCGCAACAGACACGTGAAGCGGGCCACCGGCTACGGCATCACGCGCTTCAACAAAATCGACCGGACGATCACCATGGAATGCTGGCCCAGAGGGGAGGACGTTTCGTCTCCCGATGCTCATCAGTACACCGGCTGGCCCATCACCATCCGGCAGGAGGATAACTACGACCGCAAAGCCGTCGCCTACCTACCCAAACTGGTCGTTTCCGGGGCGAGCGATCCCGTGGTTCAGGTCATCGACGAGCAGATGGGGGAAGTCATCTACACCCTTCGCATCAAAGGCAACACGTGGCAACCAAAGGTGTTCGCCAAGGGCCCACACACGATCAGGGTTGGTGAAGGGGAAACCGTCAGGACACTTACAGGCCTTATCCCGGTGATGGATGCGACAGACAGCATCCTGAACGTTCACTTTGGGGAGAACGGGCCGTGAGACACGCACTATGCCCACGAGTATGGCTGGCCGTCATCATGGCAACCGTTACCGCCTCCGCCGCCACCATCGATTTGAGTCGACAGGCGGCTGGGGAGCTGGCGCTGCAGGACTTCCGGGCTGGGCCTGACCGAGAGGGCGTGCTGGCCGTGTTCGACCTGAATCTGCCGCCCTTCCGGCGCGCGGTCTACTACCAGGGCGGTTGGTGGCCAACCAGCGGGAACCGGGTCTACAGTCACCTACTGACGCCGGTGGGAGACGCCAAGGTCACCATCCGGGAAGTCTCCGCGAAAACAGGCGCAGAAGGAGGGATGTTCGCCATCTTCGAACAGAGCAACGGGCACTACCTGGCCGTGCTGCCCTTGGCCGGGGCCCATGCCTATGCCTGGTTTTCTGCCGGTGATGGTCGCCTGGTGAAACGCGCGGACCACCAGCCCCCCACCGAGGAGTATGACGTCATTGAGGCAACACTCCGGCTGAAGCTCGGACACCACGGCATTGGCCCGGTTGAGGGTGAGGTCCCCGTCTGTGCATGGGCAAGCGGAGACACGCCCTACCAAGCGGCTGCCGACGTCTGGAGGCGTGCGACCGAGCTCCCACAGATGCGAGGACGCATGCGGCTGCGTGAGGACAAGCCCATGCCCGAGCCGTTCCGCTACCTGGGCTGGTGCAGCTGGGATTGCCTGCGGATGAAGGTGACCGAAGCCAGCCTGGTCGATGCGGTGAAGGGGTTGAGCGACTCAGACATCCCGGTGCGCTGGGCGCTTCTGGACGATGGGCACTACGACCGCAAGAGCCTTCTGGCTAACGAGAAGTTCCCCAATTCCTATGCCGACGTGGTCGCGCTGCGCAGCGACGACGGGATACGCTGGATGGGCATCTGGTACGCCATGTTCGGCAACTTCCGCGGGACGCAGGTGAATCCTGCCTGGGATTCCGTGAAAGATGACTACGCGGTGGTGGGGGAACGCATGATGCCGAGGGCAGATGTGGGATCGGCCCGAACGTGGTTCCGCCATATGTACCGAGCAGGCAAAGAGGCCGACTTCGACCTGCTCAAGACGGATTTTCAGACGCATAACATCAACTTTTTCCGCGGGAGGAAACCTGCAGAGAGAGAGGTCTTCCCCAACCCCTACGCGGCAGCGGTCAACGCTCAACGAGCCTTCCATGAGGTAGTGGCAGAGGACTTCCTGGGGTTGATCAACTGCAATTGGCACAACGCGCCGTCGCTGTTCCACTCCTTCGACAGCGTTGTGGGGCGCTGCAGTGAGGATAACAGGGGGGGAGAACGGGATGCGATCACCCACACGTTTCATTCGTTCGCTTCGACGCCATGGTTGGGGCAGGTGGCGTGGGGCGACCATGACATGTTCCACTCGGGTGACCGCAGCGAGAAGGCGGCCAAGTTCAATGTTGTCGCCAAGGCCATGTCCGGCTCCAGCATCTGTCTCTCGGAACTGGCTCCCAAGATTCGCACTGCCCTTGTGCATGGGCTCTGCTATGGAGACGGCCTGCTTCTGCGGCCCAGCGCCCCTGGCGCCCCACTGGCTGAGGACATGTTCCATCAGCTCTATGCGGAACGGCTCATGACGGCCGTAGCCCCTCTGGCTCACGGTGGCGCTCTGTTCGCTGTCTACGGCACTAATCGTCGGGGATCTCTCGCGCAAACGGCCTACACGACGACCATCACCCCGGCAAGCTATGCGCAATCCTCCGGCATGATCCAGCCCTACACGGGGCTCCGGACGAAGCCGGAAGGCGGCCTCTTGGTCTACGACTGGTACGCTGGCCAAGCTCGCCCCATGGAAGGGGGTTACGACGTCACCCTGAAAGGCTTCGACTTCCGGGCCCTGCACGTGACGCCGATCGTGAATGGCTACTCGGTCATCGGCAGGACTGACAAGTACCTGTGCGCGGCAGCGGTCTCGGAGCTCACGCACCGGCCTGATGGCGTGATCGTCACGCTGCACGAGTCAGGGCCTCTCGGTATCTGGTGCGAGGAAGCAGAGCCACAGGCGGCCGGGATCACATTCGAGGATCGGGGAAACGGCCTGTTCGTGGCCGAGTTGCCGGTGCGGCCTGACGCGGTGAAGGTGGATATCACGCTCAAGAATTAGGTGAACAACGCACTCCCCCCGTTCGGACAGCTCCATAGACTCTGGTCATCGGGGGATGCATCTGCACGACATGAAGGGCGACCAATGAGCCGTGAGAAAACACTGGACAGACAGGCCGGCGTGACGGCGGGCGACCGCGAGGCAGTCATTGCCAACGATCGGGTGCGCGTAGCTTTCGACACCGACTCACAGCGCTACCGGATCGAGGATGTGTGCGAGGGGACAGTGTACATTCGGGATGCCGGCTGCCGGATTGATCCGGGTGGCAAGGCCTGGCATCCAGTCGAGGTGGTCTGTGCGGCAGTCAGAGAGACGGTTCAGGATGCGATGTGGGGGCGGGGACAGAAGCTGCGCATTTGGCACGTCCCGCAGGCGGGGTACACGCCGCCGCACTTCCTGGACATTGTCCTCTACGACGAGCACCCCTTCCTTCAACTTGGATGCGGGGTCCGCAATCCCTTCGACTACCCGGTTCGCGTGGCCGAGGTCCAGATCCTCCACGAAGGGGAACTGTTCGCCGGACGGACACCCGCTATGCCTTTCGTGCTCCGAGGGGGCGCCGGGGCGGAGGCCAACACCGTCGAGGCCGATTGGCGGATCGACTGCATCAACTCGGCTATGCTGACCCACCTCAACGATGCTGGCGGCACCCGACGGACATTGGTTGCAGGCGGCCTGCGGTACGCGGAGTTTCTGCGTCGGGTCGAGACCTACGAAGGCTGCAAACGCCGCAATTTCATGGAGTCCGAGGCGACACCTCCGCGCTTCGAGGGCGACCAACCGCACCTGACCCTTACGCTGTGGGATCCGCAGGGCAAGCTGATCCCTCCCGGTGAGACCTGGGAGGCAGAGGATACGGTCTATCTCGATGTGACGACCACGGACCCGTTCGCAGCCCTGGAGGCCTACGGTCGTGCCCTCGCCCAGGCCAACGGTGCGGAACCAAATGCCTATGATTTTCCCACCATGTGCGGCTGGGCCGTGGCCAACGCTCGGCTTGGCGAAGGCATCCCCGTCAACAATTCTCCCGGTCTGGTGGATCAGATGGACAAAGCAAGCGGGTCGGGGATCTTGGACTACACCCCCGTGGCTGTGCGCCTCGAACCGGACCATTACTGCTACGGGAGCCAAGGCGACACCCAGCAGGGATGGTACGACGATGAGCACTGGGGCAAGTATGGATCGCTCAGAGAGCCGTACCCCACATTCCGCAGTTTCTGCGAGGCCGTCCGAGAGCGGGGAGGAACCACATTCACTTACTTCCAGGTTTCCATGCCCAGCAATGACTTCGCCCGCGAGCACCCCGAGTGGATGCTCAACGGCGACGTCTCACGCCTCCATTGGCAGCACACCCACCAGATGCCCTTCGTGCGGTACGACTTCACCAACGCGGAGTTCCAAGAGCACATGCTCACCATGTGGCGCCGCCTCCGGGAGGATGGTGTGGTCGGGATCAAGTTCGATTACCCCGAAACCGGCTGGGCACGGCATGGCGGATTCGATGATTCGTCTTACACGACGACTTCCGCCTACCGGAAGATCTACCAGTTGGCGCGGGAAGGTCTCGGGCCCGATGCCTACCTGCACGAACGCATTCTTGGCGGTGCCGTGCACGAGCTGGTGCCGCGGACGGACGCCACGGTCGGTATTGTGGACCTGCAGCGTGTCTGGGGGGATGCCAGTCACTTCGAGCCCGAGATGGCCTCGCGCATTGGCCTGCGCTGGTATAAATCCGGTACGGCCATGCGTTACTATCCGGACTGCAAGAGCTTCTTCGTGCCGAGGAAGGGCAAGGACGACCCTCGCGTCCCGCTCAGCCGCAAAGACCGGCGCACGTTCCTGACGTTGGTCGGCCTACTTTCGGGACGCATTGAACTTGCCACCAGCTTTGGCTCCATGACCGATGAGATGCTGCACGATCTCACACGGCTCTATCCGGTGTTGCCCAATGGCATGGCGTTCCGCCCCGTGGACATGTTCCTTGGCAATGCTCACCCCGAGGTATACGTCTGCCACGTACAGCCCGGCTGGGTACAGGCGATCCTGGTGAACAACAACGTGGACGTCCCCGCCACCATCAGCGCACCCCTCGCCGGTGACTCGGTGACGAGCGGCGCACTCGGCCTGGATGCCGGCGCTCGGTACCACGTCTTTGACTTCTGGAATCAGCAGTACCTAGGCACGGTCGCGGGAGCCGAGGAACTGATCGCGCACCTTGAACCTGGCGAAGCGCTGGTCTTCTCTCTACGGAAGGTCGTGCCAGAACCGACCATCGTCGGTACGAGCCACCACGTCATGTGCGGGCTGTTTGAGGTACACGACTGGCAGTGGGACACTGAAGCCGGAGATCTGAGCTTCGCCCTGGATTTGGTGGCTGGTGCGGAGACCGCCGTGACCGTTGCTCTCCCTTCGCGTGCCGGCAGCCTTCGGATGGCAGGCGGCACGGAGCCGCAGACGCGCGTCGAGTTGGTGAATGGAGACGTGGTTTCCATCCATGCTCGGGCATCGGAGACCGGACGCTATCGGGTTCTCGTCGGGCTCGGACAGTGAGGACGGGACGCAGCTTCACGAGCGTTAACCTAAGGCAAACGAGAGGTCGAACTCATCATGTCTACTCGCATTTTCCGCCTGTTCTCCGGGGGACTTTTGGCCGCCGCTGCCGTCTCGGCCGCACCGAATGTGGTGATGATTCTCGTTGACGACTTGGGTTGGCGCGACACGAGTTGCTACGGCAGCGATGTCTATGAGACGCCCCATGTTGATAGACTGGCCACGTCTGGCGTCCGTTTCACGCAGGCGTACGCTGCTCACCCCCGCTGCGTTCCTTCCCGCACCGGGCTTTTCACCGGGAAGTACCCGGCTCGGCTCGGTGTGCCGGGGGTGAGGAGAGGACCGCACGCGATGCCTTTGGGGGAGACGAGCCTGGGCGAGGCGTTCAGGGCGAACGGATACACAACCTGTTACATCGATTGCTCAACACACCTGGGAGGGCCCTGAGTATGTCAACGACCGCACGTTCAATTGGAAGCAGCGTCAGGACCACCCCGGCTACGCGGCAATGGTTCAGAGCGTGGATGAGAGCGTCGGGCGGGTTCAGGCGACGATTGCCGAACTGGGCTTGAGCAAAGAGACCGTTGTTCTGTTCACCTCTGACCACGGCGGACTGTCATCACGAGGGTTGAGATCCAAGCGCGAATTGGCGACCACCAATCTGCCGTTACGCCAGGGCAAGGGGTCACTCTACGAGGGGGGCACTCGTGTTCCGCTGATCGTGAGTTGGCCGGGAAGACTCCCAGCAACCACGAGCGACGCCGTCGTGACGGGAACGGACCACTATGCGACTCTTCTCGAGCTGGCAGGACTGCCGTTGATGCCGGAGCAGCACGTGGATGCCAGAAGCTACGTCCCCGCGCTGAGAGGCCTGCCATTCGAGCGTGGTTCTACCTTCTGGCATTCGCCGTTGTCACGCCCGTCGCAGACCGGGGACACTAACTGCACAGCCATGCGCAAAGGCCGGTACAAGGTCCTCGACTGGTACGACGACGGACTGGTCGAGTTGTACGACCTCAGCCAGGACGTCGGCGAGAAGCAGAATCTGGCCGGGAAACGGACAGACAAGACCCAGGTCCTGTTGAGCGAACTGCGGCGCTGGCGTGAGACCACTGCTTTGAACGCAAAGGTCTCAGGCTCCTTCAGCAAACGTAAGCAGAAGAAGGGAAACAAGGGTGGGAGAGCGGGGAAGAGCCGGAAGTAGGGGGGGGATCTGCAATGCTATTGACTTTCTCTGCCCCCCGTGTCTGGCCGAAGAGTCGCCGGGTGGCACCGCCTCCCACATTGTGTGCTTCTCGAGAGTGGGAGGGGCTGCCATGCCGCGACCGTCTCCA
>Ga0209045_1001904_pt1 | contig 16736 bp, 12 predicted proteins | sample SaaInlLV_10m_DNA_4_FD_184664 | JGI IMG/M metagenome (GOLD analysis project Ga0209045, IMG submission 184664) | Marine microbial communities from expanding oxygen minimum zones in the Saanich Inlet - Saanich Inlet SI072_LV_200m_DNA (SPAdes) (version 2) | ecosystem: Environmental > Aquatic >...
TGTCGCCCAATCTACACGTCGTGGTTGTGCGAATGCGGACCCCGCACCAAATTGACCAGGAAGGAATGGGGACAGAACCAGCCCCTTGCTGGCGGACCTCCTATCGTCGCCCGCAGAAGGGCGTGTTAGGAGGATTCGGCAATGACAACCCAGCCGCCAGAGCAGAAGGTGAATTGCTGGGAATACATGAAATGCGGACGCCAACCCGGCGGAGACAAGGTGTCGGCGCTCTGCGAGTGTCCGGCCGCCGTGATCACTGCATATCCCGATGGCCACTACCATGGAGGCACGTGTCTTGGCCGCCGTTGCTGGCGCATGGCGGGAACGCTGTGCGGAGGCGAGATACAGGGAACCTTCGCCAAGAAGCTCGGCAACTGCCGGGAGTGCCCGTTCTACCAGAAGGTCAAAGAGGAGGAGGGCGAGGGTTTCGTCGAGTAGCGCGGGGCCGTGTCACCGGTACGTTGGGCTGGACAGATGGGCAAGACGGCCTCCTAACATCCGGCTTCACCAGACGGCCTACGCTGCGCTCCGGTCGCTGGTGAGCCAAGCGTTCAAGATACGAAGAATAGACTCTCGCAAAGCCGCAGAGATCGCCAAGGAATCCGGAGAAAAGGGAAAGCGACAGGATTACAGGATTGACAGGACGGGAGCCATCCGGTGGATCCGGTCAATCCTGTCCAAAACTCCCCGCTGCGATCTTGGCGGCTTGAGCGGAGCGGGCGAGAGAAGAGAATCGGGACTTGAACAAGTTCCTTGCTGCGGACCTCGCAGGGCCTCGGGCCGCAGAAGGCAGCGTTGGAGGAGGAATGAGAATGAAATGGTTGATATCGGCATTACTGGTGGCGTGGACATGCAGCAACGTCCGGGCGCAAACCTATGAGCAGACTCAGGGAGAAGTTAAAGTGATCCTGGTCTCAGTTCAGAAGGGGAGAACGTTCCTGCCCACGTCCGCAGACTCTCCGGATCACCCTCCGGGTGATTCCTACGTGCGAGTGACCTATCTGATGGAGTGCCTGGGCGATGCGCCAATCCGCAAGACGAACAGCGGTGGCGATACTTTGTGGGATGGCGGCAAGAAACTGGACTTGCTTGGTGGAAATCTCCCTGCCCGGGACAGTTTCATGATCACGGACTTCGGCGGCATATCGGAGTTTTCAGAATTCGTGCTCCCCAAAGGACTCGTGAAGGGCCGGACGAAAGTAATGAGAACATTGATCTTTGGTAGCATGCCCCACTTGGCCACAATCGAAATCAGGATAAAGACCGGGTTCAATGATGCAACGCACGAGTTTCGTTTTGTCGGCGTCCCCGTCAGCATGTGACTCCAACAGATGAGTCGACGCATACTTTTCAAAGCCGCGCTTTGCTTGCTTTGAGAAGATGGTCACTCAGATCGTTGGCCACCAGGGAGACACGAGATGGGCGAGTGGATGCTACCGATCATTCCTGCGGTCGCAGTGCCGCTATTCGCTTTGGTTCTCCTGAGGTCGATCCTCGCGAAGCGCCGGAGCATGTTTGCCCGAGCCAAGTCCATCCTTGAGACCATGGATGATCCTGAAGAGCGGGTGGAGCTTCTCCTCTTCCGGTCGACTTTCGCTCCTGGCAAAGGGCGTGAACAGGACGCCCGAGTGCGTGAAGTTGAGATGGATGGCTGGACGTTTCTCAAGGCAACGATGGCACCGTTCAGCAAGACCATATGCTCGTGGGGCGGGGGCGTGAATCTGCACTTCGTCAGAGAACGCCAAGCCGATGAGAAACCAGAGCCAACAAATTGATGCTGAGGGACCTCCTATCGTCGGCCCCAGATCATAGCGTTCTGTCAGACAGTGATGATCGGACGATCGGGATCTGGACACAGACCCGCCCGAGAACGGTCCGCTGCCGCACGGATACCTGGAGGCCGGTTTTCCCAAACCGGGGTCCCTGGAACGCGCGGTTAGGGAAGAGCGCTCAGGGATGAGCTGCCTCCAGTGACGTGGCGCCCGATCCACGCGTCGTGGTTGTGCGAATGCGAATCCCGCATCAGATTGGCCAGGAAGGAACCGGAACAGAACCAGCCCCTTGCTGGCGGACCTCCTATCGTCGGCCGTAGAAGGGCACGTTCTACCGTACCGATGGGAACCCTTGGGGCAGACGATGATCGACTCCTCCTAACTGCTTCCTATGGCCAACGCACGTCCAATCACCACGGAGCAGTCAGCCAGATGAGGGGAATAGCGTATCTGCCCGTTCTTGGGGCTTCCCTCGTCTTGCTGCCGCTTCTGATCTCGGGGTCATACCTACTCTGTCCACGTTTCTGATCCCGGGATTAGATCGAGACGATGTTCGATCCGAACGATGCGATTGCGGCAGCCTACGCGTTGGAGGAGTAGGGGGAGAGGTAACGGAAGCTGTCCGGGGTAGTCGACGCAGGCTCGTCGTGTCCGGAGGCGTCCCTCCCGCAGCGGGATGTACCTGGGATCGCGGTCTCGGAGATCCCGCACCACTGTCAGTCTACTGCGGGAAGCTCAGGAAGAGCGAGTTCGCGATCGTTGCTTCATCGCCGGCCCCGATGTCGTAGATTCGCAGCATTCGCCTGCCGTCACCATCCGTATCGGTGAAGTGCTCCGGTTGGACATTGGGTGCGAGGCAGACCCGGTTCCCGATCGTCTTGGTCACACGATAGGTGGCCGAGAGGTCCTCGCTGGTGGCAAAGGCTCCGTCGTAGTAGCCGTGAGGGGCACTTCCCCCACAGGACGGGATTCTGGGAGCAAGCTCACAGGTCACGTGACTACCATCCTTCGCGAATTCCGTGATCTTTGATCTGAAGATGATACCGTCCAGGTCCAGTCGTATTCCATGCCCCCCCGGTAGTATTTCCTCGATGTGGTAGGCCGTGCGGTGGCTGCCATTGCGGAAGTAAATCAGGCTGCCATTGAGCGTCTTCTTGTTGGGCAGTGCCTGTGCCAGAGTCACCTCCCTGGTCGCTTGATTGACCGAAGCGACTGTCGTCCGGAAGTACGGCTTTGCATCCCGGGTACCCACGCTTCCCTTGGCCAAGGTACTCCCGTTGACCAGCTGCATGCAGCGCGGCTTGCCGTTTCGCTCAGACCAGAACCCGAAGTGGCCCTGGAACTCGATGTCGCCTACTTGCAGGGGGGCGTCTCCATCGCCGGAGTAGATGAACGTATCGGTCCTGCCCTCAGGCAGAGCGACGCACACAGCGACGGGCTGGAACGCTCCCGTGGTCGAGCCGGTCACTGTCAGTCTCTCAGTTGCTCTGATAAAGGGCGCTCCCAGGTAAGGTTGCCAGAACGCAACGAACTGGCTGGCGCTGTCTACCTTTTCGTCCTCGGCGAAAAGGTATCGGATCGGAGGCAGGTCGGTCTTCCCGCAGGTTGCGGTGATGTAGGATCTTCCAGGTTGGGCCAGTAGGTCGAGACGAACGTGCATGTCACTGCGATCGCATGCCCAGTCTGCCCAGGCGTTCTGGTCTGAACGTGCGCGGCGTGCGTCGAGTATGTTCGCCTTGAGGTTGCGGCCCATGCCGGAAACTCGCCAGGGCCCTTTCATTTCCGGACCGAACTCGAGGCTGGAGTCCCAGCTCTTGTGCCCAGGGCCGTGGAAACAGAAGGTCCGTGTCTCTCCGCCGGCCATACGGAGAAGGTCAAACAGATAGACATTGCCCTGGGGGGCATCGACCAGGCAGACGGCTCGGTGATAGGCTCTGTTAGGGAATCCATTTGGCTCTGCGGAAACATCCACAAAGGACACTCCGGGAGCCTTGGCGAATTGCTCCAGCGACCCTTTGGCGATGCCGCCGGTATACTGACCCTTGCGGTCGATCATGCCGGTATTGTGATGGGCAACAAAGCCCGTATTTCCCATCGGGTGTGCCCAACAGGGGTAACCAAGTTCCGGGGACACCGACTCACCGTGTGCCCACATCTCGACATTCAGATTGTCGTGGTGATGGTGTCCCACGGCATACCCGTAGCGGAGCGCGACAGCAGCCCTCTCTTTGAGTTGAGCAGCGTGAGGCCTGGATTCAAGAATCGCGAATCCCATACCGTCCAGAACTCGGCTCTCAAGCGGCGGTCCCGGGCCGATCTCAGCCACGTGTTTCTCGATGCGTGGCCACACGTCCGGTTCGAACAGGAGGGGAGGGCGCTTGCCGGCTCGATGGATTGCCCGGGCAAGCTTGTCGGTCGGCCAACGCCGGTATGCCCGGGCGTACGGGATCGGGAGACGCGCCGGGATGCCCTGTGGGAAACGGGCAGCGCGCCCTCCGCCGCTGTCTCCGTAAGAGGGCCCAAACTGACCGGCCGCCAGCAGGTCAATCCAGGTGTCAAATTCAGCCCGAAATTTCGGGTTGACTGCGGGATCATAGAGGGCACATCGGGTTTGCCAGCGGGGCGAGACCACGCGGGAGAGGATTTCCGCCATGTCGGATTTGCTCACGGTGTAGCCGTAAGCGTAACCCAGACCGGAAACCAGGGTCGGCCCTTCTCTCGTGAGGGTGTTGATCAGAGCTTCATCGTCGAAACCGCCTCGGTTGATTCCGCTGTTGTAAGCGTGGGTGAACAGTTCCTCGAGCCAGGAATCGCCTGTCGTCCCCATGTTTGCACAGGCGACGAACTGGGCCATGTCTTCCTCCCGAGCTCCCTGGTTGCCTCCGCTCAGTTCACGTCGCATCCAGTCCCAACCGAAGACTTGGACAAGGCATGTGTCGAGGAGCGCCTTCACGTCATCCGCCGTCTTGATGGCGGGGTCTTTGGCATGAAGGAACTCAACCAGCTTTGTGTCAGTGTCGAGGAAATCGAAGATCGCATCATAGGTCTGCAGTGCGGGTACGAGGAGGTCGTTCCGCTCCCAGTTGCCATCGATCAGTGCGCGCCCCGGGCGGAGGTACTTGGTCCTGACCTGCTGCCAGCGCATGTTCATGCCGGGGTAAACGTATGCCATTCGGGCGAGGAGCACGCCCGCGGCGTGAGCTGCCGCCGCATCGCCGCACAGGAGGTAGCGCAACCCCAACCTGCGGAGGTGCGATCCGCTTCCATGCCATGCGACATGGTGGTTGTAGTGGGCAACCCACCCGTGGAAGTCATTACGTTCGCCCGTGCCGGGGTCATGGCCCCAGCCGTCGTCGGGGCACGGTCCGCTGGTGAAGTCATCATTCGCATAGTCATTCGAGGGGAACAACTGCTTGCACGCGGGACATGTGCCCTTGAACGGGTTCGCGTAGGACTTCCCCCATGGATAGAACCCGCTCTTGCTGAAGATCTTCTCGCCGCAGGTCGGGCAGGGCCAGTTACTGTAGCATTGCCGAGGGACGTTCCAGGAGGGTAGGGCCTCCCAGAGTTGAACGTCGGTCATGTGGTCGAAACGAGTAGCCTTCCGCAGGTTCTCTCCCAGGGGCGGATATGTTGCCATGTTCCCCTTGGCAATCGCGATCATCGCAGGGGTGAAATAGGATTTTCCCTGTTTCCGCACTGACGGGTCCAGACCGGGGATCAGCTTGATCTGCTCGGTGACATCTTCTCGATAGGTGCGCACGGAAACAGGTACTGTTACCGGTGCCCCGCCAACCGGCCAAAGCACCACCTGTGCTCCCGCAACGCCTCGGTCAGCGCGAAAGTAGAACCGGCTGAATCTCCGTCCGGAACCCGGCTTTGTTCGGTCGAGAAGCTGAATCCCCTCGGGGGCATCCACCCGCACACCAGTGCCCGGAGAGATTTCGGCCTGGATCCAGAACACCTGCTCCATGACCGGAGCAGCACTCGGTCCCAGGAACGGCATCTCTGAACGACGTGACGGATTAGGGACAGCTGCGACGGACTCCACGATGCCCCCATGTAACAAGAGGCCGCAGGCGATGGCGGCGATGTGACGTGTCTTCATTCAAATTCCCTGATCCACGCACGCGGCTCTGACGGACAACCCGAATCCGGAGCTACAAACGAGTGACGTTGCGGCCCCACTCAGCATGACTGCTCTGTGCCCTACTTCTGACGAAGCCATCGGTGCAGTTCACGCAAACTGGCTGGCTTCCCATACATCAGAATTCCGACCCGGAAGATCCGTGCCGACACCCACATGACCAGGGGAACGGATGCGGCCAGGAGGATGATGGATGCAGCGATCTGCAGCGGAGGCAGGTCCGGCCTGGCGGCCAGCCGCAGAATCATCACCATGGGGCTCACGGGAGGGATGAAGGACAGCGCCACCGCCCATACGCCCATCGGGTGCTGTGAGAAGTACAGCCATCCCATCATGGGAACCATGAGTACCATCATTACCGGCATCATGAAGCTCTGGGCCTCTTTCAGCGTATTGCAGGCCGAGCCGATTGCCGCGAAGATCGAGGAGAACAGAAGGAAGCCCAGAACGAAGTAGATGAGAAAGAAGCCGATGTTGGCCGTGTTGACGATGTCTCCCATGCCGTGGTAGGCCGCCGTGCCGTAGGCGACGAGTCCCCAGATGCAGACGGTCATGAGACTGACAGCGGAGAGCCCGAGAATCTTGCCGGCCATGAATTGGAACGGACTCACTGATGACAGGATCACCTCGATGACCCGCGAGTTTTTCTCCTCGATGACACTGGTGAGCAGGTGTTGATTGGCGCCCACGGTACCGGCGAACATCAGGAGCATGAAGAAGAACGGAACCATCATTTTGACGGGGAGGCCGCCCTGTTTCTTACCAGGTTTGGCGGTAACTGAGTTGTTATCTACCGGGATCTTCCGGCGTACGTCCTTGATCACCTGTGGCGAGATTCCGCGGCGGACACAGCGCGTGTTTGTTGCCGCGTTGTTGAGGGCATTCCGAACGGTGTGGAAGACGTTCAGCTCGGCCAGGTTGTCGCCGCGCGAGTAGTACTGTGCTCGGCCGGCCTCACCCAAGACGTCTTGAGGTACTACTAGGTACCCGACCAGTTCGCGTTTCTTCACCCGTTCCTTCGTGCGCTTGGTCAGCCCTTCGAGGCCTTCGGGGGGCGGGGCAATGCTCTCAACAAGGACCTTCTTCGTCGTGTTCCACTTGTTGTGCTCCTCAAGCAGCCTGCCGATCTCTTCCCCGAGTTCGCCTGAATGGTCCGTCACTGCGACTGTTCTTGTCTCCTGTGGACCGGACACCATTTTCTTCTGCAGGCGCCCGGTGAAAGAGAGCGCTCCCACCATAACGATGGGGACGACAAACACGCCCAGCAGGAAGGCCTTTGTCTTGAGCATCTCGAGGAATTCTCGGACCGCAACTATGTATATTCTACGCATCGTTCGTCCTCACCAGGTCAACGAACATGTCGTGCAGCGAGGGGGTTCTGACCTCAAAGGAGCGGATGTCGACCTTCCCCACAAGGTTGCGCAGCAGATCCTGAGGGTCGCCTCCTTCGCCCAGCGATATCTCCAGCTTTCTCCCGCTGCACTCAACTCCCTGGACCATCGGCAACTCGGCAATGAAGTCTGCTTCTCCTGCCAGTTCGACGGCGACGGTATTGCTGGGATACCTGGACCTGATCTGATCGAGGGTCCCGTCGATGATGCTGCGGCCGTTGTTGATGAGGAGGATGAAGTCGCAGAGCTTCTCGGCCTGCTCCATCATGTGGGTCGAGAAGATGACAGTCTTACCGGCGTCGCGAAGACGGAGCATGATGCCTCTGAGCAGTTCCAGGTTGACGGGGTCCAGGCCTGAGAATGGCTCATCAAGGATCAGGAGGTCGGGATCGTTGATTGCGGTGACTACGAACTGCAGTTTCTGCTGCATCCCACGCGACAGATCTTCCACGCGCTTGTTTGCCCACTCGGCGAGATCGACGTCTTCGAGCCAGCGAGGAATCGCCCCCGTCAGGTCCTGCCGACTCATCCCCTTGAGCTTCCCGAAGTAGGCGATGACGGCTGTCACCTTCATCTTTCGGTAAAGTCCGCGCTCCTCCGGCATGTACCCGATCCGGCCGGCTACACCTTCGCGTGAGGAGCGGCCGAGCACTTGGATTGAACCGCTGTCGGGTGAGATGATGTTCATCACCATGCGTAGCGTCGTCGTTTTTCCTGCACCGTTGGGGCCCAGGAAGCCGTAGACCGAGCCGGGCGGAATCCGGGCACTGAGTCCATTCACTGCCTGGACCGAGCCGAACGCCTTTGTCACGTCCTCGATTACGAGAGCGTCCATCGTACACCTTGATTGCGGTCGGTCACTGCGACAGTTGCGTGATCATGTCGGCCACGGTGCGCCGCGCGTCGTCGTACGTCTCAAAGGTCCAGCCGTTGGGTAACTGGAAGCGTCCTTCGGCCCAGCGCGTCCCGTCCTCGTCCTTCCCCGATCGCTCCCACTGACATTCTAGGAAGACACACCTGTTCTGCAGGGCCTCAATGTCGATGGAGGAGGCGAGTCCGGCTAACGTCTTCGCTGCTTCCTGGGCGGCTGCCCTCCGGCCGGGATCGGTTTGGGTGGCTTGGAGAAGGCGCTCGAGGTGTTGGATGTACTTCAGGTCGTCGATACCTTCGCGCAACGCTTCCCAGTACAATGCCGGTCCGCCGGCGGCCTTCCATCTGCGCGGCGACTCGGGGTAGTTCTGGATCCAGTCTGTCGATCCGTCGAAGTCGTTGTAGAAGCTACCGGTTCCTCGCTGCCATGTCCATAGGTAGTAGCCACGGCATCCGGTCCCGACTGAGCGGAAGAACCAGCCCGAGCTGAAGCGCATGCTCTCCAGCTCGGAGATCGCCAGGCCGTTGTTGATATTGTAGGTGTAGAGTGTCTTGCCCATGGCTTGGGCCTTCCGGGTGATCTCCTGCCAGGAATCGACGTAGAAGATCGGTTTCGCGCTGTAGCGCAAGGTGAAAACGTCGATCAGCGGGGCACACTGATCGATGCCTTTTTGCACGATATCGGCGCGATTCGTCTTGAGCCAGAGGTGATCATGCTCGGTGGTGGCCCCGGCCTTCTTGAGGCAGCGCAGTTCGCGGAGGAGGGCTGGGAACGTACCAGGATGTGAGGGGACCTCATCGTAGGGCTGGAAGATAACTCGGGGCCATTTGCGCTTCCGGGCCTCGGCCAGAATCGCGCTGGTGATGGCGACGTGGGCCTGCTCGTACGCTTCCTCGTCAGGCAGCAGGTGACCGATTTGGGGCATGAACGTTTGGTAGCACCACAGGAAGTCACCGTTCATGCCGCTTTGGTGGAACGCGTCCATCGCGATCGCGATCGAGGCGCTGTCGAAGTCGAGCTCGATTGTCGGGAAATCGCCAGTTATCGGTGCGTCCAGTGGCAGGAACCAGGCGACGGAGTTGAGCCCGTGGTTGTGCATATCCCGGAACGCGTCGAGCACGAGTTGTCGGTCCTCAGCCGAGGAAGGTGCACTGCGGGGGGCGTAGTACATGCCGAAGTTGGTGTCTTTAAGCGGGGCAAGCGTGAATGGATATACCGTGATGCGCAAGGGAACGGCCGCAACTGTTCGGTCTCCTTCGCGAACAGCGAGTTGGCCGGTGTATGTGCCGGCTGGCGTGTGATCGGGGATGTGGGCTGTGATCCAGTAGGCCTGAGTTGCGTCTTTGCCAACGCTGTGTGGCGCGATCGTTTCCGCGTACGTGGGCATGTCCATGTACTCACTGCGGCGGGAGTACTGAGTCGTGCGTTTACGGAGGCATCGCACGCGGCGGATGTCGATTGCTTCAGGAGGCAAGGGCGCTTGGCCGTTCACCGGGGACTTTTCAAGCACGATCGAGAGTGATTCGAGGTCGCGGAGCGCGCGCAACGCCAAGACCATCGGCTCGTATTCGCCTCGTGCGGCCCGGCAGGCCAACTCGACTGACCCGGGGTCATCTGCGGGGATCGCATTCGGGAAGACCAAGTCCATCCAAGGGCGGCTGAACAGCACGAATCCACGTTCGCGCGAGTCGGGGTGGAGAGCCGGCATCGGGCTTGGATCGCGGTAGGTACGCTCGTCGTGTTCAGCAAGGTAGCTGGCGAGATCCGTGTTCTCTCGTTTCGGTTCCAAGGTGACGAATTCGGATAGGGTGAGATTTTCCCGGTCGTGGGCGACCGGTACCAGGCTGAGGTAGTCCAGGTAGATGCTCCCGCTGACCGGGTGAATTTCTATCGTCCGACCGTCCATCGGCACATTGGTGGCCCAGAGTATGTCGTAGTTGACGTGAACCGGGTCGTGTGGCTTCAGCCGGACGCTTGCGTATTGTGTCATGGTGTCGGTCTTGATCTGGAGGTGACAGCCCTGTCCAGTGGCCCGCATGCCGATATAGAGGTTGTAGCGTCCTTTGACTCCCGGCGTGTAAATCAAGTCCGGCCACTCCCCGCCGTCTCCGAGGTGCAGCACGTTGTCGGCGGTTGCCATGAACTCCGCTTCGGTCCGCAGATACCAGGTGTCCATTCTCGAGGAGGTCTGCACGGCGCCCGGAGGCTGCAGTTCGAGGAAGTCGTGAAAAACGACGGCCTTCGGATTCCTGAGGCTGGTGGGTGGTGCCGCCAACAGTGGTGAGAGACAGAGCAGTCCCGGAGCGAGGATCAGAGCGCATGAGGCGATGTTCTGTCGTGTGTTCATAGTCGTCTGTCCTGATTTTGGGAAGGGAGTGAGCGGCTTACTTCCAGGTCAGTTCTCTGATGTCCGGGTTCTTTGCTCCTCCGGTGACGTTTCGCAGGTGCAAACGGAGACCTGTGGTTTCCACCTGATCGAAGCGCACCATCACGTCAGGGCCGGAGAGCCCGGTTGCCGGCATTCCGGACGTTTCCTGCCACTGTCCGTCGCTCAAGTACTCCACCGTCAACTCGCGTGGAGCCCAGTCGTGCACGCCTCCCGCGGCACGCGTCACCATGGCAATCCCCTGTGTGGTCACTGGCACGGGGAACTCGAGGGTGATCATGCAGCCGGGCCCATCCGGGCGGCAGCAGGCCCGATCCGCGATGTAGTGTGTACTCAGATCACCATCGATGGCGTGTTCGATACGGTACATGCTCTTCCCATCAATGGGGCCGATCGTGCTGGTGATCCGTGGCTTGACCGATTGCTCGAAGGTGAACCCGGGAAACCGTTCCCGCAGGCGTTCGCGCCAGGCTGTCCGTCGCCGTTCAGCAAAGTCGGCCAGCGATTCGGGACTGCGGCAGGCGATGAAGAACTCGCGCATGCCGGGCATCGCGGTGGCCTCGTCGGTTTCGTAGAACGCAACGCCGTCGAGGCCCGCGGCATAGTAGCCTTGGACGATCGTTGTGAGTCGATCAACATCCGGGCGCTGGTACATGGCTGTCGGCCAATTGCCTTTGGTGTGGTGCTCCGGGCCGGGCATTGCGCTTCCATGGACGCTGAGACACCCAAGGAGCTTCACCTCCGTTCCCTCGAGCAAACGGAGGTAATCGGGCAGGAAGCGACGGCTGTCTCTTTCACCCAGTACGAGACGGCTGATGAGCTTCTCTTTGACCATCTGCTCAAGGTCCACGCCGTGTTCCAGGTTCTTTGCGATGGCGTCGGCATTGACTCTCAATGTCACACTCACGTCAGAATGGCCCGTCTCTCGCAGCATGGCTTGGATATCGCGCAGGACTTGTGTGAAGGAGTCGGCTCGCCAGCGCAGCCAGGTACACCATCGCGGGTCATCTTCGGTCAGTTTGCGTGGGTCGATGCCGTGTTCGGCTGTGAAGCCTTCGATGTAGGGTGTCCCCCACTGGGTCATCGGCATGTAGCGGCGGCAGTCCACGAACAGATGTCGGGAGCCCACCTGTATGAGTTCACGGAAGATAGCCACCCGTTCGGCCCGGACTTCGGGATAGCCGTAGCACATGCGGTGGTTGTCCACCGAACCATTTCGCCGTCGCGCGTGGAAGTTGGCGTTTCCCAGCACAAATTCGCTGGTCAGTGCATTCTCGTAAGCGCCATGGTAATGGCAATTCATACTCAGGCGGGTGGACAGCGTGATCCCGACCCGGTCGGCGGCTTCGAGAGCCGTCTTCAACGGTGTGTTTGTCACACTGTGGTCGTGCAGCCAATGTGTCCGGGGCCGGTTCAGTTCCGTCTTGTGCGCCGTACCGACTTTTGTCTCGTAGGTCAGGACACTGCGGCCGCAGCAGAAGACCTCCTCGGTGAAGCCACAGAGGCCGTGCATGTTGACGCCTGCTGCGCTGGTGCCGGGCTCCCGCATGGCGAAGAAGTAGTACCGGTGGAACGTACAGTCGAGTCCCAGGACGTCTTTCGTGGCTGAGGGGAGATGTGGGACCTGTTTGCGTGGGATGAGCCGGACGTGGGTGACGTACGATCGGTACTCGGCCGGTTGGCGCAGGATCAGGCTGCGCCCCGTGCAGTCAGCCGTGGTGCAGAGCGTCTCGTCGTAGCAAGGGTAGCGACCGTGCAGCCTGCCGCGAAAGAAGGCGAAGTCGGGCTGGGTGTCCAGCCGGGCGTACACGCCGCTGGTCAAGGTGTCGGGCATGTAGACGCCGATCCGGATCTCATGGACCCCTGTCACAGAAAGGGGCAGGCGTATGTCGGGAGCGATCGTGTCAACTGCTGTTTCCAACCGCCACCCAGAGGGTGAGCTGCTGTCCTCTACACGGTGCCATGCTCGTGCCGATGGTGAGGCGGAAACAGCCTGACCGGGGGTGACTTCCGTGAAGCCGACGACGGTCGACTCGCCTTCCAGGGCTTCTGCGCCGATAACCAGAAATGCACCCATCAGGAATCCTCGGAGGCTCAGGCTGTTGGTCATGGAGAACCCAAACGTGTTCAAGTGGCAGTGTAGGACGTGTTCCACTAACGTAGTGATCCACGCGACCTCGCGCCAGAGGCTGTTGACAGGAGGACTTTTGGATGAGCTCAGTTGTGCGTATCGGTATCATTGGGTGCGGTCGGATTCTCAACGCACATCTGCGGGGGCTGCGGCTCCTGCAGGAAAACGGTCTTGGGGACGGGTTCCGCGTGACGGCGCTCTGCGCACGGCAGGAGATCGACCTGCGACGCTTCAATCGGCGCGGGGAAGGGCTGCCGCCTCGACCCGCGCCTGTGGACATCCCGGATGATCCCCTCAATGCAGCCCAGATGTATGTGAGTGATCTCCATCCAGACAGCAAGACGGAGTTGTACACAGACTATCGCGTGATGCTGGCCGAGGGCAGTGTTGACGCTGTCTGTATCCTGACCGGGCATGATAACCATCACTCGATCGCGATCGACGCCTTACGGGCCGGCAAGCATGTGGCGGTTGAGAAGCCGATGGCGATCACCGTCAAGGCGTGTCAGCGGATGTGTGAGGAAGCGGATAAGGCGGGGCGTGTCCTTGGTGTTTTCGAGAGTGCTCATTACTACCCCATCACCCCGGCGTCGGCGTGGGCCGTTGCAGATGGCGCGATCGGTGATGTCTCCATGGTCTTCCAGAGCCTCATTGGGTGTCCTGCCCCGCGACCGGATGTGGTTCTGGCTCGAACCGCCTGGCGGCAGAAGAAACTGGGCAGTGGCGGGGGCATTGCCGGTGACATCGGCCCGCACCTCTTCAATCGCATTCGCACGATCGCCGGCCCAATCGCATCTGTGTCGGCGCTCTGTAGTGTCTTGGAGCCGGAACGCGTACTCCTGGACGAGCACAATGAAACGGTCATTGGTCGGTTCCCCAACGAAGTGAACGACGCTTTCATGGCCAACCTGGTCTTCGAGAGCGGGGCGATCGGGCACGTGTCGTTCGCCATATCTTCACACGGTGTCCGTCTCGCATTTCCAGGGGGCACCAACGTCTGGGGAACGTGCGGGGCACTGTCCGGCGGAGAGATCGTGGCTGATGATGGGGCGACGGTGTCGGTTATGGACTACGTGCAGCGAAATGCGCCAGCCGAAACGATCGACTCCTGGCAACCAAAGGGAATTGGGGATGCGTTTGCCCTTGAGCAGTTGGACTTTGTCCAGGCTGTCAGGAACGGTACTCAGATGCGGGTCTCAGGTGAAGAAGGGTGTCTCGATATGGCGATCAGCTATGCGACCATCGAGTCCGGATTGGCTGGCCGCTCTGTGACCCCGGGGGAGATTCTGGCCGGGGAGCTGTGCGAGTACCAACAGGAGATCAATGACCACTATGGGCTTGGCTGACGCCGTGGGTTGCCTGAGTGCTCGCCAGCGCCGAACGGCCCAAAGAGAAGGGCAATCGGGGCATGGCAGCCCCTCCCACATTGGGAAAGCGCCAATCGGGGCATGGCAGCCCCTCCCACATTGGGAAAGCGCCAATCGGGGCATGGCAGCCCCTCCCACATTGGGAAAGCGCCAATCGGGGCATGGCAGCCCCTCCCACATTGGGAGAGCGCTAATCGGGGCATGGCAGCCCCTCCCACATTGGGAGAGCGCCAATCGGGGCATGGCAGCCCCTCCCACATTCAGGGCAACCACCGACACCTGCCCCAAAGCAAAGTGGGAGCCCCCTCTCACGTTGGCTGCATCTGACCTCAATGTGGGAGGCGGTGCCATCCGGCGACCTCTTACTGGCTGCACTTCCGGGCGGTTGTGTTGACGCCAATCCTCGATAGCGCCGTGTTCCCAGCGCAGCGTTCAGTCTTCGGGGGCGAGCACTGGTTCCAGAGGACTGTGCAGTTTGATGGTCGGGTGGTGGTTCCCGGAGACCAGCGGGGTATCCAGGAGGCCCCACGCTGTCACTCCATCGAGGCTCTCCGGATCGAGGAGGTGCGCGGCCAGGAGGCCCAGGGGCTGGGCTGTCTGCACCAGGAACGTTCGGGCAGGCAGGTGAATCTGCGTCTCTTCGTAGTCGCCTGTCAGGCTCACGGTCCGGTGTCCCTCGACCGGCTTTGCCCGGACTTCGACTGTCGCTAGACGCAGCTTCCACCCCACACCCGTGGCAGGGAAAGACAGCGTTCGGACATCAATGCCGTGTCGCTTGAGAAGGTCCACGACGCCTGCCTCGTTCCTCGGCAGTACGTACGCGACCGGCAGGGGAGCGGATCTGGTTGTCCGGAAGCGGTCGTGGATCGGAAGGAGGGCCGATTCTAACTCCCCGGGGGCCTCGTGAGGCTTGCGCTGGACGGGGCCGTCGCGTCGTTCAAGGGGGACGTTCTCTTCCCCTCGACTTGCCGGTTCGAAGCGGATCCCGATCACGGCCTTGCTGTCCTGGCGAGAACCCCGTTTGGCGGCCCGTTTGTCGGCGGCCCGGGTGAGGTCTGCGAGATGGGCCGGTCGTTCAGCGACGAGATCAAGGATGGCGGTGACGAACAGTCGTGTGGCTCTGATACGGTCCGGGAATGGGAGGTAGCTTGTGGCTTCCGCCAGGATCGCGACGCGGTTCCGCAGCCCAACGTAGTTCGTGACGTATCGAGGGGCGGGACTGAACGTGAGCCAGATTCGCCGTCCACTCCGTTGGACCGCATTGCCGTAGTCGAATGTCTGCAGACCGTGTCGAGGGGCCAGAAGCCGACACGCGCCCGGCAACAGCTCGTCCCGGGTGAACGCCAGAAGCCCCGGGTCGGTGTCCGGGTGCAGGGGGGGGGAGTAGGTGAGGGCGAATCCGTGTCGTGTGCCGTTTGTGGTGTGCAGGTCGATGGTCAGGTGTGGATCCCAGCGCCTGAAGACATGGTCGAGACTGGCTCGCATTTCGGGGGAGCCGGCCTTCATGGCGTCACGGTTGAGGTCCAGCCCCGAGCCGTTGGCGCGCGTCCCAACACGGCCCGGACCGTTCTGGTGGGAACGGTTCTTCAGGCCATCGCCCAGGTTCTCGTTGCCGTCGATGTTGTAGATCGGCGTGGCGATGATGACGAGGTGTTTCAGCCACTTGGGATGATGCCCCTGGGCGATTTCTCGCACGAGCATCTGAACGGCTTCCTTGCCCTCCACCTCACCCCCATGGATGTTGGCCTGCAGGTAAACGACAACACGCCCGGTCGCGCGCGCTCCCTCTGCGCTTGAGACCGGCGGATCGGCAACGGTTACCAACGGGATGTCGTGCCCCTGAGGGGAGCGGCCGATTGGCTTGACCACGATCGGGGCGCCCAAGGTCCGAAGCACGTCAAGGAAGGTCAGCGTGTCAATGTAACTGGAAGTCTCCAGCCCGTGCGTCCGTTCCGGGCGTGTAAGCGGCCACTCCGGGGCTGCATCAGCCGCAACAGTGCTGAGCGCGAAGATCGTGGCGAGGAGGATGGCTCGGGTCATGAGCTGTGCGGAAGCGTCCGGCGTCAGCGGTTGCGCCCGCCACCTTTGCCGCCACCTTTGCCTGCAAATCTGCCGCCAGCACCGAAGACTTCGGAACGTCCGCCTCCACCACCGGCATAAGCCCCCCCGTGCCCTCCGCTGCTTGATCGCTGTTTTAGTGGTTTGACGCTGATCACGTTACCGTCCACTTCCCTGCCATTAAGAGCGGCGATAGCGAACCGGCCCTGACGGCCGTTCCGCATGTCGACAAAAGCGACCTTTGTCTGCTTGTCGGGGGCGTCGTCGTCAGCGATGCTGATGCTCGTCACCGTCCCGTGTTCCTCAAGAAGCTCCCGCAGGGTGCTTTCGCTCGTCGCCTCGCTCAGGTCCTCGATAAACAGTGTCTTACCCATCTCCTGACTCCTCTTGTGTTCACAGCGTTCATGTCCTGCAGCTCAAGGTAACCCCCTGGCTGTGAGTTGCCAGCCGGGGAGGCCCGACATGTCCCCTGGTGGGCCGCATCCACATCCGGGAGGGCGGCCGTCTTGGTAACTCCGCAGTTACGTGGGGCGAGAACTCCAAGATGGCTCGACGGAGTCTCTCCCTCCAGGGATTCTCTGGGCCATCTGTGTCCGATGGAGGGAGAGACTCC
>Ga0209045_1001911_pt1 | contig 16643 bp, 10 predicted proteins | sample SaaInlLV_10m_DNA_4_FD_184664 | JGI IMG/M metagenome (GOLD analysis project Ga0209045, IMG submission 184664) | Marine microbial communities from expanding oxygen minimum zones in the Saanich Inlet - Saanich Inlet SI072_LV_200m_DNA (SPAdes) (version 2) | ecosystem: Environmental > Aquatic >...
CCAAGCAGTTATTTTCTATGATAATACAAGCGATACATTTGAAAGGGAAATCAGGATCAGTAATTATGCTTATGCAGATTTCAGTATATTAGATACTTCACAGTGCTTGTTAGGAAATGAGTTTCATTTTTATGATACCTCTTATGCTGTAGATGGAGCTATGACCTATGAGTGGGATTTTGGGGACAGTTCGGGTTCATTCCAGCAAAACCCTGTAAAAACCTATCAATTGGCAGACACATTTGAAGTAAAACTGACTGTTACTTCTTCCTATGGATGCGAAACATCCATAGCAAAAAAGGCTTATGTAAAACCAATGCCTGATGCATTAATTGGAGTAATTGATTCCACCCAATGCTTAAACGAGAATAGTTTCTTCCTTAAACCCCTGACAGGGTTTGAAGACCTGTCAGGGGTAAATTACTACTGGAATCTCGGGGATGGCGATACATCCACATTGGATAGTGTTAACCACATTTATTTAAACCCGGATACATTCGAGCTAACTTTAATAGCAGAAACCGCTTTTGGTTGTAGAGATACGGCCAGCAAAGAAATTATTGTTCTTCCTAGTCCTGAAGCAAATTATTCGATAAATGACAGTTCACAGTGTTTGAATGAGAACTTATTCAACTTCACCAACCTTTCAAACCTCACAGGTTTTGAAAACCTGTTAGGTTTAAATTATAAATGGGATTATGGAGACAACACCAGTTCAAGCGACACCAGCCCTACAAAAACCTTTAGTACTTACGACACTTTCAATGTCCAGCTTGTAGCTATTTCACAAGATGGTTGCAGAGATTCGGTTTCAAAACAAGTGCTGGTGCTGGAATCACCTCAGTCAGCATTTACAATAAACAATTCAAACCAATGCTTCAATAATAACCTTTTCCTGATGAACTTTTCCAACCTTTGGAACTTTGGAAAAGTTGTTTGGAATCTGGGTGATAGTACTATTTCTACAGATAGTTCAGTCAATCACTCTTACAAATCGGGAGGCATCTACCCTGTTCAAATGATAATCGAAAATCAGCAAGGCTGTGCTGATACTGCTATTAAAGTTGTCACTGTGCATCCCTCACCTATAGCTGACTTTAGCATTAATGATTCGGTGCAATGTTTTAATGAAAATCTTTTTCTATTCAAATCCCTGACAGGGTTTGGAACCCTGTCAGGGTTGAATTATAAATGGGATTTTGGTGATAATACAATTTCAACAGATACTCACACAGTTAAAACATTCAGCACTGTAGATACATTTACGGTTCAATTACTGACCGTTTCTTCCGATGGTTGCAAGGATTCTGTGACCAAACAAGTAGTGGTTTTGGAATCGCCAAAAGCAGGAATTGGTGTAAATGATAGCAGTCAATGTTTAATTAGAAATGAGTTTCAGTTTTTCAACCTAACAGGTTTGAATCAAGCTGTTAGGTTTAATTATAGCTGGGGATTTGGAGATTCTACACAATCACAGGATTCCAGCCCCTTAAAAACCTATCTACATGCTGATACTTTTCCTGTTTCATTGATACTTACAACTGATTTTGATTGCAAGGACACTGCATACAAAGAAGTCTTCGTGAGGCCCATGCCTAAAGCTGCCTTTATTATTGACAATCCATCACAATGTTTAAGAGAAAACAACTTCAACTTTATAAATGCTTCCAGTATCACCACTGGAGCTTTAGCCTATCAATGGTATCTCAACGACAGCCTGTGTAGCGACAGCCAACATTTTTACAATTTATCCATTTTACAATTTGGCAATTTTCCCATCAAACTCCTCGCACAAAGCGAATACCATTGCCTCGATTCTGTGCAAAAAAACATTTTTGTAAATCCTATGCCCATTGCCGATTTTAGCTACAGTATTCCTTGCTTTGAAAAAGAAATTCAGTTTTCTGATAAAAGTCAAATTCCTCAAGGAAGTATCAATAACTGGAAATGGTATTTTACGTCCAATGATAGTTCAGCCCTACAACATCCTGTTTTTGTGTTTAACAATCAGGGCGATCATCACCCAAAACTAATTGCACATTCCGATTCAGGATGTGTGGATACGGTTTCGAAAACAATCACAATTTATGGCCATGCTCCTGCTGTAGAACTGGAACGAGTAAGCGTAGTGAATGATAAATACAACCTGCTGGAATGGAAAGATCCGGCCTCCCCTATTGTTTCGGCTTATCAAATTCAAAAATCCACCAACTTCGGAAACTTTGCTGATTTCAAAACCTATCCGAAAGACAGTTTACATCTTACTGATTTTGCGGTTTTTCCTGATCAAAGCATTTATACCTACCAGCTTTTAACAAAAGATAGTTGCGGACACAGCAGCGAAGCTTCCAACATTGCCCAAACAATTCTGCTGCAACTGGATAGTTCTGAAACCTTTAGCATGCTCACCTGGTCGGCATACGAAGACTGGAAACAGGGCATTCAGCGTTATGAAGTGCAAATATTTAATGAAAAAATCAAAAACTGGGCTCAATTGGAAAGTTTTGTTTTTCCTAACGAATTCACTGACTCCATAACAAAACTCAGCCAATCGAACTATTGCTATCGTATTGCTGCATATAGGAATAATGATGAATTGCAATCACACTCTAATGTTGTTTGTGTGGATACACGAATGAACCTTTTTGTGCCCAATGCTTTTTCTCCAAATGGTGACGGAATAAATGATCATTTCCAAATAAAAGGTGTTTTTATCAATGAGTTCAATATTCAGATTTTTAACCGTTGGGGCGAAAAACTATTCGAAAGTGATGATATGAATATGAAATGGGATGGATCATTCAATGGACGCATTTGTCCTGTTGGAATTTATTATTATCAAATACTGGCAAAAGGATCAGAAAATCATAATAACCAATTGTCAGGCTCAATTAGCCTGATCAGATAAATCTGAATGCTTGTAAAAAATCCTTTCAAGGCTTAACAATCCTGGGTACTCAACACAAGACTTTCCCTCACTTTAATTATATTTGCTACTTAATATTTTAAGGTTTTCCTTTTAAACTTGCTTTCACCTATGTTGACTATTTATAAACCCAAAAATCATATACGAATTGTAACAGCAGCCTCATTATTTGACGGCCACGATGCTGCCATTAATATCATGCGTAGAATTATTCAGGCTTCAGGAGTAGAAGTAATTCACTTAGGTCATGATAGATCAGTTCAGGAAATAGTCGATTGTGCAATTCAGGAAGATGTTCAGGCAATTGCTATCACTTCTTACCAAGGTGGTCACATGGAATTCTTTAAGTATATGTATGACTTATTGAAAGAGCAAAACTGCGAACATATAAAGATTTTTGGCGGTGGCGGTGGAGTGATTCTTCCTGATGAAATAAAAGAACTCCAAGCTTATGGAATAACGCGCATTTATTCCCCAGATGATGGACGCACGTTAGGTTTACAAGGCATGATTAACGATTTAATTGAGCAAAGTGATTTCCCTACTGGGCTTAATCTTAATGGAGAATTAAAAGAAATTGAAGAAAAAAATGTTCGTTCGATAGGTCGAATAATATCTGCAGCAGAGAATTATCCTGAAAGTATTGTTGGATTTATTAATAATATAAAAGAAAAGAAGCTTTGCAAACAATCTCCTGTACTGGGTATTACGGGAACAGGTGGTGCAGGAAAATCTTCCATGGTAGATGAGCTGGTCCGAAGATTTTTGGATGACTTTCCTGAAAAAACAATAGGAATTATTTCTGTTGATCCATCCAAACGAAAAACAGGTGGAGCCTTGTTGGGAGACAGAATTCGTATGAATTCAATTCATAATCCCAGAGTTTATATGCGCTCTTTGGCAACACGACAGTCTAATCTTGCCATGAGCAAATATGTGCAGGATGCAGTCTGTGTTTTGGCAGCGGCAAATTATGATCTCATTATTTTAGAAACCTCTGGAATTGGACAATCCGATACTGAAATCATCGATCATAGCGATGTTTCATTGTATGTAATGACTCCAGAATATGGAGCAGCAACTCAGCTGGAAAAAATTGATATGCTGGATTTTGCAGATGTGATTGCTTTGAATAAATTCGACAAAAGAGGGTCGCTTGATGCACTAAGAGATGTTAGAAAGCAATATCAGCGAAACCATCAATTGTGGGAACAGAAAGTGGAAGAAATGCCTGTTTACGGTACAATTGCTTCTCAATTCAATGATCCTGGAGTCAATGAATTATACCGAGCAATTATTAATACTGTTGTTAAAAAAACAGGAAAAGATTTCGAAAGTGGAATACAAGAAACCGATGAATTATCAGAGAAAATTCATATTATTCCTCCTAACAGAGTCCGTTACCTTTCTGAAATTACGGATACCATACGTCAGTATAATAAATGGTCTGAAGATCAAGCTGAGATTGCACAAAAGCTTTATAATTTAACCGAATCAATTTCACTTTTAGCTGAAACTGATCATGCAGAAGCAAAGAAGAGTTTGGAAACTCTTGCACAGTCAATTGAGCTTGAACTTGACAGGAAAAACAAAATGATACTTGATGGCTGGGAAGAAAAAACTGCCTGCTTTCAGCAAGATGAATTTGTATATAAAGTAAGAGATAAAGAAATTAAAGTTGAAACATTCACCAAGTCGCTTTCTCATTCAAAAATTCCCAAAATATCCTTTCCAAAATACAAAGCTTGGGGTGATATTTTAAAATGGATTTTGAGAGAAAATTTCCCAGGTGAATTCCCCTATGCAGCTGGTGTTTTTCCTTTCAAACGTGAAGGAGAAGATCCGACCAGAATGTTTGCTGGTGAAGGTGGACCTGAAAGAACGAACAAACGGTTTCATTATGTTTCAGTAAATATGCCTGCCAAAAGGTTGTCTACTGCCTTCGATTCAGTAACCTTATACGGTCGGGATCCTGATCGCAGACCTGACATTTATGGAAAGATTGGTAATGCCGGAGTTTCTATTTGTTGCCTCGATGATGCAAAAAAACTCTATTCCGGCTTTGATTTGGTCAATCCAAAAACATCTGTATCGATGACCATCAACGGACCTGCTCCTGCGATGGTGGGTTATTTCATGAATGCAGCCATTGATCAAAATTGCGAGAAGTACATTATTGAGAATGGACTTGTTGATGAAATCAATAAAAAGATTGAAGCCATTTTCAAAGAAAAAGGAACAAAAAGACCAGCTTATCAAGGAAAACTTCCTGAAGGAAATAATGGTTTAGGATTAATGCTTCTAGGTGTTTGCGGAGAAATGGTTCTTCCTGCTGACGTTTATAGTAAAATAAAGGCCGATACTATTTGTGCAGTGAGAGGAACTGTTCAAGCTGATATACTAAAAGAAGACCAGGCACAAAACACCTGTATATTTTCTACCGATTTCTCTCTGAAATTGATGGGCGATATTCAGTCCTACTTTATCGATAATTATGTCCGGAATTTCTATTCTGTATCCATTTCAGGGTATCATATTGCTGAAGCAGGTGCAAATCCAATTAGTCAGCTAGCCTTTACATTAGCAAATGGTTTTACCTATGTCGAGTACTATTTGTCAAGAGGAATGAACATCGATGACTTTGCTCCTAACCTATCATTCTTCTTCTCCAATGGAATTGATCCAGAATATTCAGTATTGGGCCGAGTAGCCAGACTGATTTGGGCCAAAGCCATGAAAATGAAATATGGAGGAAATGCCCGTTCTCAAATGCTCAAATATCACATTCAAACTTCAGGTCGCTCCTTGCATGCGCAGGAAATAGATTTCAATGATATCAGAACGACTTTGCAAGCACTCTATGCCATATACGACAATTGCAACTCATTACATACTAATGCCTACGATGAAGCGATAACCACTCCAACCGAAGAAAGTGTTAGGAGAGCAGTTGCAATACAAATGATCATCAATCATGAATTGGGTTTAGCTAAAAATCAGAATCCATTACAGGGTTCTTTTATTATTGAAGAACTTACTGATTTAGTGGAAGAAGCAGTTATGGCAGAATTCGATCGCATCACAGAAAGAGGTGGAGTATTAGGTGCTATGGAAACCATGTATCAGCGAGGTAAAATCCAAGAAGAATCCTTGTATTATGAAACATTGAAACATACAGGAGAATTGCCAATTATGGGAGTAAATACTTGGTTATCTTCAACAGGCTCGCCTACAACCATACCCGGAGAAGTAATCCGAGCTACGGAAGAAGAAAAAGAATATCAGATTGGCATGCTTGAACAACTTCACCAAACCTATCAGCAAGAATCAGAATCCATATTGGTAGAATTGAAAGATGCGGCCATTAAGAATAAAAACATTTTCAATGCATTGATGGAAGCAACAAAAGTATGCTCGATAGGCCAGATCACCTCTGCTTTATTTGAGGTTGGTGGACAGTATCGTAGAAATATGTAAACTAAAAAAACAGCAGTATTTATGAGTCGATTTAGAATTTTGGTGGTAAATCCGAGAACTACGTTTACAAAAATTGCAATCTTTGATAATGAAGAGCTTGTTTATCTAAATAAAGTAAATCACACGCAGGATGAACTGGATCTGTTTCATAATATTCTCGACCAGCATGAATACCGCAAGAATATAGTATTAAAAGAACTACAAGAAGCTGATATTGCTGCTGAATCCATTCATGCAGTGGTCGGACGAGGAGGATTGATAAAACCTGTTAAATCTGGTGTATTTGAAATAAATGACCATTTGATCGAAGATTTAACGAATTCACCAGTGGGTGAAGATTCTGTTAATTTAGGTGGACTGATCGCTAAAGATATTGCAGATTCATTATCCATAAAAGCCTATACCTGCGATCCTGTTGTTGTTGATGAATTAGACGATTTAGCACGAATAGCTGGACATCCGGATTTTGAGCGCAAATCAGTATTCCATGCTTTGAATCAAAAAGCTGTGGCCAGACGCTACGCAAATTCATTCAGCAAAAAAGTCGAAGAATTAAATCTTATCGTTGCGCATATTGGCATAGGAATAACAATTGGGGCACACCATTTCGGACGTGTAATTGATGTCAATCAGGGCTATGATGGAGAAGGCCCCTTTACACCCAAGCGAAGTGGCACATTGCCCATGGGGGATTTGATTCGGATGTGTTACAGTGGCCAGTTTAGCGAAGAAGAAATGTTGAAAAAAATAACTGGTAAAGGTGGTATGACTGCTTATTTTGGAACAGATGATATGAAAGAAATTGCCATCAAAGCCCAAAATGGAGATAAAGAAGTTAAACTTATTTTTGATGCAATGGCTTACCAGGTTTCTAAATACATTGGAATGATGATTCCTGTATTAAAAGGAAATGTAGATGCAATTCTGTTAACAGGAGGTATTACTAATAATAAGTATTTCGTTGATCAAATTATTGAGCGTGTTGAAAAAATAGCTTTAGTTCATGTATATCCTGAAGGAGATGAAATGGAATCTCTGGCTAAAAATGTTTTAGCTGTTTTAAGAGGAGAAAGAGACACCTTATTGTATGAATAAAAAAGCCCCTGAATAATTAAATATTCAAGGGCTTTCAAAATTATTTATGTATTTATCCCCTACCTGATAAACTTTTAGGGATTCTTCCGTTACGAATAGATTCAGAACGTAATCTACGGCCAACTATACGCTCAACCATATTTCCAATTTCCAAAACTTTATCTACATCTACTCCGGTGTCGATGCCCATTTCGTCCATCATAACCACCATATCTTCTGTAGAAACCAATCCTACGATATTTGGATCTTTGTAATAATATGCACCTGTACCACTCACCGGACAATCATCTACAAAGTTGGCAGGTTGACCACCAATACCACCCATACAAGATTCATAATTAGTCATACCAGCTTGTAATGCGGCTAAGACATTTGCCAATCCCCAACCACGTGTAACATGAAAATGAACAATATGTTTTTCAGGGTTTTGGAAATGATCCATAAGCATGGAGAAATATCGATAAACACGATCAGGCGAAGCAGAGCCATCATGATCGGCATGTTCCACATCAGTAGCTCCAATATCTAACCATCGTTGAGTAAACTCTATCGCTTTTTCCAATTTTGTAGGACCTTCAATTGGGCAACCCCAAATTGTACTTACGGTACCATTGACTTTCATTCCTGCATCTCTACACTTTGGAATCCATTCTTCGCACATTTTCCAGTACTCTTCTAAAGTCAAACCTGAGTTTTTCTTATGATGTGATTCACTAGTGGAAACCATTACCAAAATACGGTCGGGTCCCCATCCTTCTTTATAAGCATTTATTGCTCTTTCAATTGCACGCTCGCGAATTGTTACAGCTGTCAATTTCACTTCTGGAAGCAAATGGGCAATTTTTTTACTTTTGCGAATGCCCTTAAACACTTCATCAGCATCTCTAAATTGAGGCATTCCTTTAGGATTGCCCATATTGGTTACTTCAATATGTTTAAATCCAGCTAAAAGCAATTGCTCTGATAACCAAATTTTTGCTTCAGTTGAAATGAATTTTTCTTCGTGCTGAAAACCATCTCTTACGGTTATATCACCTATAGTAACCTTCTTCGGGTAATTAAATTCTGCCATAATCTTAATTTATTTTTGATTGATAATATTTACAAACTCATTTCTGGAATATCACCTGCAATAACCAAAGTTCCAGCAGTTGCATTCTTAATTTCTTCAACACTTACGCCAGGAGCTCTTTCCATTAAATGAAAAGCACCGTCTCTTACTTCAATAACAGCCAGGTTTGTGACGATTTTTTTCACACAACTCACACCTGTTAAAGGCAATGTGCAATCCATTAGTAATTTTGAATTTCCTTCTCTATCTGTATGTTGCATAGCAACAATAATATTCTTTGCAGCAGCAACTAAGTCCATTGCTCCTCCCATTCCTTTAACTAATTTGCCAGGAACTTTCCAGCTAGCAATGTCACCATTAACGGTAACTTCAAATGCTCCGAGTACCGTTAAATCTACATGTCCACCTCGAATCATGCCAAAGCTATCAGCAGAGTCAAAGAATGAAGCACCATCTAAATATGTAACCGTTTGCTTTCCTGCATTAATGAGGTCTGCATCTACATTTTCTTTCTTGGGAAATGGGCCAATACCCAATAAACCATTTTCAGAATGCAAGGTTACATCCATTCCCTCAGGAATATAGTTAGCAACTAGTGTAGGAATTCCGATTCCTAAATTAACATAATAGCCATCCTGAAGCTCCTGTGCTATTCGTTTTGCAATTCCGTTTTTATCTAAACTCATTTTATATTCGTTTATTCGTTAATTATTTGATAATTAGCTCATTAACTAATTACCTCATTATCAAATTAATCAGATGTTGTTTCAAATTCAATCTGCTTCTTATAATCAGTTCCTTGGAAAATACGCTGAACGAATATACCATGTGTATGAATTTGATTTGGGTCTAATTCACCGGCAGGTACTAATTCTTCAACCTCTGCAATCGTAATGATTCCGGCAGCTGCCATCATATTGTTGAAGTTATTTGCCGTGTGTCGATAAATAAGATTTCCTTTGGTATCTCCTTTCCATGCTTTTACAATGGCAAAATCTGCTCTCATCCCTAATTCAAGAATATGAGGTTTCCCATTAAACTCCCTGACTTCTTTATCACCCTGAACTTCTGTGCCGTATCCAGCAGGAACAAAAAAAGCAGGAATACCAGCTCCACCAGCACGAATTCTTTCTGCCAATGTGCCTTGTGGTATTAAATCTACTTCTAGCTCGCCACTTAAATATTGCCTTTCAAATTCTTTGTTTTCACCTACATAAGATGAAATCATTTTCTTTATCTGTTGACCTCTCAACAATTTGCCTAATCCAACATTATCAATCCCAGCATTGTTTGAGATACAGGTTAGGTTTTTTATGTTTGCGTCCACAAGGGCATCTAAACAATTTTCAGGTATTCCACATAAGCCAAATCCACCAAGCATGATATCCATGCCATCCTGAATTCCTTGAATTGCTTCTTGTGCATTTTTTACAACTTTCTGCATATGTATCCTATTTTATTTTCAAATTTTTATTTTGTAAATGTAAATAATTCTGCTGCTTTAGATTTTGCTTGAGCAAAAGCTTTACTATCAATATTAGTATTTATTTTATTTATATCAAAATAATTAAATAGATCAATAGTATTTAGGTTTCCTACCATTTCATGTTGGGTCATTGGACAACCTCCCAGACCATTCAGCACTGAGTCAAAGCTCCAGCAACCATTGTCATATGCTGCCTGTATTTTTGGTTCCCACTCAGACTGCTTAGTATGCAAATGCAATCCAAAATTAATAGCAGGAAACTTAGGTGGAATCTTTTTAAAAATCTCTGTAATTATTTCAGGGGTTCCAACACCTATTGTATCAGAGAAATTAATTTCCTGAACACCCTTTCTCAAGAGTATATCAGTATATTCTTCAATTATATCAATACTCCATGGATCTCCATATGGATTCCCAAATCCCATAGATAAATAAACCATTAGTTGCCTATCTTTCTTATCGCAAGTTTCTAATAATGAGTCAATTGTTTCTAAAGATTTTTCAATAGTCGAATTGATATTCAGTTTTAGAAATGTATTTGATACAGAAAAAGGATAACCTATATATGAAAGATTTGAGTGGCCACATGCTATTTCCATTCCCTTTACATTTCCAACAACAACGAGTAGTTTGGTATTGGTTTCAGACAAATCAAGAGATTGAAGGACCTTTCCAGTGTCTCTCATTTGAGGTATTGCTTTTGGAGAAACAAAACTTCCAAAATCAAGGATGTCATATCCTACCTTTAATAAAGATTGTATATAATCTATTTTCTTTTCAGTTGGAATGAAAGTTTTCAGCCCCTGCATGGCATCACGAGGAGACTCAACCAGTCGTAATTGTTTAATAGTCATTTAGTTTAATAATTTTTGGTGGCGAAGAATTCCTCTTTTCTCTAAACTCTTTGCCTTCTAGCAACCAATATATCTCGAAATTACCAATCTCTGAATTTCAGATGTTCCTTCTCCAATTTGAAGCAAGCGTTGGTCACGATAGAATCTTTCAATGGGATAATCTTTCATGAGACCATAACCTCCATGAATCTGAACAGCTTCATCAGCAACTTGTTTGGCTATTTCTGAACAATAAAGTTTCGACATTGCAGCCTCTTTAGCAAAAGGTAATTTGTTGTCTTTCAACCAGCACGCTTTATAAAGGAGATTTCTTGCCAATTCAATTTTTGTTGCCATATCAGCTAATTTGAAAGCATTGATTTGGAATTTGCCAATCGGCTTACCAAATTGCTTTCTTTCTTTACTGTAGTTCAATGCAAGTTCAAAGGCACCTTGAGCTAAGCCTAAACCCATGGCAGCAATGGATAAACGACCGCTATCTAGCGTAGCAAGCATGATTTTAGAACCTTCACCTTCTTTACCCAACATATCTTCATCTCGGACTTTACAATCGTCAAAGTATAGTTCAGCAGTATCTGATGCTCTCCACATCATTTTACCGTGCATAGCAACAGCCTTAAATCCTGGAACATTTCTTCTAACAATAAAGTTGGTGAAAGACTTATTTCCTTTTTCGTCTGTACTGGTTACCGTTTGAGCTGTTGAACCTATTGAGATTTCAGATGAAGCATTCGTTATAAAAATCTTTGAACCATTGATGACCCATTGATCCCCAACTTTAACTGCTTTCGTTTTTGATCCTCTTGAATCTGAACCTGCATCGGGTTCCGTTAAGCCAAATCCCCACAAGGCTTTGCCTGTGCATAGTTGAGGAAGCAATTCTTCCTTTTGTGCATCGGTGCCATAATAATAGATTGGCCCTAAACCTAATGAATTATGTGCTGCCAAAGTAGCAGCTTGAGAACTGTCTATCCGAGCTAATTCTTCAACTGCAATTATGTAGGAAAGTGTGTCTAAACCTTGTCCCCCATATTTCTCAGGTATATACATCCCAAACAATCCCATTTCACCAATCATATTGGTTAATTCGATTGAAAATTCAGCTTTTTCATCTAATTCCTGTGCTCTTGGCTTTATTTCCCTTTCGGCAAAATCTCTAACTGTACTTCGTATCAGTTCATGCTCTTCTGTAATGTACATATGTAATCCTTTTAATTTTGATTTTAATTTAATTCAGAAATCTGTTAATTTAATACAGATACAACGTGTGCAAGATAATTAAATTTATAGGAAGAGCAAAGAATGAATACATAGTTATATCATGCAGATTATGCCATATGTTTTTTTCTTATAAAAGGGACAATAAAGGAAATTAAACGGATGAGATTAGTTAATTATCAATTTTCTCACAATAATCTGATTTCCTGTGTCAATTTTCAAAACGTAAACTCCATTTCCATAATCGCTGATATCCATTTCCAATAAATTTTCACCTGAGTTGATTTGTTTTGACTGAACTAATCTTCCTTCAGAGTTAAGTACGTCAATGGTTTTAATATCATTTGCTTTTATGTAAAAAAGACCACTTGAGGGATTTGGAAAAACCACAACACCTTCTTTATTGATTTCTTTAATGGATGAAGTTTTACAGGCACCTTTTAATACATATTGCTGTTCTCCTCCATTGCTATGAATGGTCATTGCAATCGAGTCAGGAAAGTGATCCTCAGGCTTATAAATGATCTGAAAAGTATAATCATATAATCCGAAAATTTCAGTGCCCGGAATAAAATCTGTTATAAAATCACTACTTGAAATTCCGCTTATTGAATTTAGGGTCAATAATCCATTTCCGAAATTTGTAATTGTAATGGACATTGTATCAGCATCACCTATTAGTACTGAATCGAACTCAAGAAAGGTATCTGAAACAGACATGATTATTGGTCGAATGGAATCGGTTAATGGATACCCAGCACTGTACCATCCGACTATACCTCCTAATACATTATACAGGATTTTAAACTGTTTGCTTTTCATCAGGTTAAATGCATTGCTACTCCTGCCCCCTGATGCACAATGAATAAGATAGATTTTATTCTTGTCCAGTGTGTTTAGCATACTATCAAAAGAAGGAGAATTGTAATCTAATAATACACCATTCCACAGATGATAAATGTTAAATTCATTGATTGATCTTACATCTAATATGACAAAAGCAGGATTTGATTTATTATACTGAATGATGGAGAAAGCACTATCTACATCAATATGAGCATGAATAGTATCTCCCGAACGATAATTTTGAGCATATGAACAAACAGCTAATTGAAAAACAAAAAATAATAGCACACCAATCCGAATACTGACTCGCGTACAAAATGATTCAACTGTCATATTTTTCAAGTTTCAACATACAAGGTTAATACAAAAAGCAATTTCTACTCCAGCACAACCATTACCTGCCCACTATCAACCATATCATTTAAGGCTACTTTCACTTCTTTCACAACACCGGCTATTTTTGTTTCGATATTGTTCTCCATTTTCATGGCATCAATAACAACGATAACATCGCCTTTCTTTACTTCATCTCCTTCTTTCACATTCAGTTTGAAGATTTTACCTGGAATTGGTGCTGCAATTACGTTGGCTTCTGAATCTAAACTACTATCACCACTGGCCTCAGAAAGTTCGGTTGCTAACATATCTTCCCGAAGCAGGCAAAACTCGCTTTTATTAATGTTTACTTTAGTTCTATCTTCACATGGAGCAAAGGAGGCATAAAACTTTTTATCACCTATTGAAAAATCAACTTCAGCTTCACTTACATCAATCAGTTTCGCTTGATAGAGTTCTTCCTGAATAAACAATTCATACTCAGCATTTCCCTTCTGACGAATGTCAATTACAAAAACGTCTTCTCCATGTTTCACATCAATGCTATTGATTTGCCTCCAAAATCCAATATTATTCCAAACAGAGTCTTTTGTTTTTGCTTCAGCAACATTTTGATTTAACGAGTGCAGCAAGAATCCTGTAATGGCTTCGTGCAATCCAGTTTCATCTTTGCTATATGAACTGCGATTAGGTGCTTGTTTTGTATTCATGGAAACAACATTTTTATTATCTTTTTCTGATCTTTTCTTTTCAACATCGGCTTCAAAGCGTTCTTTTGCTACACCTGATTTATATTCACGGTACTGATCTTCATGCATGGCAAACTCCAACAATTCTTCATCATCCTCACCATATTCCCAGCCTAATTCATCCATTTCGGCTCGGTATTTATCCAATACATCAGGATAATTATCTTGCGGAATTCCCTTATAAAACTCAAAACCTTTTTCATTGGCAAGATCCACCAGCTCGGAATCTAATGTGCCGGGTAATGTTCCTGCTTTCCCTAATATCATGTCCCATGTGTTTTTGTCAACCATGGAAAATCGTTTTTCGCCTTTCGACATTTGGAAAACATTCATCAAAGCAGTATTTTTCACATACTGACTGAATGGAGTTACCAATGGAGGATAGCCAAGCATGGGCCAAATGTGTGCAGTTTCTTCAAACATTTTAACCAGTAAATCATCTTCCGATAATTCATTTTCGCCTTGTGCTTTTAAATTCAAATTGATTGCCTGATGCATACCTTTTAGATCAGCCATAAGCGATCCCATCATTCCTCCGGGTAAGCCCGATTGAACTAGTAAGGAAGACATTCTGCTGTTTTTGGGATCAATGTATAATCCCAAGAAATCATCAATAAAATCTTGAGTCATGGCACGTGCTTCCATATAAGCATTCATGTTGATTTCAGGAACAATAAATCCATCATCTTTCAGCATTTCCTGAATAGTAATGACATCAGGATGAACCATTCCCCATGAAAGAGGTTCCATGGCTACATCAACATAATCGGCTCCTGCTCTCGCAACTTCCAGCATTGAAGCAACAGAAAAACCGGGACCTGAATGACCATGATATTGAACAATTATATGTGGATGTCTATCTTTTATCGCTTTGGTAAGCTTACCTAATGTTGAAGGTCGACCAATGCCAGCCATATCTTTCAGACAAATTTCATCGGCTCCGTATTCAACAACTTTATCGGCAAGTTTTACATAATAATCAACAGTATGTACTTCTGATTTTGTGATACTCAAAGCAGCCTGAGATATCATACCTGCTTCTTTCGCATATTTAATCGACAATTCCAAATTGCGATGATCGTTTAAACCACAAAAAGATCTGGCGATGTCAGTTCCTTGAGCTTTTTTCACCTGATACATTAACTTTCTAACATCTTTTGGAACTGGAAACATGCGAATTCCATTCAATGCGCGCTCAAGCATATGTGTTTTAATTCCTACATCATTAAATGGCTGAGTCCATTCTCTAACGGCTCTATTAGGATTTTCACCATATAACAAATTAACCTGTTCGAAAGCTCCACCATTGGTTTCAACTCGATCGAAACAGCCCATATCGATAATCACAGGGGCAATGCGTTTTAACTGGTCAACACGTGGTTGATATTTGCCAGATGATTGCCACATATCGCGGTATACTAAACTGAATTTTATTTCTCTTTTTGTCATTCTTTTTGGTTTAAGGTTAGAAACTTACAGGTTGGAATCATATTGTATTACTTGATCAACCTTCAATTTTCAACTTTTTATCTTTCAATTTTTAACCCAATTCGGTTTTCTCTTTTCCAGAAAAGATGCCATTCCCTCCTGCCCTTCATCAGAAGCACGTAATTCGGCAATCATTTTAGCTGTATAATCGATTGAATCTTCAAAGGTCAATTCGTTAGCAACATCATAGATTAATCGTTTACAGGCAGACATGGCATCGGGTCCACTTGTCATTAATTGTTTGATAATTTTTGCTAAATACTCATCTAGTTCTTCAGCTGCTAATGATTTATTGACCAATCGATATTTCTCGGCTTCAGCACCCAGGAATCTTCTTCCGGTTATCATTAAATCTCTGGCACCCGATTCTCCAATTCGCTTGATCACATAGGGTGAGATTGTTGCAGGTGCAATACCCAGTTTTACTTCACTAAAAGCAAACTTGGTTTCGTGATCACAATAAATCATATCACAGGAAGCTAATAAGCCGTTTCCACCACCAATAGCTGCACCATGAACCACTGCAATTGTTGGTTTCGGACAGGTATAAATAACATTAAAACATTTGGCCAGTTTCAAACTATCCTGATAGTTTTCTTCAAAGCCAAACTCTGCAATACCTTTCATGTAGTTCAAATCGGCACCGGCACAAAATGACTTGCCTCTGCCTCTCAATAAAATCACACGTGCATCGGGGTATTCACTAATGTTTGAAAAAAAGTCAATAATTTCTCCAATCATTTCAGCATTTAGCGCATTGTGAACTTCAGGTCTGTTTAACCAAAGTGTTCCTACACTATCCTGTATTTCAAATTCGATATTTCGATATGTCTTCATCAACTATTAATTTAATGCTTAAAAATTATTGAATCCTTTTTCAAATTACATTCTGAATACACCATTATTATGATCTGGGAATTGCTTGTTCATCGACATGGCAATACCCATAGCAATAACTTTTCGTGTATCCGTTGGATCAATAATTCCATCATCCCAAAGACGTGAAGTACTGTAATAAGCTGAACCTTCATGATCGTATTTTTCAGTTATTGCTTTATACATTTTATCAATTTCTTCCTGGGGCATTTCTTTTCCT